>ERZ827469.3348-NODE-3348-length-10668-cov-4.250542_pt1 | contig 10668 bp, 14 predicted proteins | sample MGYA00519917_ERZ827469 | MGnify/ENA primary metagenome ERZ827469 (study PRJEB31778, sample SAMEA3449314) | human gut metagenome | biome: human gut; feature: human-associated habitat; material: faeces | place: United Kingdom | collected 2010/2012 ... | reverse complement strand
TATGCTTCGATGTCTCTAATATCGGGAACGACAGCCTTTGCTTAACCGGTGATGATAAACCACCTTGCAGTTGGGACAAAGCCCACAAGATCTGTCTCGGTTGCCACGTTTACAAGGAAATGGGCGAATAAGTTACCAACCACGATGCACCCGCACCGTGGTTTTTTGTTGCCCAAAACAGAAAGGAAAGCATCATGAAAAAGATTCTTCTCGCCCTTGCGCTGGCCGCATCCATTCTGCTGTGTGGCTGTTCCAGCGAAGCCGAAAAGGCCAACTACAACATCTCCAAGCAGGCTGATTACTTCGAGAGTGAGCGCAAGATCACTGTCTACAACGCCCGCACCGACAAGGTGATCATGGAAGCCGAGGGCTACATGTCCATCGCCAACAACTCAAACAATGAGCTTGTCTGCACGGTGAAGGTCGGCCCGGATTCCTACCGCAAGAACTACATCTATCTGAACGACTACACCATGTATGTGGTGGAGGACATCACCGGCACTCATACCGACCCCTACCACTACAAGCTCTATTTCCACACGGACGTACTGCCGAGCGTAGAGGTCAAGCCGTAACCCACCCCAAGCCATTCAAAGCACCGTGCAAAAGCATGGTGCTTTTTTCATGCCGTCTTAGCTCATTCGGGAAGAGCGCCGGTCTCCAAAACCGGAAGCGGGAGGTTCGATGCCTCCAGACGGTGCCACGCAGCGGGCGGTGCGTACCCCGCCCAAGACCGAATACTGACAGAGAACAGTGTAAAAAACTGTGGTCACACCCAACGAAAGGAGTTTCCACCATGAAACGCGAAGATGTGAAGAACAAGATCCCCGGCATCACCGACGAGCAGCTGAACTGGCTCATGCAGGAGAACGGCGCGGACATCAACCGGGAGAAATCCGCCGCCACCGCCCTGCAGACCCAGCTGGACAACGCAAACGCTCAGCTCAAGACCGCGCAGGACGGCCTGAAAGCCTTTGAAGGCGTGGATGTGGCAGGCCTGCAGGAACAGGTCACCAAGCTGAAGGCCGACATGAAGGCGCAGGCCGAGGGCTTTGCCTTTGACAACGCGCTGGACACTGCCATCCTGGGCAGGAAGGGCCGCAGCGTCAAGGCAGTGCGGGCTTTGCTGGATCTGGACGCCCTGAAGGGCTCTGCCGACCGCAGCACCGACATCGGCAAGGCGCTGGACGAGGCTGCCAAGGCGAACCCGTGGGCCTTTGGTGATGGCCAGCCCGGGTACCCTGACGTCAGGGATGGCGGAGACCTGCATCACACCCCCACCGGCTCTACCAGCGAGCAGTTTGCAGACTGGTTTGCGCAGGTGACCAAGTAACAAAGGAGTATTTTTATGGCGACTGATATCAACCGTACCACCTCTATTGCCCTGCCCGGCGAGGTATCCAGCGAGATCCTGCAGAAAACGCAGGAAAGCTCCGCTGTCATGTCTCTGGCCCAGCCGATCAAGCTGCCGGGTCTGGGCGTGACCATTCCCGTTATCACCGGCGACCCGGAAGCCGCATGGGTAGCGGAGACCGCAAAGAAGCCGGTCAAGCGCGGCACACTGGACACCAAGATCATGCAGCCCTACACGCTGGCTGTGATCGTGCCCTTCTCCAACCAGTTCCGCCGCGATGTGCCCGCACTGTACAAGCAGCTGGTGAGCCGTCTGCCGCTGGCTCTGGCACAGAAATTCGACGCTACTGTGTTCGGCGGCGTCACCGCGCCCGGTTCCAACTTTGACACTCTGAAGAGCTGCACCGCGCAGGAGATCGGCACCGACGCCTATGCCGGTCTGGTGGCCGCTGACGCCGACATTGCCGAGCACAACGGCATCCTGAACGGCTGGGTGCTGTCCCCCCAGGGCAAGGCTCTGCTGCTGAATGCTGTGGACGGCAACAAGCGTCCGCTGTTTATCAACAACGTTGCCGAGGGCGCTGTGCCTATGATCCTTGGCTCCCGCACCCTGCAGAGCAAGGGCGCTTACCTCTCCGGCACGCCGGATGTCGTTGGTTTTGCCGGTGACTGGACGCAGGCCATGTACGGCACTGTGGAGGGCGTGCAGATTGCCATTGCCGATCAGGCAACGCTGCAGGATGGCGAGGACACCATTAACCTGTTCCAGCAGAACATGTTTGCCGTGCGTGCCGAGATCGAGGTGGGTTTCCGCTGCGACACCACCGTGTTCAACAAGCTGACCAAGGCGGCGGGCTGATGATGAAGTTCATCAATCAGCTGACCGGCACGGTTATGTATGTGGCCGAGGAGCGCACGGCAGAGTATGCTGCCGCAGGCCATAAGCAGGTGGCGCAGGATCCTCCCGCAGCCGCTGCGGCTGAAAAGCCCAAAACCGCCCGCAAGGCCAAAGCAAAGTGAGGTGCCGCCATGCTTTATGCTGAAGTGCAGGACGTGGAAGCTGGTTTCCGCGCCTTGTCCCGAGACGAACAGACACAGTGCGCTGCCCTGCTGAGCGAAGCTGCTGTGATCATCGACAGCTACAACCCGGATGCAGGCAAAGACGCCAAGCGGGTGGTCTCCTGCCGGATGGTGCGCCGTCAGCTGGGCGAGAGCGACAGCGGGGGCGGTGTATCCTTTCCCGTAGGCTCCACGCAGGGCACTGCCACGGCGCTGGGCTACAGCCAGAGCTGGACGATGAGCGGCGGCTCTTCCGGCGAGCTGTATCTTTCCAAGCTGGAAAAGAAGCTGCTGGGGGTCGGCAGCCGCATCGGTGCCTGCAGCCCTCTGGAGGACTTATGCTGAAAGGAATCGACATCACCCTCTATTCCAAGACCCAGACCGGCGAGGATCGCTTCCACGACCCCATTTATGAGGAAACGCCTGTCACCGTGCACAATGTGCTGGTGGGTGAACCCTCTGCCGAGGAGATCACCACCGAACTGCAGCTCACCGGCCGGCGGCTGGCCTATACGCTGGCCATCCCCAAGGGCGACACCCACGACTGGACGGATGCAAAGGTGGAGTTCTTCGGCCAGACCTTCCGCACCTGCGGCGGCGTTGTGCAGGGCATCGAGAGCATGATCCCGCTGCGATGGAACAAGAAAGTGCAGGTGGTGCGGTTTGAGTAAGGTGAAGATCGAGCTGAACAGTCCCGGCATCCGGGCGCTGCTGCGCTCCCCTGAAATGCAGGCGGTGCTGAAAGACCGTGCCGACACCGTGAAGGACCGCTGCGGCGATGGCTACGAATCCTATGTGGCCCCCACCCGCGCGGTGGCTGTGGTGGAGACCGCTTCCCGCAAGGCCTATGACGACAACTCGGCCAACAACACCCTGTTGAAAGCCGTCTCCGGCAGCCGCAGCGGCGCAACAGTGCATGAGCACAAGCACCGCCTGAAAGATGGGCGTGTCATCACAGTGAGGAGCTATCAGAGAAAGAAATGATCGAAGAAGTCATCTTGAACTACCTGCGGGAAAATGCCTTTTCCTGTTACATGTCCATGCCGGAGAAGCCCTCCGGCAATTTTTGTATCCTCGAAAAGACCGGCGACAGCCCGGACGAAGGCATTTACACGGCCACGCTGGCGGTGCAGTCCTACGGCAGCAGCGACTTTTCTGCCGCCCAGTTGAGCCATTTTGTGGTGCAGGCCATGCTGGACGCCGACACTCTGCCGGAAATCGTCTCCTGCGACCTTGTCACTGAGTACAATTTCCCGGATACCACCCGCAAACGGCCAAGATATCAGGCTGTCTTTTCTATTACACATTACTGACGAAAGGAAGTATCTCTATGGATGCAAAAAATGTAAGCGCCGCAAAGCCCAAGGTGGGCGGTGCCGTCTGGCGCGCACCTCTGGGCACCCCGCTGCCCACGGATGCAAAGTCCGCACTGAACGAAGCCTTTGAATCGCTGGGCTACATTTCCAGTGACGGCCTGACCAACTCGAACTCTCCCAGCAGCGAGAACACCACGGCATGGGGCGGTGATACCGTGCTGACCCAGCAGACCGAAAAGCCGGACACCTTCGCCTACACCCTGCTGGAAGCCCTGAACCCGGCGGTGCTCAAGTCTGTCTACGGCGATAAGAACGTTGCCGGCACGCTGGAGACCGGCATCACGGTCAAGGCCAACAGCGACGAACAGCAGGACTGCAGCTGGGTTGTGGACATGGTGATGAAGAACAACGCGCTCAAGCGCATCGTGATCCCGGATGCGGCAGTGTCTGCCGTGGGCGATATCGTCTATTCCAACGGTGCGGTGGGCTACAACACCACCATCACCGCGGTGCCGGACACCGATGGCAACACCCACTACGAGTACATTCTGGGCGGCACTGCCGCCACCCAGTCTGCCGCCGAGAGCACCGCAGACAATAAGGAGGTAAAGGCATGATTGCAAAAACGGAATCCGGTTTTGAGATCGAGCTGGACGATGAAGCCATGAACGACGTTGAGCTGGTGGAGGCCATCGTGGAAATGAACACGGACGGCACCCGTCTGTTCTATGTGGCGGACCGCCTGCTTGGCAAGGAAGGCAAGAAGAAGCTCTACGACCACCTGCGTGACGCCAAGGGCCGCGTGCCGGTGGCTGCCTTTGGTGCAGCGATCGGTGAACTGATCCGCAGCTTTTCCGCAGGAAAAAACTCTGCATCCTCTCCGAACTAATCGCATCGGACGAGGACGCGCTGATCTGCGATTTTGCGCAGTATTACCACGTTCTGGACTGGCGCAGCCTGCCGCCGCGTCTGGCGGCCACCCTTGCTGCAGGTCTGCCGGAGAGCAGCCGCAGTATGCTGCGGCTGGCCGGGCAGCGGGTGCCTATAGAAGATCAGCTGCAGGCATCTGCTGCCGACACGCTGAACCGCATCGAGTGGTGGCTGCTGGGCAAGCCCGGCAGGCCGCCCAAGTCTATTCTGGAAGCTCTGACCGGCACAGGCTCCGGCAGCGACACGGAGGATGTGCAGAGCTTTGCCAGCCCGGAAGAATTTGAAGCGGCCATTGCTGCGCTGAAAGGAGGTTGATGGAGATGCCGGACAAAATCGAGATGGCAAAAGCCTATGTGCAGATCGTGCCGTCGGCAGATGGCATCCGGGCTGCACTGACTGACGTTTTTGACGAAGAAACGGACGGCTTAGGCGCAAAGGTTGGCCAGAGCATTGGTGCCCAGCTGGTCGGCACTATCAAAAAAGTGCTTGCCGCCGCAGGCATCGGCAAAATCATCAAGGATTCCATCGACATGGGCGGTGCCCTGCAGCAGAGCATCGGCGGCATTGAGACGCTGTTCAAGGACAGTGCCGATACCGTCAAGCAGTATGCCGCCCAGGCTTACAAGACTGTGGGCCTTTCCGCCAACGACTACATGGAGCAGACCACCAGCTTTGCGGCAAGCCTGCTTTCCAGCGTGAGCAAGGATACCAATGCCGCCGCCCAGCTTGCCAATATGGCCATGGTGGATATGGCCGACAACGCCAACAAGATGGGCACGGATATGCAGGATATCCAGAATGCCTATCAGGGCTTTGCCAAGCAGAACTATACCATACTGGACAACCTCAAGCTGGGCTATGGCGGCACGCAGGCCGAAATGCAGCGCCTGCTGAATGATGCTTCCAAGCTGTCCGGCGTCAAGTATGATCTCGGCAATCTGGCCGATATGTACAGCGCCATCCATGTGATCCAGCAGGAGATGGACATTACCGGCACAACGGCGAGAGAAGCCGCAACGACCCTGACCGGCAGCTTTGCGGCCATGAAGGCAGCGGCGCAGAACGTGTTGGGCAATTGGAGCACCGGCGCAGACCTGACGGCACCCCTGCAGGCACTGACGGACACGGCCCGGATCTACCTTATGGACAACCTGCTGCCCATGATTGGCAACGTGCTGCAGGGCATCCCGCAGGTCATTTACGGCCTTGTGCCCGAAGTGCTGCAGACCGGCACTGAGCTTCTCGGCTCTCTGGCGCAGGGCTTCACACAGGGCATCCCGGATTTTCTGGCGAATGCTCTGCCGCAGCTGCTTTCCTTTACGGAAAACCTGCGGGAAAATGCCGGGGAGTTCGTGAACGCCGGTCTGGATATGATCACCCAGCTGGCCAACGGCCTGATCGCGGGCCTGCCGGACCTCATCGCCTATGTGCCGGATATCATCATCAATATCTGCGGCATCATCAGCGACAACATGCCGAAGCTCCTTGCAGAGGGCGTCTCGCTGGTGGTGCAGCTGGGCGTGGGTATCGTAAAGGCTGTGCCCGATCTGCTGGCCAACTGGAAGAAGATCCTGCAGGCGGTGCTTTCGGTCATTTCTGCAGTGAATTGGCTGAACATCGGCAAGAACATTCTCACCGGCGTGGCAAGCGGCGTCAGGAGCATGGGCTCTTCCATGCTGAATGCCTTCAAGGGTGGTTTTTCCAGTGCTTTAGCCTGGATCAAGAGCCTGCCCTCGCAGGCGGTGCAGTGGGGCAAGAATCTGATCCAAAGCTTCATCAACGGTCTGACCGGCAAGGGCAAAGTGGCGGGTATCGCTACTGCAGCCACTGCCGGTTTTACCATCGCCGATGCTGCAAGCCGTGACGAGCTGGCCGACTGGACCTCCGCCAACACCAGCCTTGCCGACAGCGCCCAGACCGTGGCGGATATCGCTATCCCGGCCTATACCAAGTCCGGCAATGCGGCAGCCGCCGCAGGGAAAGCAGCGGGCACAGCCGCAAAGGCCGCCGCATCGGTGGTCAACTCTTACTCTGACACGGTGACCGAGGTGCTGGGCAAAGTGACCCGCACCACCCAGACCGTGAACGAGGAGCTTTCCAACGGAAAGAAGCAGCAGACCCAGACCATCACCGAGACCAGCCGTCAGCTGGTGAACGGTGTGCTGAAGGATATCAAGACCGTTACCAGCATTGCTGCCGATGGCAAAAAGACCGTCAAGCAGACCATGGAGACGGTGCGGGAGATGGCCAATTCGGTCACATCGACCTTTGACACAGTGGTAAATGGCATTGCTACCAGCACCAAAACCATCAAGGAAACACTGACCGACGGCACCGAGACCACCAAAAAGGTGATCACCGAGACCTTCAATGAGGTGGTGGACGGTGCCCTTGTGGTGGTCGAGCGGGTCAAGAACATTGCCGCCGACGGCACCGAACAGGTGTCCGAGACCATCAAGAAGGCCAGTGCCGACAGTTTTTCTGGCCTTGTAAAGGGCTGGCAGGGCGAGGCCGACAAGGGCGTGCTGGGCACCTTCGGCACGTTGTACAAAGCCGTGAAGAGTCAGGACTGGCTCAGCGTCGGGCAGTGGGTCATTTCCACCCTGTACAACGGCCTTGCCCCGGAGACCAAGCTGCTGATCGACGACTTCGGCAAGAATCTGATCCAGCAGGTCAACGGTTTTCTGGGCGAGGGCATCAGCCAGCTGGCCAATGGCGCGTGGGACCTCGGCACCCAGATCTTCGACGGCCTGACCGGCGGCTTTGGAGATGTGGTCAGCCAGTTTTCCGGCCTGGGCAGCACACTGCTGGACATTTTCGGCGGTCTGCAGGGTCCGTTGAGTGCGGCAGCGCTCGCCATCAGCAAGGGCCTGCAGGGCGGTCTGATCTCTGCGTTCCCGGAGATCCTGGCTTCGCTGGGCGGCCTGATCGGTGCCATCGGCGGTGCGTTCGTGGCAATGCTGCAATCCATCGGCATGGCGCTGTTTCCTACTGGCTTTGGCACTCCGCAGGCTCTGCTGATGATCGCAGCGGGCGTAGCCCTTGCTGCCGTCATCGCGGGCATCGTTGCATCGCTCGGCGGTGCCTTCAAGAAAAAGATCACACCCGGCACGGGCAGCTCTTCCAGCAGCGCCGCAGGCAGCACCATCACCGAGGCTTCCAGCAGCCTGTGGGACTACGAGAAGAAAGCTCCGCTGCCCCAGCGCACCCAGCGGCCCAATATCGAAGTGAACCAGTACATCTACAGCAAGGCGCAGACGGCGGCGGACCTGATGCGCGAAGCACAGTATGAGCAGGAAAGGGCGGTGCTGCAGGGTGTTTGACGCTGTTTTTACCTCCAGCACCGGACAGAGCTTTGCCTTTGGCTACAAGGCCAGCGTGCTGTGGAGCTGTGACCCGCTGGGCGACCTGCCCGTGGATCTGGAAACCAGTCAGGGTTATCAGCAGGTGGGTGCTCCTGTGGAGAGCCGCAGCATTTCCGGCGTCACCCGCACCATCACCGGGCGTATCCTGCGCAATGCCGATTACTGCAAGCGTCAGCTGCGGGACGTGTTTGCGCCGGGCGTGACCGGGCGTTTCACCGTGGCCGGGAAATACTGGTGTGACGCCGAGGTGCAGCGCTGTCCGGCCATCAGCGCGGCGCTGCTCTGGCCCACTTTCAGCTTTCAGCTGTACTGCCCCAACCCCTATTGGCACAGTGTAGAGGAAACGCTGGCCGCGACCATCAAGGTGACACCTGTGTTCCGCCTGCCGGTGTGCTACGACGCGCACCAGTTCGGCATCCGGGAGCAGGCCGATTATATCCGCATCGTCAACAGCGGTCTGGATACCCAGAACTTTCGGCTTTCACTGTCGGCCAGAGGGCCCGTGGTCAACCCCGGCGTCCTTAACACGGAAACGGGCGAATACCTGCGCTTTGTTACGACCCTGCAGGACGGCGACGAGCTGCAGGTCTACCGCGAAAACGACCTGCTGCGGGTCCAGCAGCTCATTGACGGCAAAGCCTACGACGTGCTCTCCATCCTTGACGGAAGCAGTACCCTTTGGACGGTGTATCACGGTACGCAGGCATGGCAGCGCACCGCAGAATCCGGCGACGGCTGGCTTTTCCTGACGCTGACCATGCACGCAGCGTATTCCACCATCATCACGGAGGGTTCCAATGGCTGAGATCATTTCTGCACTGACAGCATCCGGGCACAAGAGCATCTGCGTCTATGATATCCGGCTCAATCTGCTGGGCCGCATTGAAAGCTGGGTCTCGCTGGTCTGGCCGGAACGCTACAACGTCTATAGCGACACCCAGGGTGCACAGCTGGAGCTGCACGACACGACCGCTTTGCAGGCGCTGTGCCGCCCGGACCGGTATCTTTGGCTGGTGGGCAGCGACCGGCTCATGCGCATCGTGTCGGCCCAGAAATCCGACCACAAGCTGGTGATCGCCGCAAAAGACGCCGCCTGCATTCTGGATGAACGCGGTCACACGGACACCCTGAGCAATTTTGCCGCAGAGGAAACGTTGCGAAGTCTGGTATCCAGTGCTGCTGCGTGGCCCTGCCTTGAACTGGGCGATGCTGCAGGACTGACGGACACCTACAGCGGCGAAGTCAAGCCCGGCAGCCTGCTGAAGCTGGTCGAACAGGTGTGTCAGGAGCTGGACATCGGCTTCCGGGTGCGGTTCGATCAGCCGGAAGCGAAACTGCTGTTTGAGCTGTTCCGGCCAAAACTCGACCCGAACGCCCGGTATGCGCCGCAGTACGGCAACCTGACCGACCTGACCTATACCGAGAGCATCACGGACTATAAAAATGTGTGCGTGGTCGTTGGCGCGGAAGGCACCGCCACCGTGGGTGCAGCGGAGAACACCGGCTCTGCCCGGCGGGAGCTGATCGTGGATGCTACCAGCAAAAAGAAGGAAAGCGGCCAGTCTCAGGCGGACTATCTTGCCGCCCTGCGCGCACAGGGCGAGCAGGAGCTTGCCAAACATACCCGGCTGGAAAACTTCCGCTTCACCCCCACCGGCAGCATCACGGTGGGCATGGTGGTGGAGGCCAGCCTGCCCGGAACGGACATTCAGGCCGCTGCCCGCATTACCTCTGTGACCCTGAGCTCCCAAAAAGGTGAAAACTCGGTCAGCACAGAGATCGGCACCCCGATCATCAGGAGGAAACAATGAGCATTATCACATATCCGCTGAACGGCGTGGTTTACAGCGCCGAGGACGTGGCCACCTACCTGTGCACCCGCACATCCGGCGTCTACTCCAAAGAGACCAACTTTGCTGTCAGTAACACCGGTACCCGGCAGATCACCGTTGCGCCCGGCCTTGCATGGATCAATTACGACGACTTTAAAGGCGTATCTGTGTGCAGTCGGGAAGAGAACGTCTTGACCGTCCCCGAAGCAGACAACACCCTCAACCGCGTGGATCGCGTCGTGTTGCAGTTTGACACCTCGGAGAATATCACGGCGATCAAGCTCAAGACCGGCACGCCTGCCGTGGCCGCACAGCCGCCCGATATCCTGCAGAACCATAATCAGTACGAGCTGGGCCTGTGCACCATTTCGGTGCCCGCAGGCTCCACCGCTGTCACCGCCGCCGACATCTACGACACGCGCGCAGATGAGACCGTCTGCGGCGTGATGCGGGATGGTGTGCAGGGCATCCCCACCGGAACGCTGGTGCAGCAGTGGAAGGCCGTGATCGAATCCATGAGGGGTGGCAGCTTTTATACCCGTGCCGAGGTGGATGCGCTGTTGAAAAGCTTGAAAAGCGTGGATCCTTTTCCCGTGGGCAGCATCTACCAGAGCACCGACCCCACCAGCCCTGCCGCACTGTTCGGCGGTACATGGCAGGAGATTGCGCAGAACCGGGTACTGATGGGTGCTGGCAGCGGCCACGCAGCGGGCACCACCGTGGAGGCCGGACTGCCGAACATCACAGGCTCTTTTGTTGCGGATGTAAAAAAGGGTGAACATAAGGTATCCGGCGCATTCACTGCCGGCAACG
>ERZ827469.3341-NODE-3341-length-10686-cov-2.686671_pt1 | contig 10686 bp, 9 predicted proteins | sample MGYA00519917_ERZ827469 | MGnify/ENA primary metagenome ERZ827469 (study PRJEB31778, sample SAMEA3449314) | human gut metagenome | biome: human gut; feature: human-associated habitat; material: faeces | place: United Kingdom | collected 2010/2012 ... | reverse complement strand
GCATTTCTTTCTTAAGTCGCTTCATAATCTTTTTTTCCAGTCTTGATATGTAACTTTGTGAAATCCCCATGCAGTCAGCGACTTCTTTTTGTGTCTTTTCACCCCCTTCATAGTCTGCAAGGCCAAACCGCATATGAATGATCTTACGTTCCCTCTCACTTAATGTCGAAAGTGCTTTCTTCAATAATTTGATATCCACCTCCCTCTCAATATCCTTGTAAATGATATCTTCACTCGTACCAAGAATGTCGGAAAGCAGCAGTTCATTGCCGTCCCAGTCTACATTCAGTGGTTCATCGATGGAAACTTCCATCTTAATTTTACTGTTTCTCCGCAGATACATCAAAATTTCGTTTTCGATGCAGCGGGAAGCATAGGTCGCCAGTTTTATCTTCTTGTCTGCACGAAATGTGTTGATTGCCTTGATAAGACCAATGGTTCCGATTGAGATGAGGTCCTCAACCCCGACTCCGGTATTGTCAAATTTTTTGGCTATGTAGACAACCAGACGCAGATTGTGCTCTACCAGTTTGTTTTTTGCCGCCTCCGGATCCTCTCCGGACAATCCCTCGATACAGGCCGCCTCTTCTTCTGCCTCCAATGGTGCCGGCAAAATCTCCGCACCGCCGATATAATGAATATCACCTCCTTGATGAAACAGCATACTCTTCCAGTCCTGCATCATGCGAAACTGAAACCGATTTGGCATTGACAACCGCAATAACATGAAAATTCCTCCTAGTCCTTTTAGTTTTGTTTAAAGATGTCGCTATGGAATAAGATATCAAATCCGGCATCGTTTGACAGGCATTTATCATATATCCCTAACCATTCCCGATCCTTACTGATTCGTTTCCCGTCAGGCAGCCGGATTTCCATCTTATCCACCAATATTCCCGGAAGAAAGCCCCGCTCTTCTCCCACGGAATGATATGGTATATAACGCAAAAGCAACGTTTCTCCGTTGTTTATCATCCCTTCACTTAGTGCCTCAGAAAGTTCCATTTCCTCTTCCTGCGTGAGAAGTTTTTGAAACAACTCTTTTGTCACAATGGATACCCCTGCACCGCTGACCGGCTCTACCAGCCGGTTCCCTGTATCGAAAAAACCGGTTCCCTGTACCGATTTTCCATGCCATATCAGCCGTGTTTCATACATGTACTGTTCCGGCATCCGATTCCCCAGTGTCCGCCGTACCGCCCCTGCTGCCAATTGTATTCCGATGCTTCCTCCCAAAAGGAAAACAAGCGAAATACTATGTAATCCTAAAAATTCACGAATTCCAAATAACGTTCCGGAAACGACAGCCGCGGTCAGATAAAATCCGACCACACACCGAAGATGTCCCCGGAAATTCATTTTGCCATAGACAAAACGAATCAGGATTGACGTTCCTGCAGCATAGACCAAAATCCAGAGAATCCATCTGGTACGAATCCCAAGTATCACAACCAGCACACCAAGCAGCGCCCCCAGCCCTGCTCCTGCTATGCTCCTTGCGGAAACAGCAGGTTTTCTGCGCCAGTAATTCAGTATCTGAAACACTTGCAGATTCATAAGAAAGTTGACAAAAAAGAAGATATCAATGTATACTTTCATACATGTCATTCCTCATTCTTTTTATGCTTTTGCATAGTCTTATCATAGCGGATCCGGCGAGATTATTTTGTCAAATTCGGGCGGAAGAATTCTAAAATATTTCCTGCCATATCGACACCGATAGACAGAAAAAAAGACTCTTCCCGACAAATAGGGAAAAGTCTTTATTTAATTTTGTCAAATGCCGTCAAAGCTTATTCAAATTTCATCGAAAAAGAAAGGCCGCCTGAATGATAGTCAAATGTTCCGAGTGCCCCATTGACAATTGTAAATTGAGGCGACTTGTGCCCGATATCTGCATCAAACACAATTGGCACATGCAGTTCGGATAAAATTACCTCGACAGCTTCCACATACGTATGATCCGTAAACGACTCAAACATACATGGTCTGCCAAATACAAAACCTTTTGCCGTATCAAACCAGCCTGCCTCTTTTAACTGCCAGAGACCTCTTGTCAGAGAATCACTGTCGAGAGAAAAACTCTCCAGATACCATAAGATTCCATCCTCTTTGTATTTGTGTACAAATTCTTTTGTCTTATCAAAACGGGTTTCGACCAGATTTAATAAAATATCCACGCATCCCCCTAACAGCCTTCCGTTTATGGATATTTTTTCCAACTCCTGCTCATTCTGTCTTGCAAAACAAACGGATTTTTTATCGATATGATACCCTTCTTCCGGAGACTCCCGGTCATAAAAATCATCTTCATATCCTTCAAATGTTTTCTGTATTACCGGATTTCCCGTCATACACGCATAATTATAATTTACCGCATCGTGCCATGGCTGTATGGAAAAATCGTTAAAATGATTCCCGTAAACACTTGCTGTATCACACAATGTCGTAATGGTATACGTAAGTCCTGTATTGTCCGAAAATCCCTGAAACCAAGTCGGATTTTCCCGGATTTTCTGAAAATCCAAAAGGGGCAGTATTTCCATCAGAAAATCTCCGCCTTTGGCTGAAAAGATATAGGACACTCCCGGATCCGTGATAAGGCTCATCAACTGCTCCGCACGTTCTGTCTTTTCGCTGCTTCGCCCTCTTCCATCGCTTGTCCTTACATTTTTTGTCTCACGGATCGCATACCCCAGATTCTCCATCTTTTTGACCGCAAGATCCAGCCGTTGATAATCCATTTCTTTGCGGTTTCCATCTGACGGCGCAGTAATTCCGATCGTATCACCTTTTTGTAAAAATTTTGGATATTTCATGTCAGTCCTCCGTTTCTCTCTTGAAATCCATTCCTTTTTCTAGTATACTTGATAGTACATAACATGTAAAGGAAGGAAATAAATTATGGCAGAAAAAAATCCTATTGTCACATTGGAAGTGGCAGATTATGAACCAATTAAAATCGAACTTTATCCTGAAATTGCACCAAATACTGTGAACAATTTCATTTCCCTTGTCAATCAGGGATTTTATAACGGATTAACTTTTCACCGCATCATCAAAGGCTTTATGATCCAGGGCGGATGTCCGGACGGAAATGGTACCGGCGGACCAGACTACAGCATCAAAGGGGAATTCTCCGGAAATGGCTTTAAAAATGACTTAAAGCATACCGCAGGTGTTATCTCCATGGCACGTTCCATGATGCCGGATTCTGCCGGTTCCCAGTTCTTCATCATGCATAAAGATGCTCCACATCTTGACGGTCAGTACGCCGCTTTCGGTAAAGTGATCGAAGGTCTCGACGTCGTTGACCGGATTGCTTGTGTAGATACTGATTATGGCGATATGCCATTGACACCTGTTGTCATGACAAAAGTCAGCGTAGACACTTTTGGAGAAGATTATCCGGAACCGATTAAGCTTTAAAAAGTAACTACGTAACTACAAAAAAGCACGAAGATTGACATTTCCTTTCTTCGTGCTTTTTATATGCGTCAGATTCTCCTACTGAATCTCTCCCATAAAGTAAAATCCCTTACTTTCCGTCAATTTTACTTTACATATTTTTCCAATCAAGCTTTTATCTCCCGGACAATGTACCACGGCATTAGAGGACAATCTTCCCGTGATCAGATTTTCATCATGGTCGTTGACTTCTTCCATCAACGCCTCGACGATCTCGCCCTCTTTGGCATCTGTGATTTCCGTCGAAATCTCGTGAATCACATCCAAAAGTCTTGCAAAACGTTCTTTTACCACGTCTTCCGGAACCTGATTTTCCATTCTTGCCGCCGGAGTACCGGTCCGTTTGGAATAAATAAACGAATACACACTGTCATAGCGGACTTTCCGCACAACATCCAGAGTCTCTTCAAAATCTTCTTCCGTCTCGCCCGGAAAACCTACGATCAAATCCGTCGTCAAGGAAATATTTGGCATTTTCTCCTTAATTCGTACAACAAGATCCAGATACTGCTCCTTCGTATAATGGCGGTTCATTTTCTTCAAAATTTCCGTACTTCCGGACTGCAGAGGCAAATGAAGATGCGTACAGATTTTCTTACTTTTTGCCATTACTTCGATCAGTTCATCTGACAGATCTTTCGGATGCGATGTCATAAAGCGGATGCGCTCCAAGCCTTCAATCTTTTCCACTTCCTGTAAAAGTTCCGCAAATGTCATCGGTTCTTCAAGTGTCTTTCCATAAGAATTGACATTTTGCCCGAGAAGCATGATCTCAATGACACCATCCGCCACAAGGTTTTTAATCTCACGGAGAATTTCTTTCGGTTTCCGGCTTCGTTCCCGGCCGCGCACATAAGGCACGATACAGTATGTGCAGAAATTATTGCAGCCATACATGATATTCACGCCCGCCTTAAACGGATATTTGCGGACACTTGGCAGATCTTCCACGATGCCCTCTGCCTCTTTCCAGATATCCAATACCATGCGGTCCGAATGAATCCTCGTATAAAGCAGCTCTGCCAGTTTATAGACATTATGCGTACCAAAAACAAGATCGACAAACGGATAGCTTTTCTGTATTTTTTCTACAACTGTAGGCTCTTGCATCATACAGCCGCACATTGCAATTTTCATCGCCGGATTTTTCTTTTTTTGATTTTTCATATATCCCAGTCTGCCGTAAACTTTCAAATTGGCATTTTCACGGACTGTACAAGTATTATAGAGGACAAAGTCCGCCACCGGCTCTTCGACCGTCTCATAGCCGATATACGAAAGAATGGCCTCCAGTTTTTCGGAATCTCTGGCATTCATCTGGCATCCCATCGTCTGCATCGAAAGCGTCAGTTTCCTGCCAAGGCGTTTTTCTTCCTCTGCTGCCCATTCTTTACATTTTTTCATAAAATAATACTGACGCAGAGGCTCCTCATTTGGCGCCTCTGCGTGTATATCCATAGCATCGATCTGTTCGTAATCAAACATTATTTTCTCCATTCCGGGGAAAATAATTCCCCTTTATACATTATTTCCATTTTCTGTAATAATGGACGTAAGGATCGGCATCGCATCGGAGATCGGAATTGCAAATCCCATTCCTTCCACTTCCTCGGATGCAAATTTTGAGGAATTGATACCGATCACCTGTCCCTGTGAATCAACCAATGCCCCGCCGCTGTTTCCGGGATTGATGGCGGCATCGGTCTGGATCAATTTCATCGTTGTCGTCTTTTCACTGCTGTTACTCTGACTTTGTTTCTTATTTTGGCTGTCAGACTGCTGTCCCTGTCCACCAAACGGATCTGCCTGCTGCTGATCCTGCCCGCTGCTTGAATTATCGCTTTCTGTGGCAATTTCACGGTCTTTCGCACTTACATAACCGACCGTCACACTGGTACCGTAACCGAGTGCATTTCCGATGGCAATCGCCTGCTCACCGACTTTAATCTTTGTGCTGTCTCCGATATCTGCTACTTTGATGGTCGACAATGTCGAGTCTTTCAGATCACTTTTATTTACCTTCACAACTGCCAGATCCGAAGAGGCATCGGTTCCAACTACTTTGGCAGATGCCGTTGACTCATCGGAAAATGTGATCTGCACTTCCGTACTTCCTTCTACGACATGATTGTTTGTCGCGATATAAATCGCCTGATCGTCTTCTTTCATAATAATTCCCGAGCCGCTTCCTGATTGTTCATTCTGATATGTTCTTCCAAAGAAATCCTGTGTCTGTGAAACCACTTTCACATCGATCGCCACGATGGAAGGAAGAACATAATCTGCCACATCCGATACACCTGCAAGTTTACTATCGGATGTAGAAGCCGAAGTCTGTGTAATACCGCTCGTACTGTCGTCCGACTGTTTTGTCGTTGTCGCAGCCGTTTTACTGCTTTGTGTCTGTGTGATACCGGAACCGGTTACCCGATTCAATGCATATTCTGTACCGGTAAATACCGAACCGCTAAGTACACCAAATGTAACTGCGCCTGCTACTAATTTTATCATCTTTTTCATCGTCGTTACCTCCGTTTTCATTCTTTCTTGGATTTCCTGTTTACAATAACAACTATACCGAATGAATGTGGGCACTTTTTGTTTGTTTGTTGAAAAAGATGTGTGTAATTTATGTTTGTTTTGTGAACTAAAAGGTTCCTAATATCCGGAGATTTACCGATTCTTCTTTGACACCGCGAAGTGCATTCTGCACCGCCGGCTCATCCAGATTTCCTTCGATGTCCACAAAAAATCGATATTCCCAATTTTTTCCTTCAATCGGACGTGACTCCAATTGAAGCATATTGAGTCCGTTAAATAAAAAATGTGACAAGATTCGATAAAGGGCACCACATTCATGCGGCACCTCAATACAAAGTGCGATCTTATGACTTTCCGGCAGATAAATCGGCTCTTTTCCGATCACAATAAATCTCGTGCAGTTATTTTTCTCCTGCTGAATACTCTCCTGCAATACTTCCAATCCATATTCTTTGGCCGCTCTCCTAGCCGCAATCGCCGCCTGCGTCTTATCTCCATCCTCTGCCACTTTCTTGGCTGCAGCGGCAGTATTGGAAAATTCTACCTGAACCATCTGCGGGTGTTCTTTCAAAAATTCGCTGCACTGCAGCAATCCCTGCGGATGGGAATACACCGTCTTAATATCCTCGATCCGGGTCCCCGGAAGGGCTACCAGACATTGATCAATTTTATTGACATACTGGCCGACAATGCTATTCGTATAATTCAAAAGCAGATCATAATTTGCTGTAATTCCACCGGTCGACGAGTTCTCGATCGGCAATACGCCGTACTGCGCCTCCCCTTTTTCTACTGCTTCCATCACGCTCTGAAATGTCGGGCAGCTGATCCCATTGATCTCTTCTCCGAAAAAGTTTTCCATCGCCTGCTGGGTATGTGTCCCCGGCACACCAAAATAACAAACTTTGGTCTGTTCATCTACCGGAAGCTTGTCAACTTTTACAAAATCTGACAGTTTTGTCGTCATTGGCAATAAACCGTACTGGTATTTGCGGCTGATGGACATAATCTGGCTGAAAAGTTCCGTGATCGCGCGCTGATTAAATTCATTGCTGGACATGGATTTCAAATTTCTTAATTTATCGTCTTCTCGCTCTTTATCATAAGCCGGCTTCCCAGTTTCCAATTTATATTTTGCCACTTCGCTGGATTCTATCATTCGCTTTTCAAATAATTCGACGATCTGCTTATCAATCGCATCAATATGTTCTCTTGAAACTTTTAAATCTATCACTCGCCCATCTCTCCTTTTTTTAATTCTTCATACATCTGCATCACCGTTTTTCCGCTGACCGGATGACGCAGAAACGGTGCAATTTCCTGCAACGGTTCCAATACAAACTCACGCAGCGGGATTTCTCTGTGTGGTACGATCAGATTTTCTTCCTGAATGATCTCCTCGCCATAAAAAAGGATATCAAGATCAATCGTGCGCGGTCCCCAATGAATCTCTCTTACCCGGTTTCCTTCCTGCTCGAGTTGATGAAGAAACGTCAATAATTCCTGCGGCTGATACAACGTATCAAATGTAAATACCGTATTTAAAAATTTGTCCTGATCCAAATATCCATACGGCTCCGTCTCATACAGCGATGCTCTCTGCAAATGGCGGCAGTTCTCATCTTTTTCAATTCCTTCAAAGGCGGCCTGCAGGTACGCTTGCTTATCTCCCATATTGGAGCCGACGCCAACATAAACCTTTTCCCATTTTCTGGATATGGTCACAGAAACCGTGTCAAGTGGCAGCAAAATAGGAGCCCACGGCTTTTTCACCGAAATGTCCACTTGTTCCAGACACGGATAAGCATGCAGCAGAAGGTCTGCCAGTTTTTCCGCTATCGTTTCCAATAATTGGTATTGATTTTCCTGCATATGCTCATAGATCAAATGTGCCGCTTCCGCATAATTAACCGAATACGCAAGTTCGTCGGTCAATCCCGCTTTTTTCGTGTCACAATACATCGTCGCGGACACTAAAAACTTCTGTCCCAGCACATTTTCTTCTTTTAATACTCCGTGATGGCAGTAGCACTCTAAATCTTTTATCTGAATCTGATCCATTTATTCTTCCTTCTCTTTTCCATACATAATCGCTTCGGTCATCCGCAATGCACGGGCATTTGCCTGAACATCATGCACACGAACAAAATCACAGCCTTTCATCGCTCCGATCACGGACGTCGCGATCGTACCTTCTTCACGCTCGGTCACCGGCAGATCCAAGGTCAAACCGATCACACTTTTTCTGGATGTCGCAAGAAGTACCGGATACCCCATGTCGCACAATACTTCCAAATGGTTTATGATGGCAAGATTCTGCTCATACGTCTTACCAAATCCAACCCCCGGATCCAGCATAATGTTTTCTTTTTTCACACCATATTTTTCAGCGACCGCAAGGCATTTTTTCAAATCGGCCACGACATCCGGCACAAAATCCTGGTATTCCGTATTATTACGGTTATGCATCAGACAAACCGGCACATCGTAGCGGACAGCAAGTTCTGCCATCTTTTCATCGTACAAAAAGCCCCAGATATCATTTAACATATCGGCTCCTGCTTCCAATGCCGCCTCTGCCACACGGCTTTTATACGTATCAATCGAGACAGGAATATCGTATTTTTCTTTAATCTTTTGAATCACAGGCACTACTCTCGCGATTTCCTCGTCCTCGGTAATCTGCTGATGTCCGGGTCTCGTAGATTCACCGCCTACATCGATCAGGTCGGCTCCCTCTTCGATCATTTTCTCCACCTGCGCCATGGCATGCTCCAACGTATCAAACTTTCCACCGTCCGAAAAGGAATCCGGTGTCACGTTTAAAATTCCCATGATATATACTTTTTTTCCAAATGTAAAGGTTCGGTTTCCAATTTTCATATTTCCTGTCATTTTCTTTTCTCCTAGCATCATAATTGCCTTCGTTTTTCCCCGATGGCACGTTTTCGTAACAGATTAAATCCGCAGTAGTTCCAAAAATTCCTGCTTCCAGTTTTCCTCTTCCTTCGCACAGCCGCGTGTGCTGAGTGTAATCGTCTTTGTTCCCGGCTTCTTGATGCCTCGCATCGTCATACACATATGCTCCGCCTCCACCATAACAATAACACCTTTAGGTGCAAGAATATCCATCATCGCATCTGCAATCTGATCGGTCAGCTGCTCCTGAATCTGTGCTCTTCTGGCAAACACTTCGACGGTCCTCGCCAATTTACTAAGCCCCACTACTTTTCCATCCGGGATGTATCCAATGTGAACTTTTCCATAAAATGGAAGAAGGTGGTGCTCACATACCGAATAAAAGGTAATGTCTTTCTCCAGCACAAGACCTTTCTGCGTAGAGGTAAATGTCTTTTCCAAATGACCGACAGCATCGGCCTCATATCCGCCAAACAGCTCCTCACACATCTTTGCGATCCGGTCCGGTGTCTCCAAAAGGCCCTCCCGCTCCGGGTCTTCGCCAATTCCTTCCAAAAACAGCGAAACCGCTTTTTTTATTTTATCTTTATCCATTCTGTCTGATGTCTCCATTCTTAGCAATGCTAAATGTATTTTACCATGATTTTATGGGGAGGTCAACCTTGCGGGAATTTTTCCGGATTTCAATAAATAAAAACCCCCTCCTATCCAACCGAGTTGTCAGATAAAAGGGGGCTGTCCTATTATAAAATTTTCTATCTCTTAATCCACATATTTCTTCAATGTCGCACGTACGGCACCGGGTCCGGCGATAAGTTCAGCAAACATGCCCTCGATCTTTTCACCAAGTCCTGCTTCGTACAGGTCTACAGCAAAGATAGACGCATCTTTAAGAATTGGAGAAAGTACCGCATGTACGTCGGTTGCTTCACCAAGTTTGACATCTTTTACATACTGTTTTACTTCGTCGAGACGTGGGTCAGAACTCTGCTCAAATGGCTGTCCCTCGTCATTGATGCCCATAAGATAACGGCACCATCCTGCCAATACCAATGGGATCAAAGTCAGTGACTGTACATCCAGGCTGTCACTTGCGATGTAAGACTTGATCGTCTCGCCAAAACGGATTGGAAGTTTTTGCGAAGTATCTGTTACGATACGCTGTGGTGTATCCGGCATAAATGGATTTGGAAGGCGGAGCGTAAGCACTGCATTTGCAAAGTCTTTCGGATCAATGATACCAGGATTTACTACAACCGGCATACCTTCCTGATAACACATTTTTTCTACAAGAGTAGATAATTCTTTATCTTCCATCTCTCCGTGGATTGTTGTGTGGGAAAGAAGGCATCCGTAGATAGCAAGTGCCGTATGAAGCGGATTCAGGCAGGTACAAACCTTCATCTTTTCCACTTTGTCTACTGTCTCACGGTCGGTAAAGAGGATTCCTGCTTTATCGATCGGAGGTCTTCCATTCGGGAACTTGTCCTCGATAACAAGATAACCGGTCTCCTCAGAGTTTACAAATGGTGACGTATACGTATTACGGTTTGTAATGATCAGATCCGTATCTTCAAAACCGTCTTTTTCAAGCATTTTCTTGACATTTTCGTCCGGACGAGGAGTGATCTTGTCGATCATCGACCATGGGAATGATACCTGATTCTCGTCATTCATGTAATCTGCAAATTCTTTCTCCACGATTCCATTTTTCACCCAGGCATTGACAAATGCCATAACACCGGCTTTCAATTTGTC
>ERZ827469.3333-NODE-3333-length-10703-cov-2.688110_pt1 | contig 10703 bp, 10 predicted proteins | sample MGYA00519917_ERZ827469 | MGnify/ENA primary metagenome ERZ827469 (study PRJEB31778, sample SAMEA3449314) | human gut metagenome | biome: human gut; feature: human-associated habitat; material: faeces | place: United Kingdom | collected 2010/2012 ... | reverse complement strand
GTTTCCACCGCTGCTGCTCTGCCTACGGCGCGGAGGTTCTTCCTCATAGTCGTCGTAGTCGTATCCATCGTTGTAGGAAGGCGCCCGGCCATTGCGCACGGCGCTGATGGCATTCACGTATTTCGTGGGCTTCTCATCGATAAAATACTTATACTGGAAGCTGATGCTTGGGTTGCGCTGGAACGCCTCGATATCCTCCAGCATTTCCGCCGCGGATTGATACCGCTGGTCGGGATTTTTCTGCATAGCGCGCATGGTGATCTCTTCCAGCCCCTCCGGGATGGCGGGGTTGATGTCACGCGGCGGTTTGGGGTCCGCCTGCAGCTGCATAATCGCCACGGAGACCGCGTTATCCGCCTCAAACGGCAGGGTGCCCGTCAACATCTCATACAGCATCACGCCCACAGAATAGATGTCCGCACGCTCGTCGGCCACCTCCCCGCGCGCCTGTTCCGGCGCAATATAGTGGACGGAGCCGATCGCCTTGTCGGTCATGGTGCGCGTTTCGCTGCGGGAGAAGCGGGCGATGCCGAAATCCGTCACCTTAATGGTGCCATCCTGCAGAAGCATGATATTTTGAGGCTTTACATCCCGGTGGATAATCCCTTTTTCATGGGCGTGCTGAAGCGCCGCCAGGATCTGGCCGGTAAAATGCACCGCTTCCTTCCACTTGATATCGTGCTGGCGCTCGATATAATCCTTCAGGGTGATGCCGTCGATATACTCCATCACGATGTACTGCTCCGCGCCGGTAAAATTCACGTCGTAGACCTTGACGATGTTGGGGTGGCTCAGCACCGAAATCACCTTGGATTCGTTTCTGAACCGCCTAACAAACTCGTCGTTTGTGAGATATTCCTCCTTGAGGATTTTGACAGCCACCTGCCGGTCCTCCACAAGGTCCTTTGCCTCGAAAACATTGGCCATGCCGCCGGAGCCGATGAGCCTTAAAAGCTCATAACGCCCGTTCAGCTTTTTTCCGATGTACTGTTCCTGATCCATAGGTACCTCCATTGAAGAGAGATGGCGGCTTTCCGCCGCAGCTATATGGTGAAGCTTTCAAATAGTTGAAAGCATCTGCTTTTCAGATGCCGTCCCAGAGTGAACGGAAAAGGAGCTAATTTTCCGCGATTACAACGGCGATGTTGTCGTGCCCGCCCCCCATGTTGGCTAACTTTATCAGCGTTTCCACCGCCTGCTCCGCCTCCCTAGTTTTCAAAACATCGGCAATTTCCCCGTCGGTGCAGATATTCGAGAGTCCGTCGCTGCACAGCAGAAACTTATCGCCCGGCTCAAACGCCACCGTGAGGAAATCCACGTTTACGTCAGGACCGATCCCCACCGCCCGGGTAATCATGTTCTTCTCGGGATGAACCCGCGCTTCCTCCTGAGTAATCATCCCCCGATCCACTAGATCCTGCACACGGGAATGGTCTTTGGTGAGCTGCTCGAAGGCGCCGTCCTGATAACGGTACAGCCTACTGTCACCCACATGGGCCACATAGGCTTTGCCCCCGTAGAAAATGGTCAAAACCACTGTGGTGCCCATACCGGCAAGCTCTGGGTGTTCCCGCGCCGTCCTGTAAATCTTCTGGTTGGCCGCGTCGATGGCCCGGAGCATCACATTGCGAATCTCCTCTTCGCCCATGCCTTCCAGGAAAGACGCTTTGATGGATTCTGCAATCTCTGCCTTGGCGATGGAACTGGCCCGGTCTCCGCCGTTGACGCCGCCCATGCCGTCGCAGACCAGCGCGAACCCTGCACTCTGGCCTAATGCTACGATTTTAAAAGCGTCCTGATTGGTTTCCCGAACCAGACCGATGTCTGTTTTTCCTACGATTTTCAATGGTATGCTCCCCTCTTTTCGGTTGAAAATATGAAGCCGTAAGTATGATGAAATCCGCGGCTGAAAGGTGTCATTTTCTGTTGCCGCCTAAGCCGCAGCGGTTAAGCAATCGTCACAGGCTAAACCCGTATTACGAAACAATTTCCTGGCGTCTCAGCTGCCCGCAGGCGGCGTTGATGTCCGCCCCCAGCGTCCGGCGGACCGTTGCGTTGATCCCCTTGTCATTTAAGGTTTTCTGGAAAGCGTAAACCGCTTCCTTGGAGCTTTTCTCAAACCCCGCTTCCTCCACGTAATTGACCGGGATGAGGTTTACGTGACAAAGAGTCCCCTTGAGAAGCTTTGCCAAACGCAGCGCCTGCTCCTTGCTGTCGTTGACCCCTTTGATCAGCGAATACTCATAGGAGATCCGCCTGTGGGTACGGTCGGTATAGTGCCGGCAGGCTTTGAGCAATTCTTCTATGTTCCAGCGCCGGTTGATGGGCATAATAGAGCTGCGGGTCTCGTCGTCGGTAGCGTGGAGGGAAATGGAAAGGGTGAGCTGCAAATTTTTGTCCGCCAGCTCGTAAATCCGATCCACCACCCCGCAGGTGGAAAGGGAGATATGTCGATGGCTCAGATTGAGCCCCTCCGGATGGCTGATAAGTTCTAAAAACCGCATGACGTTGTCAAAATTGTCCAACGGTTCGCCGATGCCCATGAGCACGATATTGGAAATCTTCTCCCCCGTATCCCTCGAAACGGCATATACCTGCTCCAGTATCTCCGAGGGCGTCAAATGCCGAATAAAACCCGCCTTGGTGGAGGCGCAGAACTCACACCCCATGCGGCAGCCCACCTGGCTGGAAATGCACAGGCTGTTCCCGTGCTCGTAGCGCATCAGGACGGTTTCCACATACTCCCCGTCCGGGAGCTCCAACAGATACTTAACGGTTCCGTCCAACTGAGAACTCAGCTTTCGTACAATGGAAAAGGAGGTAATATAACAGTTTTCCCTGAGCTTTTCCCGCAGGGACACGGGGAGGTTCGACATTTCGTCAAAGGAGAGGACGCCCTTTTGATGGAGCCAGCAAAAGACCTGTTTGGCCCGGAATTTCGGCTCTCCCATTTCGGCGAGAAAGCGGCTCAATTCTTCGATTGTCATGGATTTTAAGTCGATGCCCGCCAAAATATACATCCTCCTTTTTATGTTATGCATCAGCCCGTCCCCAAAGACCGGGTAGAGGCCATGTTGGAATATTCTTCCAGAAGCTTTGCCGTTTGGCCCTATCGCCACAGGGCGATAAATGCAGTGTAACTGCATTTATGATACAATGTTCTCACATATCCCGCGCCAGCGGGATAAAAGCGCCTTTGGCGCTTTGCAAACAACTCATCTGAGTTGTTTGCGTATGAGGTTATTATCCCACAAATCTATCTTCTTTTCAACCTTGACAGGAAAAATCCGTCAAAATTCCCCACCAGAGGCGACAAACTAAGCTCAGAAACCGGTTTTCCCGCCACTTTGGTGAAAATCTCCGGCAGGCTGTCCCGCTCAAAATCGGGATGGTTTTGGAGGAAATCCTCCACCACCCGCTCGTTTTCATCTTTGTTGAGAGAACAGGTGGAATAGAGAAGCACCCCGCCTCTTTTCACGTACCGGGCGCCGTTATGAAGGATTGCCCGCTGGATTTTGGGAAGCTCGTCCACTTCCCGCCTCTCTTTGTACTTGATTTCCGGCTTGCGGCGGATGATGCCCAGCCCGGAGCAGGGCACGTCGCAGAGCACCCGGTCGGCAGCCTTCAGGCTTTCGTCGAACCGGGAAGCGTCTCCCTGCCTCGCCTGGATGCAGCTAAGCGCCAGCCGTCTGGCCCCCTCGTCGATCAGCCCCACCCGGTGCTCGTAAAGGTCGAAGGAGCAGATTTCCCCTTTGTTTTCCATCAGCTGCGCCACGGTAAAGCTCTTGGAGCCAGGCGCGGCGCAGAGATCAAACACCCGCTCCCCCGCCTGCGCTCCCAGTGCGGCGGCGCAGAGCTGGGAGGAAGCGTCCTGGACATAGAAAAAACCTTCCGAAAAGCCTGAAAGTTTCGAAATGCTTCCGCTGTGTTCGATGGTGAGGCAGTTTTCGATAAGCGGATGCTCTTCCACCGAAACGCCGTCTTTTTTAAGCATTTCCGCCACCTTCGAGGCAGTGGTTTTTTGGGTGTTGACCCGCAAGTTTAAGGGTGGACGGCCCATACAGGCTTTCGCCAGGCCCACCGCCATGTCAAACCCGTAATCCCGCTCCCAATACCGCAAAATCCACGCCGGGATGGAATACTCCACTTCTGCCCGGCGGTATTTGTCCTTTGGAGCAGGCAATGTTACCTTGCACCCGCCCCGGATATAACTTCTCAGCACCCCGTTGACAAAGCCCGCCGCGCTTTTTTTCCGTGATTTTTTGATGAGGTTGACACTTTCGTTGACCGCCGCAGAGGAGGGTACCCCGTCCATATAAGAGAGCTGATAGAGCCCCAGTTCCAGCGAAGCCGCCACTTCCGGGTCGAGCTTCTGCACCGGCTTTTTGGTGAGCAACTCGATCTGATAGTCCAGCGTCAGCTTCCGCTCCAACACCCCGTAAAACAGCCGGGAAGCAAACTGCGTTTCCCGCGGCTCCATGGGGTGGGCCTTCAAAAGCGCATCCAGGGTCAAATTGGAGTAACTCCCGTCCCGTGCGGTTTTTAAAAGAGCCTCATAGGCCAGCTGCCGCGCCGTCATCGGCGGTTCCTGTTCCGCAGCGCCAAAAGCCGCAGAAGGTTCGCCACCGCCACAATCAGCGACGCCACATAGGTCATTGCCGCCGCCGACAAGACTTTCCGCGCACCGCGAAGCTCGTCGCCCTCTAAAATGTGGTCGTTATCGAGGGTTTCCATCGCCCGGCGGCTGGCGTTGAACTCCACCGGCAGGGTGATAAGCTGAAAGACCACCACCGCGCAGAACAGCAAAATTCCCACCTGTACCAGCAAATCCATCCCCATAATCAACCCCACAACGGCGATGGGTATGGCGAGAGACGACCCAAGCTGAGTCACCGGGATAATAGCGTTCCGAATTTTGATGGGCAGATATCCCACCTGATACTGGATGGCGTGGCCCACCTCGTGAGCCGCCACGCCAATGGCCCCCACCGAAGTGGAATTGTAGGTGCTGTCGGACAGGCGGATGACCCCCGCCCGGGGATCATAGTGATCGCTCAGCTCTCCGGACACCCGTTCCAGCCGGATGTTTGTAAGGCCGTTGGCATCTAAGATTTGCCGGGCCACCATAGCGCCGGTGTATTGCCTTCGGTTAGGAACATGGCTGTACCTATTAAAAGTAGATTTTACCTGAACCTGTGCAATCAGCGCGAATATCAGCGCCGGAACCACCAGCACGATGTAGTAATAATCGAGAAACAAGGAATCTTCCTCCTTCGTTTATTTGAGGGGGTTATTCACCCAGGATTTCGCCTTTTGGGAGGTGCTTGCCCCGGAGAAAATCCTCCGCCTTCATCCGTTTGCCGCCCTCGTACTGGACCGAAACAAACTGGACAGCCCCGTCCCCGCAGGCCACGACGAAACGCTTCTCGTCAAGAAGCTCCCCGGGAGCGCCCTTTCCTTCCAGCAGCCGGCTCTCGTAGACCTTGAGCCGTTTGCCCTGATACATGGTATGGGCGGCGGGCCAGGACGAAAGTCCCCTGATGAGATTATGCACTTCCCGCGCCGGTTTATGAAAATCGATGAGAGATAATTCCTTTGTCAGCATGGGCGCATAGCAGGACAGGGAATCGTCCTGAGGCTCCGGGCAGAGTTCTCCCCGCTCCGCCTTCTCTACAGTGGAAAGCAGCACTTTGGCCCCCAGCTGGGAAAGCCGGTCGTGGAGTTCATCCGCCGTCTCATTCTCTCCAATGGGAGTGGAAATCCGCTCCAGCATATCCCCGGTGTCCAGCCCCTCGGCCATGTACATGGTGGTGACGCCGGTTTCTTTCTCGCCGTTTAAAACGCTCCACTGGATAGGCCCCGCCCCCCGGTATTTGGGGAGCAGCGAGGCGTGGACGTTGATGCAGCCTAAGGAGGGCAGCTCCAAAATCGCCTTAGGCAGAATTTTTCCGTAAGCCACCACAATGATAAGGTCGGGCGCGCAGCTTTTCAGCTGTTCCAGCGCTTCCCCGTTTTTCAGGGTCGCCGGCTGGAAAACCGGTATATTATGCTGTACAGCAAGTTCCTTTACAGGCGGTGGGGTCAGCTTATAACCTCTTCCCTTGGGCTTATCCGGCTGGGTAAACACCCCCGTCACCTCATACCCGTTTTGGATGAGAGCGTCGAGGCAAGGCACCGCAAACTCCGGTGTCCCCATAAATACAATCTTCATATATCTTCGATTCCCTTTCGATGTAATTGGACTCAATCATCCGTTTGCGGCGCAAACTCCGGCCTCCCCGGAAAATGATATCCGTCTTTCGGACAATTGGATCAGCCGTTTTGCTTCCTCCGCACCGAGATCTTTCTGCGAATGGGCTTTTCCACCGGGGTCTGCATCTCTTTTGCCTTGTCCTTGAAGATGATGCCGTCCAGATGGTCGATTTCGTGACAGAACGCCCGGGCAAGCAGCCCGGTTCCCGTTTTAGTAAACTCCTTGCCATTCCGGTCAAAGGCTCTCACTTCCACCCGGTCGGGCCGCTCGACGATGGCGTATTCCCCCGGACAGGACAAACACCCTTCCGAGTCCTCCTGACTGCCGGTGGCCTTTACGATTTCCGGGTTGATAAGCTCGATGATGCCCTCGCCCACGTCGATGACGATTGCCCGTTTGAGCACCCCGACCTGCACCGCAGCCAGGCCGACGCCCTCATATTTATACATGGTTTGGGCCATATCGTCTAAAAGCTGGTGGAGTTTCGGGTCGAAATTCTCCACCGGTCTCGATTTTTTTCTCAAAGTTTCGTCTTTCTCGGTAATAACTTCTCTCAGCGCCACAATGGTTCCTCCTTTTATCCTATCGCCCTGTGAAAAGAGCTGTTTTTTCCAAATAATTCCAATCAATAGTGGTCAAAAAGGCTTCTTTTGATGCAAACGGGTAAAAAATCAGTTGATTTCCCCGTTAAAGTCGATGGTTACGGTATTTTTGCCGAAAATCCGGCTGCGGGAGGCTTTTGCCACCGCCCGTCTCACCAAATCCCGGAATTTCCGGTTGTTTTTACATTTTAGCACAATGCGGTAACGGTATTTGCCGTTGAGCCTGTAGATGCCCGCCTGAGTAACGCCCAACAGCACCACCGGAAGCTTCTCCTTCTGCCCCAGGATTTCCTGCCGCAACAGGGCGTAAAACCCGTCGGCGGACTGTTTGACACCCGCCTCGTCCAACCCGGAGAAGCACACCGCCATCAAATCGCAGAAGGGCGGCTGCAAGGCGGCCTTCCGAATGGCGATTTCCTCCCGGTAGAAGGCTTCGTAATCCTGTTTCGCCGCGCTGATGATGACCGAATTGTCCGGCGACACAGTCTGAATGTAAGCGCTTCCCTTTTTTTCGTACCGCCCGCTTCTCCCCACCACCTGGGTGATAAGGGAAAAGGTCTTTTCCCCGCAGCGGTAATCGTTAGAATAGAGATACTGGTCGCCGTTTAACACGCCTACCAGCGTCACATTGGGGAAATTGAGCCCCTTCGCCACCATCTGGGTGCCGATCATGATGTCGTACTCCCCCTGCTCGAACCCGGTAAACTTCTCCTCGTAAGCATAGCGGGAATAGGTGGTGTCAGTATCCATCCTAAGGATTTTCGCCCCCGGAATACGGCTCTTGATGAGGTCCTCGATCTTCTGGGTTCCCGCCCCCATGAGCTTTATGTGCTTGGAGCCGCAGGACGCACAGGGAACCTGAAGCCGCTGGGAATAGCCGCAGTAATGGCACATAAAGTAGCCGTTTACCTTATGGTAGGTAAGGGTGATGCTGCAGTTGGGGCATTTGACCGCCTCCCCGCAGTCGATGCAGATGCCGAAGGTGGAGTAGCCCCGCCGGTTGATGAGGACGATAGACTGTTCACGCTTGTTAAAATTCTCGAGAAGCGCCTCGGAAAACTCATCGCTTAAAGGCGAAAAGTTGTAGTTTTGCTCCTCGACCCGCATATCCACGATGCGGACGTCGGGCAGGGCAGCCCTCCCGTACCGCTCGTTTAAAGTGAAAAGCTGATACCGGCCGGTCTTGGCGTAGTAGTAGCTTTCAAGGCTGGGCGTGGCCGACGCCATAAGCAGTAAAGCGTTATGCTTTACACAGCGGAACTTTGCAATATCCCGCGCGTGGTATCGGGGCGTCATGTCGGATTTATAGGAGTGTTCCCCTTCTTCATCCATGATAATCAGCCCTAAATTTTTCGCCGGGGCAAAGACGCTGCTCCGGGTGCCGATGACGATTTTTGCTTCGCCGCTCTTCACCCGCTTATATTCGTCCAGCCGCTCGCCCAGCGAAAGGCTCGAGTGCATCACCGCCACGTCGTCCCCGAAATAGCCTCGGAATTTCTGGAGCATTTGCGGTGTCAGTGAAATCTCCGGCACCAGCAGAATCACCTGTTTTTGGTCTTTTAAGGCCGCCCGAATCAACTCGATGAACACCTGAGTTTTGCCGGAACCGGTGACTCCAAACAGCAGCGCCGCATGAGGGACGTTCTCCTGATACAACGACAAAAGGCCCTGAAAAACTTCCCGCTGCTTGTCGGACAGGGTGAAATCCTCCGGGGGAGCCCCCCATTCCGCCTCTTTGGGGCGGCGGTAGACCTCCCGGTAAAAATACTCGACAACGCCCTTTTTTTCAAGGGCTTTCACCACTGCATCGGTGACGCCGGCGTGGTAGCAAAGCTCCTTTTCCGCCGCCGCGCCCACCGCCTGCAAAACATTGAGCACTTCCTGCTGCTTTGGCGTACAGGAAAGGGCCTCCGGATCGACGCCCTCACAGACGCGGACCATTTTCTGATTCTTGTCTCCCACCTTGCGGCTCAAAAGGTTTTCCTTCCGAAGAATCCCTTTTTCCGCCAAAGCGTCGGCGATTCTCCGGTTCACAGCGCCGTTTTTGCCCCAGAAAAACAGCTCTGTTTCCCGGGGACCGGACAACTTCTCCAGTCCTGTCAAAAACGCCTGCTCGTCCTCGGATAAGGCGTCCCGTTCCGCTTCACTGAGTTTTCTAACCGGCAGGTATTCCACCTTAGCCGACACCGAAAGCCCCACCGGCAGCATACACCGGATGGCGTCATAATAGCTGCAAAAGGTGGTATCCGCCATGTACTGAGCCAACTGAAAGCCCTCTTCGTCGAGAACCGGTTCATCGTCCAGCACCGCCTCCACCGATTTGAGGCGCACCCCGTCCGGCGGCTGACGCTCCTCCAGATGAAACACCATTCCCTGGACCGGGCGGTTGGCCCGGCCATAGGGTACCAGCACCCGCATCCCGCGGATGATCCGCCCCGCGAATTCCCCTGGCACCCGGTAGCTGTAAAGCTGGTCAAAATGGAAAAGGGCGGACTCTACCGCAACATCTGCAATCAGTTCCACCCTTACTCCCCCTTTAAACGGCTTTGTATATTCTTTTAATCCTCGTCCAGATCCATCGAATCGACATGGCTGATCCGGCGGTCGTGGATGACGCCGATGTCGTCGCTCTCCACCAGCTTATATTTTCCCTTGGAGAAATCGTCCACCGCCAGTTTAACCGGCTTTTCCAGCAGAATGTCGCCGTTGTCGTCGGCCTGCTGGGCGATTTCGCGGGCGCGTTTTGCCACTGCCACCACCAAAGAATAGTAGCTCTGGCCCGGTTTCAACAGTTCCGGTACGGAAGGTCTATGCATCATAATGAAACACCTCGTTTAAAAATTCTTTCTGATTCTCTGTTTTGAGCCGCTGGGAGCGAAGCACCGACTGCAAATCCGCCGCCGCCTGCTCGATCAAATCATTGACGATGATGAAGTCGTACTGGGGAGCGGCCTTCATTTCCTCCTGAGCCTGCAAGAGCCGTTTTTCCACCGTCTCCATGTCCTCGGTTCCCCGCCCTACCAGGCGGCTGCGCAGTTCTTCCATGCTGGGCGGCATGACGAAAATCATCACCGCTTCGGGGCAGCGCTTTTTGATCTGCAAAGCCCCCTGCACTTCGATCTCCAAAATCACATCGATGCCGGCGTTCAGCTTTTCATAGACGATATCCCGCGGCGTGCCGTAATAATTGCCGCAGTAGCAGGCGTATTCCAGCATGCCGTCATGAGCGATTTTTTCCTTGAACTGCTCCTCGCTTAAAAAGAAGTAGTCCACCCCGTCCGCTTCCCCGGGCCGCGGGGAACGGGTGGTGGCGGAAATGGAGAGGAACACATCCTCCCTGCCGCCCAGATAATGGTGGAGGATGGTGTCCTTGCCGCAGCCAGAGGGCCCGGAAAACACCACGAGAACGCCTTTACTCATCGCCCTGCTCCTCGTCGTCGGGCACGTCAGCCGTCTGAACAAAGCGGTTGGCAACGGTTTCCGGCTGGATGGAGGAAAGCACCACATGGCCGCTGTCCATAATGATGACCGCGCGGGTTCTCCGACCGTAGGTAGCGTCGATCAAAACGCCGCTGTCGCGGGCTTCCTGGATGATGCGCTTGATGGGAGCGGACTCAGGGCTCACGATGGTGATGATGCGGTTTGCGGATACCATGTTGCCATAGCCGATGTTGATTAGTTTCATTTTAATATTCATTCCTTTCTGGGAACTGCACTTTTGCCGCTATATTTGAGCCGTAAAAGTGCAATCTTCAGTTTGAAAGTTTACTCTCAAACGGCGCTCTTACTCGATGTTTTGAATCTGTTCTCTGATTTTTTCGATTTCTGCCTTCATATCGACGACCAGG
>ERZ827469.3328-NODE-3328-length-10723-cov-3.175197_pt1 | contig 10723 bp, 6 predicted proteins | sample MGYA00519917_ERZ827469 | MGnify/ENA primary metagenome ERZ827469 (study PRJEB31778, sample SAMEA3449314) | human gut metagenome | biome: human gut; feature: human-associated habitat; material: faeces | place: United Kingdom | collected 2010/2012 ... | reverse complement strand
GGATGGCAAGGATATCACTATCGTCGCCACCGGCCTGATGGTCAACGAGGCCCGGATGGCCGCTGAAACACTCAGCAAAGAGGGAATTGACACCCGGGTCATCAACATCCACACCATCAAGCCCATTGACCGGGAGATTATTGTCAAAGCGGCGAAGGAAACCGGCAAAATCCTGACAGTGGAAGAGCATAACGTTATCGGCGGACTGGGCAGCGCCGTGGCAGAAGTGGTTTGTGAAGAGTGTCCCTGCCTCGTCAAACGGCTGGGCGTAGAGGATCGGTTTGGAATGTCAGGCCCGGCAGCGGATCTGCTCAAACTGTTTGGACTGAGTGCTGACAACATCGTCAGATGCGTTAAGGAAATGCTGTAACATGGACCGCCGGCAGGAAACGATTCCTTGTTGGATCCTTTTGCGAGTTTTGACGGCTTTAATCGAATGTGAATGCGGTGTAAAAACAAAAAAATCCCGCCCTTTTACTTGACAAACAAATCGGCATATACTATAATCTAAAACATTATAGAGTTTTGCGATAACCATCGGACTTTTGCCAAAAGGCCGGTGGTCATTGCCCTTTATACCGAATTCAATACTGATTTTTTAAAATGAAAAGGCGGTTGCTGCCGCTTTTTCATTTGAAATCAGTGTGATAAAGGAAACGCCGGCTTGCGGCGGAAATCAATTTTTGAAAGGAACAGCTTTAGGCTGTAACGGTAAGTGAAACTATGGCGAAACCAGTGATTCTCACCAGCGACGGTTTGGCGAACCTCGAAAAAGAGCTGGAGGAGCTCAAGACCGTCAAACGGAAAGACATTGCCGACAAAATCAAAGTAGCGATTTCCTTCGGCGACCTTTCTGAAAACAGTGAATACGACGAAGCGAAAAACGAGCAGGCGATGATTGAGGCACGTATCCTGCAGATCGAAGCCATGCTTAAAAACGTCAAAATATTGGATACCGACGAACTGAATACCGAAAACATCAGTGTGGGCAGCAAGGTCAAGGTCAAAGATTTGGAATTTGGCGACGAAGAGATCTTCCACATCGTGGGCTCGACCGAAGCCAACCCCACTATTGGAAAAATTTCCGACGAATCTCCGGTAGGCAAAGCGCTTTTGGGCCATAAGATAGGAGATGTAATAGAAATCCCAGTTCCTTCCGGAGCGGTGATTTCCTACGAGGTTTTGGAAATTATGATGTAACGGCCCTAACCGGCCTTTACCGTCCTGATAATATTGCAAAAAGGATTACCATGCAGGGACAGGGCGAAGGCTCTGTCCCTATTTTAAAAAGAAGTGTAAATGGGAAAGGAAAAAGACTATGAGCGACGCGATCAACACCCCAGCTGAGCAGACAGAGGATTTAAGCGAACTGCTGCGTATCCGCAGAGAAAAGCTGAACGCCCTAAAAGAAGAGGGCAAAAATCCTTACGAGATTACCAAATATGACGTCACCGCCCTCAACGGGGACATCCGTGAAAAATTCGAGGAAATGGAAGGACAGACTGTCCGAATTGCCGGACGGATGATGAGCCGCCGCATTATGGGTAAAGCGAGCTTTATGGATGTCCGTGACGGCAGCGACCGGATGCAGGTCTATGTAAAACGGGACGATGTTGGCACTGACGAATACGCGGCTTTTAAGAAATGGGACATCGGCGACATTGTCGGTGTGGAAGGCTTTGTATTCCGGACTCAGAAGGGCGAGATTTCGGTTCACGCTCAGAAAATCATTCTCCTTTCCAAATCCCTGCTCCCCCTGCCGGAGAAGTTCCATGGGCTGAAGGATACCGACACCCGTTACCGTCAACGATACGTGGATTTGATCGTCAACCCCGAGGTGAAAGACACCTTTTTAAAGAGAAGCCAAATCCTCAAAGAGGTACGGGCTTATCTCGACAATTTGGGTTACCTGGAAGTGGATACCCCTGTTCTTCACACCTTGGAGATCGGCGCGGCGGCAAGGCCTTTTGTCACCCATCACAACACGTTGGATATCGACATGTATCTCCGCATCGAAACCGAGCTGTACCTGAAGCGCCTCATCGTCGGCGGGTTCGACCGGGTGTACGAAGTGGGCCGTATTTTCCGCAACGAGGGCATGGACACCTCCCACAACCCGGAATTTACTTCTATTGAGCTCTATCAGGCTTATACAGACTACCACGGCATGATGGATTTGATCGAGGATATGTACATCACCATTACGAAAAAGGTCTGCGGCACCACCACCATCAATTATCAGGGAACGGAAATCAATATGGGAGGCCCCTGGGAGCGCCTGACCATGGTGGAAGCTGTGAAAAAATACGCCGGGGTCGACTACAATGATTGGGCCTCCGACGAGGACGCTAGAGCCTGCGCCAAGGCCCACGATGTCGAAGTGGAAGAAGGGGCAAACGCTACCAAAGGACATGTGCTTATCGCCTTTTTTGAGGCTTTTGTAGAAGATAAGCTGATCCAACCCACCATTATCTACGACTATCCGGTGGAGAATTCTCCCCTGGCTAAGAGAAAACCTTCTGATCCTGCTTTTACCGAGCGGTTTGAGTATTTCATCTACAACCGTGAGATGGGCAACGCCTTTTCGGAACTGAATGATCCCATCGACCAGCGGGAACGCTTCGTGAAACAGGTGGAGGCCAAGCGTGCTACCGGCGCCAACGCCGAAGTGGACGAAGATTTTATCACCGCTTTGGAATACGGCATGCCCCCCACAGGCGGATTGGGCTTCGGACTGGATCGTTTGGTGATGCTTCTCACCAACAGCGCGTCCATTCGCGATGTATTGCTGTTCCCGACAATGAAGCCGTTGGGCCAGTGAGTTTTCAAACCTCTTACCTTTTTGTGGTAAGAGGTTTGTCGCAAATAAGGCAAAATTGAACAAATTATAAGCAATTTGTAAACTTTTAGGAGGTGCTGTTTTGGATTCCAACAAAAACAATCAAGTCAGTGAAGAACAGCGGGAACTCCAGGAGCTCATCGAGCTTAAAAAGCGAAAACAGGCCGCAGCGGAACATCCGGAGATGGTAGAACCTCCTCCCAGGCAGGATGAAGAGGTGTTTGTTCCTAAGACGTTCAAAGAAAAATGGGACAATTACTGGTATCACTATAAATTAGTCACCTGGCTCGCCGTGTTTGCGGTGTTTGTGGTCGGCTGGTTTGTCAAAGACATCTTTTTTGGTCCCAAATACGATTTGGTCGTGAATATCGCCAGCAAGTACACTTTTTCCGCCATTAACGAAGATATGGGAAAGGATGCCGCGACCTATGCGGAGGATTACGACGGGAACGGCAAAAGAGCGGTTCAAGTCAGCGAGATGCAGGTCAATTACGACGGCACTGGATCCAATGACCAGGCGACTATGGTGGGCGAGCAGAAAATCCTGGCGGTTTTGAACGCCGGAGAGGACATGGTGTTTATTCTGGACGGCCAGACCTACGACCAGCTCATCGGCAGCAACGATGGAAAGACTATTTTTGCCGACCTGTCGGCGCTTTATCCCGATCTGCCAGAGTTGGTACAGGGCGACAAGGTGCTGATCCAGCAGACCGAACTGGGTAAAGAATGGCGGATGAATGCAGTGGATTCTGAACTCTACCTCTGCGTCCGCAAAATAGAAGGCAATGTAAAGGACAGCGAAAAGACACAGAAAAAATACGAGGATGCGTTAAACTTTGTTGACCACGTCATCAAAGGGAAGCTTGCCGCGTAAATCTACATAGAAAGAGGAGAACTTTATGCGCAGTGATTTGATGAAAAGCGGCCCTGCGAGAATGCCGCACCGTTCCTTATTGAAGGCCATGGGCCTGACCGACAGCGAGATTAAGAAGCCTTTTGTGGCGGTGGTCAGCGCCGAGAGCGAATACGTGGCCGGCCATATGCACTTAGGATTGCTGGCGGACGCCGTCAAAGCGGGTATCCGCAATGCGGGCGGCGTGCCTTTTGAGTTTCACACCATCGGGGTCTGTGACGGCCTCGCTATGAACCACGTGGGAATGAAATACTCCTTGGCGTCCCGGGAACTGATCGCGGACAGCATCGAAGTTATGCTGACCGCCCATCCCCTGGACGGCATTGTGTTTATTCCTAACTGCGACAAGATCGTCCCCGGTATGATGCTGGCAGCGGCCCGCTTAAACCTCCCATCCATCTTTATCAGCGGCGGTCCTATGGAGGCCGGTGTGGTCGGCGGCAAACGGGTTGGCTTTTCCGAGGGATTTGAGGCTGTAGGCGCCTACAGCGCTGGGAAAATCACCGAGGCGGATCTCAAGGATTTCGAGGACAACGTCTGTCCCACCTGTGGCTCCTGCTCCGGCATGTACACCGCCAACTCGATGAACTGCCTGGTGGAGGCCATGGGCATGTCTCTGCCCGGCAGCGGCACTGCCCTCGCCACTTCTTCCAAGCGGCTACGTTTCGCTAAGGAAACCGGTGAGCGGATTCTCTACCTCATCGAGAATCAGATTCTTCCCTCCCAGATTCTCACCAAAGAGAACATCAAAAACGCTCTGACCGCTGAAATGGCCTTGGGCTGTTCTACCAACACCGTCCTCCACATTCTTGCCATCGCCTATGAGGCTAATGTGAACGTGGATTTGACCACTATCGAGGAACTGAGCGGCAAGGCTCCCCAGCTCTGCAAGCTGAATCCTGCCGGAAGCACCTTCATTCAGGATTTGGACGCTGTGGGCGGTATCCAGGCGGTTCTCAAAGAACTCAGCAGAGGCGGCTTTATCGATACCGATGTACTCACCGTCAGCGGCAAGCAGTCGGAGCGTTTTGAAAACATTCCGAAGGCGGACGGGAAAATCATCCATACGGTGGAAGAACCCATCCGCAAAGACGGTGGGATCGCGGTGCTCCGCGGTAACGTGGCTCCCGAAGGCTGTGTCGTCAAGCAGGGCGCGGTCTGCGAGGAAATGATGAAGCACCAGGGCCCCGCCCGGGTCTTCAACAGCGAAGGGGAGGCCTGCGATGCCATCCGCGACGGCAAAATCGTATCCGGTGACGTAGTCGTCATCCGTTACGAAGGCCCCAAAGGCGGCCCCGGCATGCAGGAAATGTTAGCTCCCACTGCTTCCTTGGTAGGTATGGGGCTGGACAAAGAGGTGGCCCTCATCACCGACGGACGGTTCAGCGGCGCAACCAAAGGTGCTGCCATCGGCCACATCTCTCCGGAAGCGGCGGCAGGCGGCATGATTGGCCTCATCGAAGAGGGTGACCAGATCGCTATCGATATTCCCAACCGCAGCATCACCCTGTTGGTGGACGACGAGGAACTGCAAAAACGGAAAGAAAACTTCGTGCCGTACCAGAAAGAGGTCAAAGGTTACCTCAAACGCTATGCGGCCATTGTAAACTCTGCCTCCAGAGGCGCAGTTTACGATAAATAAGCAAAAAACGAATAAAAAAGTTCTCAGCCGACTTCGGCTGAGAACTTTTTTGCGTTTATCGAAAGTTAAATTTACTCCCAAACTCGTTTCCATTCATCTATATGCTCTAAAACGATGGAAAGACGGATTGGACCTCCAGTTCGGTGACGCGGGCCTGTTTTTGTTCCTCCGGTAAAAGTTGCTGCATCCCAAAATGAGAATTTCTGGACATGGGATAACCTACTTTGTTTGAAATATCATTTGAATACATTCCATTGATACAGCGTTTCAGGCATAGTAAGCCAATAAGGCTTTGATTTAAACGACATTCGTTATTTGCAGCATTTCTCTCCAAATCCATCCAGAAAATTTAATCTTCATTCACAAAATTGGAGGCGTTCCAGCTGATTCCTTCAAATACAGTTCATATTCGGGGAATATAATAAACAAATTATCGTATAAAAAATAGATGAACAGGGAATGAGAGGAGAACGGTAGATGAAGAAAATCATGAAGTATCTAAAACCGTTTGCAGGCTCCATTGCAGTTGCCGTCGTGCTGGTATTCGTACAGGCCATGTGCGATCTGAAACTCCCGGATTACATGTCCAACATTGTCAACGTGGGCATCCAGCAGAGCGGCATCGCGGACGCGGTTCCCGAAAAGATTCGGGAAAGCGAAGTGGAGAAACTATTTTTGTTTCTGTCGAAAGACGAGCAGAGCCTAATAGCGAAGCATTACTTAGGCGAAGCAAGTGAAGCGGGTGGGGACTACTGGATTTTACAGAAAAAGGGACTCAGCAGTTCCGACCGAAAAGAAATGAATGCGGCGTTTTCCAGGGCGTTCGCCACAGTTGGAACGATGAAGTCCCTTGAAAAAGACCCGGATGCCCTCCAAAAAGTCTTGGAGGAGATGGGCGTCACTGCCGACGATCAACCCTTCCCCGGGGAGGATATCGACCTGGTTGCTATGGTATCCGCCATGCCCTTTGAGCAGCGGATGCAAATTGCAGACAAGCTCATCGCCGAGTACGACGCTTTAGGTGAGAGCATGCTGACCCAGGCGGCTGTCCAGTTTGTAAAAGAAGAATATGAAGCGATTCAGATGGACGCCACTTTACTCCAGCGAGGTTACATCATCCGCACCGGCGGGGCGATGCTGCTGGTTTCGCTGTTAGCTGCGGCCTGCACCGTCGTAGTGGGCTTTTTGGGCGCCCGCATTGGTTCCGGATTAGCACGTGACCTGCGAAAACGGGTTTTCCGCAAGGTAGAGGACTTCTCCAACGCGGAATTTGACAAGTTCTCGACCGCTTCTCTGATCACTCGGACTACCAATGACGTGATTCAGGTGCAGATGCTCGTGATTATGGCTATCCGCATGGTGATTTACGCCCCTGTCATGGGTATCGGCGGCACCATTTACGCTTTGCAGAAAAGTGTGTCCATGTCTTGGATTATTGCGCTGGCGGTCATTCTGCTCCTGGGGTTGATGCTGACCATTTTTATCACAGTTATGCCAAAATTCAAATCCATCCAGAAGCTCATCGACCGGCTCAACCAGGTCACACGTGAGAATCTGTCGGGCCTTATGGTTTCCAGAGCATACAATACTCAAAAATTTGAGGAACAGCGCTTTGACGGTGCGAACCAGAACCTGATGAAGACCCAGCTTTTTGTCAACCGGGTCATGGCGGCCATGATGCCGGTGATGATGCTCATTATGAACGGCGTTAACGTCCTAATTATCTGGGTGGGAGCCCATCAGATTGCCGCCGCTTCTATGCAGGTTGGCGACATGATGGCCTACATGCAGTACGCGATGCAGGTGGTTATGTCCTTCCTGGCCCTTTCGATGATGTTTATCATGTTCCCGCGGGCGGCCGTTTCTGGCGATCGTATTGCGGAGGTTCTCGATACCGAAATTTCCATCCGCGATCCGGAAAATCCCGTTTCCCTGGACAGCAGGCCCGACAGCATCGGTGTTGTGGAATTTAAGAATGTGACTTTCCGGTTCCCGGGAGCGGAGGAAGACACTCTCCATCACATCAGCTTTACGGCGAAACCGGGGGAGACAACTGCCTTTATCGGCTCCACTGGTTCGGGTAAATCCACTCTTGTGAACCTGATCCCCCGTTTTTACGACGTAACTGAGGGTACCGTCACCGTCAACGGGGTGGATGTCCGAGATGCTTCCCAGCACGATTTACGGGAGCAGATCGGCTATGTGCCCCAAAAGGCGATTTTGTTTAGCGGCACCATCAATTCCAATCTAAAGTACGGCGACGCTGACGCTTCGGAAGAATCTGTTCGGATTGCCGCCGAAACGGCACAGGCGATGGAGTTTATTGAAAGCAAGCCCGACAAATTTGATGAACCTATTTCTCAGGGCGGTACCAACGTATCCGGCGGGCAGAAGCAGAGGCTTTCCATTGCCCGGGCGCTGGTAAAGCAGCCTCCTATCTATATTTTTGACGACAGTTTCTCGGCCCTTGACTTTAAAACCGACGCCGCTCTCCGCAGGGCACTGAAAAAACAGACCGGAAACGCCACTGTTTTGCTGGTGGCCCAGCGGGTGGGAACCATCCGCCACGCCGAGCAGATCATCGTTTTGGACGAGGGCAAAATAGTCGGCAAAGGCACCCACGAAGAACTGATGCAAAACTGCGAAGTGTATCAGCAGATCGCTTATTCTCAGCTCAGTAAGGAGGAATTGGCATGAGTGAACAAAAACGTCCTCCCAGAATGCGCGGTCCCATGGGACATGGGCCGGGCGCCGCGGCGATACCTGGCGAGAAAGCCCACGATTTTAAGGGAACTATCAAAAAACTGCTCATCTACCTCGGGAAATACAAGCTGGCCATTGCGCTGGTGTTATTTTTCGCGGTGCTCAGCGCCGCTTTTAACATTATCGGCCCGAAAATTCTCGGGCAGGCGACCACCGAAGTCTTTAACGGTATCCTCGCTCAAATTCGCGGTACCGGCGGCATCAATTTCGGCTATATCGGCATGATTGTCCTTATCATGGTGGCGCTATACTTCTTTAGCTCCGGATTCAGCTTTATCCAGGGTTGGGTCATGAACAACATTTCCATGAAGGTGACCTACCGGTTTCGAAAGGACATTTCCGAAAAAATCAACCGGATGCCCCTCAAGTATTTCGAAAGCACCAGTCAGGGCGAGGTTCTCTCCCGTATTACCAACGACGTGGATACGGTGTCTCATTCTCTCCAGCAGAGCCTCACACAGATCATTACTTCGGTGACGACGATTATCGGCGTGCTCATTATGATGTTCACCATCAGCGTCCCCATGACGTTGACGGCTCTTTGTATCGTACCTTTGTCCCTCGTCTTCGTTATGCTCATCGTCAAAAAGTCCCAGCACTATTTTGTCGACCAGCAGGATTACCTAGGCCACGTCAATGGGCAGGTGGAGGAAGTTTACGGCGGCCATGTGGTCATGAAGGCGTTTAATGGCGAAAAAGAGTGCGCGGAGACTTTTGAAAAATACAACGATACCCTTTATAAATCCGCTTGGAAGTCCCAATTCCTGTCTGGTCTCATTATGCCGGCAACGAATTTTGTGGGAAATTTAGGCTATGTGGCAGTTTGTATTTTAGGCGGCACGCTGGCTGCCGGCGGAAGCATTGCTGTGGGTGACATCCAGGCCTTTATCCAGTATGTCCGCACCTTTACCCAGCCCATCTCCCAGCTGGCGAACATCACAAATATTCTTCAGCAGACGGCAGCCGCTGCCGAGCGGGTTTTTGAGTTTCTCGACGAAGAAGAGGAATCCCCCGAGGCGGAAAATCCCATTCGTGTGACAGCGGAAAACGGCGCCTTTCTTCTCCACTATACCAACGAAAGCGGAAAGGCCGTTTCCGAGCCCTTCCATGGCAATGTGAGCTTCCAGCACGTGAACTTCGGCTACAATCCCGATAAAATCATCGTCAATGATTTTTCCGCCGAGGTGAAAGCAGGGCAGAAGGTGGCCATCGTCGGCCCTACCGGTGCGGGAAAGACCACCATGGTCAAGCTGCTTATGCGTTTTTACGACGTGAACAGCGGGCGTATCCTTATCGACGGCCACGACATCAAACGGTTTACCCGCCACGACCTGAGAAGCCTCTTCGGGATGGTCTTACAGGAAACCTGGCTCTATAACGATACCATTCGGGAAAACATTCGCTACGGGCGCTTGGACGCCACCGATGAAGAGGTGCTGGCAGCCTCCAAGGCAGCGCGGGTGGACCATTTTGTCAAGACTATGCCGGAAGGCTACGACGTCATCATGAACGAGGAGTCCACAAACGTTTCTCAGGGGCAAAAACAGCTGCTCACCATCGCACGGGCGATTTTGGCCGACCCGAAAATTCTTATCCTCGACGAGGCCACAAGCTCCGTCGACACCAAGACCGAGCTGGACATCCAGAAGGCTATGGATAAGCTGATGCAGCACCGCACCAGTTTCGTCATCGCCCACCGCCTGTCCACCATTCGCGACGCCGACCTGATTCTCGTCATGAACAACGGAGATATCGTGGAACAGGGCAATCACAAGGAACTTCTCCGGAAAAACGGCTTTTACGCAAATCTTTACAACGCCCAGTTCGAGTCGGCGGAAGAAGCATCTTAACAAACGAGAAAAAGCAGAAAAGGCCGACGCTTTTTCTGCTTTTTTCTGAATTTAAGCGAATCGGGAAGAAATCCACAAAAAATGTGTCCGAAGATTCATAAAAATTTAATACTTTAATCGCGTTAAATTTATAACAAATACTTGTATCTTCCGCAGTTTTGGTATAGAATAATACCAGAATAAAATTTTGGAGGTTTTATTATTATGGCAGTTAAAGTTGCAATCAATGACTTTGGCCGTATCGGCCGTTTGGCATTCCGTCAGATGTTTGGCGCAGAAGGTTATGAAATCGTTGCCATCAACGATTTGACCAGCCCCAAAATGCTCGCTCATTTGCTGAAATACGATTCTGCTCAGGGCAGATATGCTTTGGCAGACAAAGTTGTCGCTGGTGAAGATTCCATCACCGTTGACGGCAAAACGATCAAAATCTACGCAGAGAAAAACGCTGCTGATCTTCCTTGGGGTGAAATCGGCGTTGATGTTGTTTTGGAGTGCACCGGCTTCTACACCTCCAAAGACAAAGCACAGGCTCATATTGATGCAGGCGCGAAGAAAGTTGTTATTTCTGCTCCCGCAGGCAACGACCTTCCCACCGTTGTTTTCAGCGTAAATGAAAATACTCTGACCGCTGACGACAAGATTATTTCCGCTGCTTCCTGCACCACCAACTGCTTGGCTCCCATGGCTAAGGCTCTCAATGACTACGCTCCCAT
>ERZ827469.3327-NODE-3327-length-10725-cov-3.717901_pt1 | contig 10725 bp, 10 predicted proteins | sample MGYA00519917_ERZ827469 | MGnify/ENA primary metagenome ERZ827469 (study PRJEB31778, sample SAMEA3449314) | human gut metagenome | biome: human gut; feature: human-associated habitat; material: faeces | place: United Kingdom | collected 2010/2012 ... | reverse complement strand
CGTCGTTCGTCTTCGTAGCGACTTCACGGACGAGCTGAGCACCCATATTCTCAAAGGGATCTTCCAGTTCGATTTCCTTTGCAATGGTCACGCCGTCGTTTGTGATCACATCAACGAAGCTTTTTCCGTCGGTGCCCGTGACCTGAAGGACAGTGCCGGGGCCGAAGACGGACTGCGTGCCGTCGTCCAGCGTGACAGGGATGTCCATGACAACTGTCATGCGGGAATAGCTTGTGTTTGCAGGAACAATCTGCCACGCGTCGCCCAGCGGTGTCAGCACATCGTCGTGCAGGGCATAGGCGCGGATGGCGCTGTACGAGCCGAGCACGTTCTGGGTACTCTCAAGCTGGAGACTGTTATCGGAGACACCGATGATCGCGGCCTCCATGAAGGTCTGATCTTCAAACGGGATCAGCTGCGGCGTTCCGGTCTTCAGCGACCAGACGTTCAGCACATATTGATCTCCGTTCATATTGCCGTTGAAGTAGACCTCCGGATAGCCGTCCGTATCCAGATCGGCCAGCCAGATATGGGCGTTAAAGCTGGCAGGATAGGAGGCGTCGGCCTCTTCAAAGCCGGTGTCGAAGACGTCCGAACCCTTCTGGATGCGAAGCACGAACGACTGCTGATCGTATTGATCCCAGATGCGCAGCAGCTGAACCGACTCAGGCGTACCGCAGCCGTCCAGATCGGCCTCGCCGCTGCGGACGATCTCCGTGCGGATGCTCTGGAAGCCGTAGAGCGTGATGCCGTCGTAGGGAATCTCTGCCGGGACGGGATCCTGCGCGGGAAGTTCAACCGGGGCAAACGGTTCCGCTTCGGGTTCTTCCGGGACGGGCGCGACAGGCTGCGGGTCAGCAGGCGTAACAATGTCCTCAGCCGGCTCTTCGGACGGGACGACGCGGATGGCAACAGCCAGCACCTGCGGCGGGTCAGACTCGGAAACGTCGCCAAGGTAGGTAATGTCCACCTGAAGCGCCTGCGTCAATTCAGACACGGAGATGGGCCAGCCGTCCGCGCCGGTGGGAACAAGCCCGTCGGCCAGCGTGACCGTGACTGCTTCCGCAGCGCCGAACGCAGGATCTTCATCCGCGGGGCGGACGGATAGCGTATCGCTGTCAGACGAGAGAATATCGGCAGTAAAGGTTGTGACATGCACGGCGGCGGGCGCCTCGGGCTCCGGGTCAGCCTGCACAGGCTCTTCCGGGAGCGGTTTTGCGCAGCTGCACAGCAGCGTGAGCGCCAGCGCCGCGGCCAGCACGAGAATCAGCTTTTTCATAGTTCCTCCTTCTGGGAAATACACGACTTGTATCCCAGTATCACAATCATAGCGGATTCCTTTGTTTTCGTCAATGGACACTTTTGCTTATTTTGAACATATTTTCACCGTTTCCTCCATCAAAATGCAGCATCTTTGTGATTATGTGAACTTGCGGAAACAATTTGTAATGTTTCTAGCGCCCAGCCGTGCAGACGCGCCATATAGGCCGGAACAGCCTCCCCGATTTGCCGGGGAGGCTGTTCCGGTACGTCCCGCCTGGCGGGATATTTTTTATGCAGTTACCGGCACGCCGCTCCGCCCCATTCGACAGCGGTGAAGCCTGTGCGTGCCGGGGCTGTAAGCGTCTGCGGCGCGATTTCGACCGGGGCGGACAGCGGCTTGAAGGCCATGAAAACGCGAATGAGCGTGTCCGGCTCAGGCGTGATGGTCAGGCGGGCACTTTCGGTGTAGGCCTCATGCTGAAACGCAATCAGATTATAGGCGTTTTCCTGCATCAGCGGCAGCCAGTAGACGATAAACTCGTTGGCCTCCGTGCGGTTCAGGCCGAGTTTCCCCAGCGCATCCTCCAGAAATTCCGCCGTGCCGCTTCCCGGCACACAGAAGCCGGATGTGAAATCATATTCCGTTTCCGATATGCCTTCCCAGTATAAATACCGGTAGGTCTGGCCGTTTTTATCTGTCAGCGTCCCGTCGGGTCTTGCCGAGACGGTCCAGCCGTCTGCGTAGGCCGGATAGGTGCACGTCAGCTTTCCGTCATAGTCCAGCCGAACCGTTACCTCTGTTTCCGTCTGCGGATACAGATACGCGACCGGCTTGGCGTCGCAGACCTCGTCCTGTGCTTCCTCCGGATAGAGATAGATGACTGGCTTTGCAGAATACTGCGCATTCTCATCCTCCCGCTCGTCGCGCGGACCACAGGCGGTCAGACTAAGCGTCAGCGCAAGGGGCAGCAAAAAAGCAAGCAGTTTTTTCATGTCGGTTCCTCCTGCATAAAATATGTTCTATCCATACAGACAGGAAATGAAGAAGCTGGTTGCATAGGTTTATATTATTTATTATTTTTTCCGGCCATCAGCCGTGCAAGCGTCGCGCGGATGACGGGCAGGCAGTCTTCCGGTCTTTCCAGTTCCAGAACAGCCTGCTCAAACGGGCACAGGCCCGTTCCCTGCCGGTTCAGAAGCTTTTCGGTCTTCGTCTCACAGGCGCAGTCCACGCCGTTCGCAATCAGGAAGTCCGCAGCAGCGACGCTCATCGTCTCGGCATAAACGCCCGCTGCACCGCCCAAAATATAGATCGCGGCGGCAGCCTTGCCGACGATGGTGTCGCAGACAAGTGCACCCTTTAAAAGCTCCGGCTGTGCGTCAAATACCCGCAGCGCCGGGCCGACGCCCCGGCCAAAGTCCTTGTGAACGGTCACGCCGTTCTTTTGCACGACAAGCGTATATGCGCCGTTTTCAAACAGCGCGGACAAATTTTCCGTGTTCATTTTGGACGCATCTCCTTCGGCAATTCTTTTTCGATCTGAATCATGACCAGCGACAGCAGCAGCGCCAGCACCATCACGCCCACGGCGATCAGATAATACGGCTGGTTGGCAATGTCGGCGATGGAATAGCCAGTCGTACCGTCAGAGACAGCGTAGCCGATCACCAGCAGCACCAGCGCAGCGGCGAAGCAGAGGTTCCGGATCGTGCCGAGCAGTTTGTCCCGGCCAAGCAGGAAGCTATAAAACGCTTCGGGTGCGTCAAACTGCGATCCTGCCTTCCACGGCGTAAACAGGCGGCAGAAAAAATCCTTCACAGGGAATCCCCCTTTTTCCTTGATAGAGCAAGTATAGCAGGCTTTTGCAAAAAAAGCAACGCACCGGGCATCCGGCACGCCGCCGGGCGTTGACTTTTTTGCGCGGGACTCGTATACTTTTGGAAAACAGGCATTTCAGGAGAAGCGGATCATGATCTACACGGTTACGACGAATCCCAATATTGATTATTATATGGACCTGCGTGCGCCGCTGCGCGTGGGCGGCATCAACCGCTCCGGGCACGAACTGCTTGCGCCGGGCGGAAAGGGGATCAATGTTTCGCTGATGCTGCAAACGCTCGGAAAGCCATCGTGCGTGCTGGGGTATCTGGCCGGGCCGACGGGATGGCTTCTTGAATCGCTCATGGCGGACACCGGCTGCAGCTGCCATTGGTTCTGGCTGCAAAGCGGCCAGACGCGCATCAACACGAAGATCAATACCAGTCCTGAGACGGCCTTCAACGCCTCCGGCCCCGCGCTTGCGCAGGCCGACATTGATGCGTTGTGCGCGTTCCTGCGCGGATTAACCCCGGACGATCAGCTTGTCATCAGCGGTAATCTGCAAAAAAGTCCGCAGGGCGCGTTTTCAGCACTTCTTTCCGCTGCACGGGAGGCCGGCGTGAGCGCCGTCGTGGACACGAGCGGCGCGGCACTGCGCGAAGCGCTTGCGTTTCGACCGCTGCTGATCAAGCCCAACGGCGAGGAACTGTGCGAGTTGTTCGGCGAACAGGCGCAAACGCCGGACGCGCTCTTTGCGCTTGCGCAGCGGGCGCAGGCTCTGGGCGCGCGGAACGTTCTGGTGTCCATGGGCGCGGACGGCGCGCTGCTGTTGGCGGAAACTGGGCGCGTTTACCGGGCACGGCTCCGCAGCGCGCAGCCGGTCGTCTCCACCGTCGGTGCGGGCGACAGCGTGACGGCAGGCTTTCTTGCGGGGCTGCTGGACACGGAAGACTATGCCTTGGCTCTCCGCCTCGGCACCGCCTGCGGCAGTGCGACAGCCTACAGCGCGTGTTTGGCAAGCCGGGATATGATCGAGGCTGTACTGCCGGCGGTCGAAATTACGACTCTGTAAAAACTTCGGAAAGGAAGAGAACCATGCAGGCAATTCAGGAACTGCTCTCCAACCGCGTGCTGATCAGCGGCCTTGTCGGCTGGGGAGCGGCGCAGGTTTTGAAGACGATTATTTACGCGCTCATGCACCATACGCTGGATCTGACGCGCATTTTCGGCGACGGCGGCATGCCGAGCGGCCATTCAGCTACGGTCTGCGCCGTGGCGACCTCGGCGGGAATTTTATATGGGCTGGGTTCGTTTCCATTCGCCATCAGCGTGATCGTGGCGATTATCGTCATGCACGACGCAATGGGCGTCCGGCTCGAAACGGGCAAGCAGGCGAAGCTTTTGAACGAGTTCATCGACCTGTTTGCCAAGCTGGAGCAGCCGCTGTCTGATCAGGAAAAACTCAAGGAACTCGTCGGCCATACGCCGCTTCAGGTCTGCATGGGCGGGCTGCTTGGCATTCTGACGGGCGTTTTGTGCAATCTCGGCGCGTAAACGCTGCGGCGGACTGGACAGCGCCGCCGGTTTGCGGTACAATCATTTTAATTTCAATCAAGTCACCGGACGTTCAAACAGGAAAGGAGCACCCATATGGCACAACCCGGACTCGGTACGCGATGCGTACAGGCAGGCTACAGCCCGAAAAACGGCGAGCCCCGTCAGATCCCCATCATCCAGAGCACCACGTTCAAATACGAGAGCGGCGCCGAAATGGGCAAACTCTTCGATCTTGAGACGAGCGGCTATTTTTATTCCCGCCTGCAGAACCCGACGAACGACGCCGTCGCGGCGCGTATCGCCGCGCTTGAGGGCGGTACGGCTGCCATGCTGACAGCCTCCGGACAGGCAGCGATCTTCTTCGCGGTGTTCAATATTGTCGGCGCGGGTGACCATCTGGTCAGTTCGTCGAGCATTTATGGCGGCAGCTTCAATCTTTTTGCCGTCACCATGAAGCGCATGGGCGTCGAGGTCACGTTTGTCAATCCTGACTGCTCTGCGGAGGAACTGGACGCCGCATTTCGGCCCAACACAAAGGCCATGTATGGCGAGACGATTGCAAACCCGGCGCTGACCGTTCTGGATATCGAAAAATTCGCGGCGGCCGCGCACCGGCACGGCGTTCCGCTGATTGTGGACAACACGTTTGCAACGCCCATCAACTGCCGCCCGTTTGAATGGGGCGCAGATATCGTCGTACACTCGACGACAAAATACATGGACGGCCACGCGGGCGCCATCGGCGGCGCGATCGTTGATTCCGGCAAATTTGACTGGACGAAGTACCCGGACAAATACCCCGGTCTGTGTACGCCCGACGAGAGTTATCACGGCGTGACATATACTGAGCGCTTCGGCCTCGCGGGTGCGTATATCACGAAGGCGACTGTCCAGCTGATGCGCGATCTCGGCGCGATTCAGTCCCCGCAGAGCGCGTATTATCTGAATCTCGGCCTTGAGAGTTTGCATGTGCGCATGCCGCGTCACTGCGAAAACGCGCAGAAAGTCGCGGAATTTTTGCAGCAGCACGAAAATGTCTCGTGGGTGCAGTATTGCGGCCTGCCGGGCGACAAATATTATGAACTCGGACAGAAATACCTGCCGCACGGCTCCTGCGGCGTCGTAAGCTTCGGCGTCAAGGGCGGACGGGCCGCAGCCGAGACTGTCATGGGCAGGCTCAAGGTCGCGTCCATCGAAACGCATGTAGCCGATTCGCACACCTGCTGCCTGCATCCGGCATCGACGACGCACCGGCAGATGAATGCCGAGGAGCTGCAGGCCGCCGGTGTCCGCGAGGATCTGATCCGCTATTCCTGCGGATTGGAGGACGCGGAGGACCTGATTGCCGATCTTGATCAGGCGCTGCGATAATCACGGAAAGGAACCCACGCCATGCCCATTATGATCCCGAACGGCCTGCCGGCCGCGAAAACACTGGCGGCCGAGAATATTTTTGTCATGAATGAGACGCGGGCCGTCACGCAGGACATCCGCCCGCTGCAGATCCTCGTTCTGAACCTCATGCCGACCAAGATTGCCACGGAAACGCAGCTGTCGAGACTGCTCGGCAACACGCCGCTTCAGGTAGAACTGGAACTCATTCACACGGACAGCCACGAATCCAAAAACACGTCCCGCGAACATCTGCTGAAATTCTATCAGACATTCGAGGACGTGAAGGAGCGCTGGTTCGATGGGCTGATCATTACCGGCGCACCTGTGGAACAGATGCCGTTTGAGCAGGTCGAATACTGGCCGGAGCTGTGCCGCATCATGGAATGGAGCCGGACGCATGTGCACAGCACGTTCCATATCTGCTGGGGTGCGCAGGCGGGACTTTATTATCACTACGGCATCGGGAAGACTACCCTGCCCGAAAAACTCTTCGGCGTCTATCCGCACCGGGTCGAGCGGCGCTCGTCCATGCTCATGCGCGGGTTTGACGATGTGTTCATGGTCCCGCATTCGCGGCATACAAGCGTCCGGCGCGAGGATATCGAGCGGTGTAGCAAGCTGAAAATTCTTGCCTCGTCCGAACAGGCAGGAGTCTACGCTATGGCCACGGAGGGCGGTCGGCAGATTTTCATCACCGGCCACTCGGAATACGATGCCGGAACGCTGGAATCGGAGTACCTGCGCGATAAAAACGCCGGACTTCCCATCCATGTGCCGGAGAACTATTACCCGGATGACGACGATACCAAGCCGCCCATGGTCACATGGCGCAGCCACGCAAACCTGCTGTACCAGAACTGGCTCAACTACTTTGTCTATCAGACTACGCCGTATGACCTCTCCGCCATTCGGCCGGTATAAATTCTCAGATAAAAAGCCGCCGGTTGTTCCGGCGGCTTTGGTCGTTATCCTGCGTCCCGCTCGCGCAGACCTGCGACGGAACTGACGGGCAGTGAGAAGCAGATCGCACCGGCCTTTGTGCCGGGGCCTGCGTTTTCGTTGATCGCACGCATGATCGCGGCCTTTTCGTCCGCGTAGGCGATGATGTAGACCATATCCTTTTCATCGGCCAGACTCACGCCGAAGAATTTTTCTCCGCGCTTCGAGCCTGTGCCCTTGGCGTGCAGCACTGTGCCGCCGCCTGCGCCTGCGGCCCGTGCGGCATCCATGACGAGATCGGCGTAGCCCTCGTTCAGAATCACGACGATCAGTTCATGATTGAATTCCATATGCGGCGTTCCTCCTGTTTTCAGATCGTTGGTCAGATAGGCGAGCGTTCTGCCGCCCGCCACGCTCTTGAGCGGCACGGTCAGCAGAATCCCGTTGCCGGGAATGTCGAGAAACAGCTTGCGCTTGGCAGCCTTGACAAGCTGCGCGGCCTCCTGTGCGCTGGCGACGGAGGTGGTGACGGTTTTGGATGTTTCATCCAGGCCGTAGACGGCCAAATGCTCATTTTTGGCCGTGCCTCTTCCGGGTGCGCTGAGGATCATCGGCAGACCCGCCTCGCGGAACAGGGCGTTCATGGCCTCGCCCCGGTCGGAATCGGTAACGGCAATGATATAATATAATTCCATATCAGCAGGCCTCCCACAGTTCGATGATCTCGTTGTCGCCGAAGTCCGGCAGAGCCGGTTCCTTTTCGGCGCGGCGGGATTTGATGACGTAGATCGCGCCCATGACCTGCACGGTAATCAGCGGCATCATCGCAACTAGCGCGACAAGGCCGAACGCATCCGTCATGACATTCCCGCCCAGCGCTTCGCACGCGCCCATGGCAAACGGCAGCATAAACGTCGCTGTCAGCGGACCGGAAGCCACGCCGCCGGAGTCAAATGCGATGGCCGTAAACGTGCGCGGCACGAAGAACGACAGCGCCAGCGCGATGAAATACCCCGGCACAAGGAAGTACATGATCGAAACGCCCGTGATGACGCGCAGCATGGCAAGTCCGCCTGCGGCGGAAACGGCGATGGACAGGCTCATGCCCATAGCCTTTGCCGAGATTGCGCCCGCACTTAAATCCTCGACCTGCCGGTTGAGGATATGGACGGCAGGCTCAGCGTTGATGATGAACCAGCCCATCAGCATGGCCAGCGGAATGAGCAGCCACAGCTTCCACCCCTCCGTCAGCGCCGCGCCCAGCGCGTAGCCGACCGGCGAAAAGCCGACGTTCACGCCCGTCAGGAACAGGACAAGACCGGCGTATGTATACAGAATGCCTACCATGACCCGCAGGAACGGCAGCCTCCGCAGCCGCAGCGAGACGACTTGGAAGATCAGGAAGAACACCACAATCGGCAGCAGCGCCAGCGTGACCTCCTTCAGATATTCCGGGAAGGCGTGCAGATAGTCCCGGCCCAGTGCAACGGTATTGGTGATGGCGGCGGCAGCTTCCGACTCCGCCTGCGCGGGCTGCGTCTTGTAGATCGCGCCCAGCAGCAGCACCGACGCGATCGGCCCAATGGAACACAGACCGACAAGGCCGAACGAGTCCGCCTTCGCGTTTTCGTCGGAACGGATGGACGCCACGCCGACGCCGAGCGCCATGATGAACGGCACGGTCATCGGCCCGGTCGTCACGCCGCCGGAGTCAAACGCAACGGCGAGAATGCCCTGATCGGACAGGAACGCAGCCAAAAACACCAGCACATAAAACACGATCAGCAGCAGCCGCAGCGAAATGCCGAACAGAATGCGCACCATGCAGAGCATCAGGAAAATACCCACGCCGACGGAGACGGTCAGAATGAGGACCGTTTTGTCAATCTCCGGCACGTTGGCTGCCAGCACCTGTAAATCCGGCTCGGCCACCGTAATGGCGACACCCAGCAGGAAGCTGACAATCAGAATCAGACCGAGCTTGCGCGATTTTGTCAGCTTCGCACCCATATGCGTGCCGATCTGCGTCATGGATACCTCAGAACCCAGGGTAAAGAGCGCCATGCCCACAATCAGCAGCACCGAGCCGATCAGGAAGGACAGCATCAGGTCGGTTGTGACCGGCACAAAGCTGAAGCACACAATGGTGACAATCAGCGTGATGGGCAGAACCGATGCGACCGCCTCGCGGAATTTTTCAGTTAGTTGCTTTCTTTCGCTCAATCCGTTTCCTCCTTGCAGCAGTTTGTTCTTATTATATCATATACAAGGGGAAAATGAATAGACATTTTTGCAAAAATGCATAAATTAATGCATTATTGTGCAATTTGATTTTTTGCTATCTTCAATGCGCCGCTCGCTCAAATACCGTCCTTCGCGACAGCATACGCTGCGCAGACCCGTGCGCTTTATTCCCAGCAGGCGATCCATCTCATCTGCCCCGGAACGATAATCGCTGCGATTATGGTGCACAAGGATATAATCCGCCTGATGAATTTTCCCCTTCGCCGCCATGCAGAATGCGCGCATGGGCGCAGCCAGGCCAAACACCCAGATGGGCGAACAAACGGTGACATGCTCATAAGCGCTCAGATCGACGGCAATCGGGGCAATGGGCATGGGCCAGCGATGCATGCCGTAACGCCCACACCACCAGGCGCCTGGGATTTTCACCGACATGGTGATATGCTACCTGCTGGGCGGCAAAATCCTCCTGCCGTGCAAACACCCAGGCCGCGTAGCCCGTGATCGTCTGGATCAGGCCGAAGATAAAATAAACCGTGGACATGAAATTAAGCGGGAAGATATAAAACTGAATGCAGATCCACAGCATCAGCGTTACGCCGAATATCCCGCCCAGGATGGCTCCGGCACGACGGTTTTTCAGCAGCAGCACGGCGGCGGTCAGGTTGGTCAGGCCGTTGACGATCAGCAACGCAATGCCGGAGAACGTGAAATTCTGAAACAATACGCTGGCAAATGGCAGCACCTGAAAATAGGGCAGCATCGCGTCCATACCCATGATGCTGCCAGACGGCTCAATCAGCATGCAGGCCGCGCCAGCCACCGCGCCGATTCCAATAAACAGCGTCCAGAAAATCAGCCACTTACGAGCCGTTTGATAGCGTGACTTCATCCTCGTTCGCTCCTTTTAAGCAACGCATGTTATGCATTATAACACACAGGGAAGAATTTGCAAGCCGCCTGGGTGCTTTTTTCATTTTGCGGATTTGAAACTTTTTTGCTGCGCCCTTGGCAAGCAGCGCAATATGTGGTATAATTATTGCAATTTCCGCTTTTTTATGAAAGGATTTGCTATGCCTGCCAAGAAACAAAGCGTCGATATGACGCAGGGCTCCATCTCCGGCCATCTGATCCGCTTCGCCGTTCCCATGCTGATCGGCCAGGTTTTCCAGCAGCTGTACAACACGGTGGACAGCGTGGTGGTCGGCCAGTTTGTGGGCAAGGAGGCGCTGGCCGCCGTCGGTTCCACGGGCAATATCATCAACGCGCTGATCGGCTTCTTTTCGGGGCTGTCCATGGGCGCGGGCGTAATCATCTCCCAGTCCTTTGGCGCCAGGGATTCCCGCGGCGTGCACGACGCCGTGCATACCTCGCTGCTGCTGACGCTGCTGGCCTCCGTTGTCTGCACGGCGCTGGGGCTGTTTGCCGCCCCGCTGATGCTGGAGATGATGGATACGCCCGCCGACGTGATCGGCGAGGCCGCCGAATACCTGCGCATCTATTTTGCA
>ERZ827469.3322-NODE-3322-length-10744-cov-3.122182_pt1 | contig 10744 bp, 8 predicted proteins | sample MGYA00519917_ERZ827469 | MGnify/ENA primary metagenome ERZ827469 (study PRJEB31778, sample SAMEA3449314) | human gut metagenome | biome: human gut; feature: human-associated habitat; material: faeces | place: United Kingdom | collected 2010/2012 ... | reverse complement strand
GTTACAAGCTGTTTTACAACATCTTCTAACTGATCTCCAAGGAAGATAGAGATGATTGCGGGAGGTGCCTCGTTAGCTCCTAATCTGTGGTCATTTCCTGGTGTGGAAGCTGACATACGAAGTAAATCTGCATGTTTATCTACAGCTTTCAAAATTGCTGTAAGAACTAATAAGAACTGAATGTTCTCATGTGGTGTCTTCCCCGGCTCCAGAAGATTAATTCCGTCATCAGTAGTCAGGGACCAGTTATTGTGCTTACCGGAACCATTCAAGCCTGCAAAAGGTTTCTCGTGAAGCAGACAGCGCATGCCGTGACGGCTTGCCACCTTTTTCAGGATACGCATCATGATCTGGTTGTGATCTGCTGCAATATTTACCGGTGCGTAGATCGGTGCCAGCTCATGCTGTGCCGGTGCAACCTCATGATGGGAAGCTTCAATCTCATATCCCATATCCTCTAACGTCAGCACCATATCACGTCTCGCATTTTCACCAAGATCGATCGGTCCAAGATCAAAATATCCGGCACGCTCCATGCTGATCGTGGTCGGCTGCCCATCCTCATCCTGATTAAACAGGAAAAATTCACATTCCGGTCCGACATCAAAACGATATCCCATCTGCGTTGCATCTTCCACTGCCTTCTTTAAGATATAACGTGGATCACCCTCAAAAGGTTTTCTGTCCGATGTATAAACATCACAGATGATCCTTGCAACCTTTCCCTGCTGCGGACGCCACGGGAAAATTACAAACGTGTCAAGATCCGGATACAGATACATATCCGACTCCTCGATACGGACAAATCCCTCAATGGACGAACCGTCAAACATACATTCATTACTTAATGCTTTCTCTAACTGACTGGACGTGATCGCCACATTCTTTAAAGTTCCAAACATATCCGTAAACTGCAGACGGATAAATTCCACATCCTCTTCCTCTACCATATTAAAAATATCCTGTTTCGTATACCTGCTCATCAAAAATCACTCCTTCTTCATATACTGCAACACTTTATCGTAAGCCATCGGCCCTCCAAATAAATCGAGTGCGCTTCCAATGGTCACATTCAATCTGTTATTCCCCAGTTTCTTCAGTTCCAAAAGGTCTTCAAAACTGCCAACGCCCCCGGCATAAGTGACCGGTATCTTTCCCCATTCGCCGAGCATCTTTACCAGTTCCTTTTCAATCCCTTTTGCTTTTCCTTCGACATCCACAGCATGGATCAGGAATTCATCACAATAGGATGAAAGTTCGTCCAATAGTACGGTGCTGACCTCTTCATCTGTAAACTCCTGCCATCGGTCTGTCACTATATAATAGGTATCTTCTTTTTTTCTGCAGCTTAAATCAAGCACTAAACGCTCCCGTCCCACTGCAGCATTTAAGCGTTTTAAATTATCATAATTGATCTTTCCATCCCGGAACACATACGAAGTAACGATCACATGACTCGCTCCGGCATCCAGAAACTCTTTTGCATTTTCCGCTGTAACTCCACCACCGATCTGAAGTCCGCCGGGATATGCCCGCAGTGCATGTTCTGCCTGTTCACGCGTCGCTTTGTAATACTCACTGCTCACCGGATTCAAAAGAATAATATGCCCTCCTTTGATTCCTTCTTTCTGATACAGCTTTGCAAAATAAGCGGCATCCTGCTCCGCCACAAAATTCTCCGCTGCCTGGTCTCCGGCATCCTTTAAACTTCCACCAACGATCTGTTTAACTTTTCCGTTATGGATGTCGATACAGGGACGAAACTCCATAATTTTCCCCCTTTTTCTTCTCTTCTTTTTTCACAGAATAACGTATTTTATCTGTGATGTTCTCTTTTATTTAGGTAAAAAATGGGCGACGTATGCCTGTGCTCTGGCCCCGTCGCCTAAAGCCATCATATCACACATCAAATCATTTGTGAACCATAATTTCTATAAGGTTTTTTCGCACGTTTTATTATTATTTCTAATATATATCTATTTTTATAAATTCACACTTATATCTCATTGACAGAGTATTTTTTTTTTGCTATGATACAGAAACTAATATATCTTTTTCATACAATTCAATAAGAAGAAAGTGAGGAAAATAAAATGGGAACAATTATTGGTGAAGGTATTACTTTTGATGATGTGTTATTAGTTCCACAGTATTCAGAAGTTACACCAAACATGATTGATCTGACAACGCATCTTACAAAAAAGGTCGTTTTAAATATTCCTATGATGAGCGCTGCCATGGATACCGTTACAGAACACAGAATGGCCATTGCAATGGCAAGACAGGGCGGTATCGGTATTATCCACAAAAACATGTCGATCCAGGCACAGGCCGATGAGGTAGATAAGGTAAAGCGTTCTGAAAATGGCGTTATCACGGATCCATTTTACCTTTCCCCGGATCATACATTACAGGATGCCGAAGATCTGATGCGCAAATTCCGCATCTCCGGTGTGCCGATCTGCGAAGGTGGCAAATTAGTCGGTATCATCACAAACCGTGATTTAAAATTCGAGACAGATTTTACCAAAAAGATCAGTGAAAGCATGACTTCCGAGAATCTGATCACAGCTCCGGAGGGCATCACTTTAGAGGAAGCAAAAAAGATCCTCGCAAAAGCAAGAAAAGAAAAACTTCCGATCGTAGATAAGGATTTCCACTTAAAAGGACTGATCACGATCAAAGATATTGAAAAACAGATCAAATATCCGCTCTCTGCCAAAGACGAGTTAGGCCGTCTGCTCTGCGGTGCCGGTGTCGGTATCACAGGAAACATGATGGAACGTGTAGAAGCTTTAGTAAAAGCGCACGTCGATGTGATCGTTGTTGACTCTGCACATGGACATTCCAAAAATATATTAGAGGCAGTCAACAAGATCAAAACTGCCTACCCGGATCTGCAGGTCATCGCAGGAAATGTTGCTACCGGTGATGCAACACGCGATCTGATCAAAGCAGGTGCTGACGCAGTCAAAGTCGGTATCGGACCTGGTTCTATCTGTACCACCCGTATCGTTGCAGGTATCGGTGTTCCTCAGGTTTCCGCTATCATGGACTGCTACAACGCTGCAAAAGAGTTCGGTGTTCCGATCATTGCAGATGGTGGTATCAAATATTCCGGAGACATGACAAAAGCTCTCGCTGCCGGTGCCAATGTATGTATGATGGGCAGCATGTTTGCAGGATGTGACGAAGCTCCGGGTACTTTTGAACTGTATCAGGGAAGAAAATACAAAGTATACCGCGGTATGGGATCTCTTGCAGCCATGGAAAACGGCAGTAAAGACCGTTACTTCCAGGAAGGAGCAAAGAAACTTGTTCCGGAAGGCGTAGAAGGACGTGTTGCATACAAAGGTTCCGTGGAAGACACTGTATTCCAGTTAGTCGGCGGTATCCGTTCCGGTATGGGTTACTGTGGCTGCCCGACCATCGAGGACTTAAAAGAGAAGAGCAAATTCGTTAAGATCTCCGCAGCAGCTCTCCGTGAGAGTCATCCACATGACATTCACATCACCAAAGAGGCTCCGAATTACAGTATTGACGAATAATCCTCTTTCCGATATAATATATGATAAATTTTAAACATTCCGGTGCTATTTTTGTTATAGTGCCGGAAAATTTTATATTTTAATGAGGTGAAATTTCGTGGACGCAAGTGCCATATCACAGATTATTTTTCTAATTATTTTATTAATTTTCTCTGCTTTTTTTTCATCCGCAGAGACGGCTCTTACGACCGTAAATAAAATCCGGATGCGTACACTCGCAGATGACGGAAACAAACGCGCCGAACGGGTACTTCGTATTACAGACGACTCCCACAAGATGCTCAGCGCGATCTTAATCGGCAACAATATCGTCAATCTCTCCGCCTCCTCACTGGCAACCACGCTTGCAATCAAGCTTTGGGGCAGCGTCGGCGCAGGTATTGCAACCGGTATCCTTACGTTTCTGATCCTCGTCTTTGGTGAGATTTCTCCAAAAACTTTTGCGACACTTTATGCGGATCAGATTTCGATCGCCTATTCCGGTATTATCGGTTTTCTTATGAAAATACTGACTCCTGTGATTTTTCTGGTAAATCAGTTTTCCATGGGCTTTTTATTTTTACTGCATGTGGATCCAAAGGCAAACAACAATCAGATGACAGAGGAAGAACTCCGTACCATCGTGGATGTCAGCAAAGAAAACGGTGTCATCGAATCAGAAGAACATGAGATGATCAACAATCTGTTTGATTTTGGTGATGCGCAGGCAAAGGAAGTTATGATTCCAAGACCTGATATGACTTTTGCAAATGTAAATAATACTTATGACGAACTGATTGATATTTTTCAGGAAGACAAATTTACCAGACTTCCTGTCTATGAGGATACGACCGATAACGTCATCGGTATCCTGAACATGAAAGATCTTCTCCTCTGCAAGGACAAGGAGCATTTTTCCGTGCGGGATATCATGCGTGAACCTTATTTTACTTTTGAGCACAAAAATACCGCAGAACTTTTTATGGAGATGCGTAAGTCATCTATCTCCCTTGCAATCGTACTTGACGAGTACGGTGCAACTGCCGGTCTTATCACGCTTGAGGATCTCTTAGAGGAGATCGTGGGTGAGATCCGTGATGAATACGACACTGATGAAGAAGATCCGATCCTGCCGCTTAACGACCGCGAATTTATCGTTTCCGGTTCCACCAACCTGCAGGATCTCTGCGATGAGTTAGATCTTAATTTCAGTTCCGAAGATTATGATACGATCGGCGGATATCTGCTCGGTCTCTTAGATCATCTGCCGGAAAAAAATGAGATCATCATCACAGATGACAATGTGCTTCTCCGCGTCGAACAGATGGACAAAAACCGGATTGAAAAAGTTTACATAAAAAAACCGGACTTTCCACCGGATGAATCAGACAAACAATAAACAATAGAAAGAAACGGATATAAAAATACCGGCCTGCAGCCTCAGATTTTATCTGATTTTGCAAGCCGGTATTTTGTATCCTTCTTATTTCGGTTTTTATTCAATATCGCACAGATCGCTTCCTGCCTCAGAACGGAACCGGAATGTATCCTCTACTCCATGATAGGAAATGGAAAAACTTCCCTCCATATCCAGATAGGAATGTGCTGCTGCAACCGCATCTAAAAATTCTGCGATATTTTCCAGAAAACCTTCTGCACATTCCGGTGAACTGCACTCTTCTTCCTCTACCTTTTCGTCAATATACAGACGAAGCGTAAAATCATCCATGTCGCTCTCATTGTCCACTTCCGCTTTCTGTAAATAGGAATTGGTGCAATTCTTAAACAGATTGCTTACATAAGATGCCGTATAAGAAATCCGTGACTGCGAAATATCCTCCGCCTCTAAATATATCTTGTAACTGATTTTTAAACTGTTGTCTGCCATTTTCTCTTTCTCCCGTTTTTATTTATACTTATATCGCATTTTGTAAAATGGATCGGTATATTTTTGTTATTTCTTTGTAGTGACTGCTTTTACCTTAGACCAGCCCGAATAGATCTTTTTTGATTTTCCATTCACTTTTACAGTCTTATAGGTGCGGACGCGTATGTAATATTTCTTTTTTGCTTTTAATTTTGAAACGTCCAGTTTTACCTTTTTGGTATTATTGACGTTCTTTGCCACAACCGACTTTTTGAATTTCGCATCCACTGCATACTGGATCTGGTAACCGCTTGTCTGTTTTGCCTGCTTCTTCCAGGACACCGAAAATGCTTTTTTCTTTGCCTTTACACTGGAAATGGCGGTTCCTTTCGGTATGATCTGGAATGTCTTCCGGTATTTTCCGGTGTAATCACCTTTCATTTCAATCGTGACCGTATAGATACCGACATTTTTCCGCCCGGACGGCTTCTTTATTTTATAATCCGTTCCCTCTTTCAACTTCTTTCCGGCACTGTTTGTCACTTTTACAGTCGGCATATGTGACTTTCCGTCATAGGTATAGGAAGTCTTTGAGAGCTGGACCATCTTTACTTTCGGAAGGGTTCGTACCGTTTCCGTCTTTCCACAGACGCTGCATTTCCGTTTCACTTTTCCGCTCTCTCTGTACTCACTCCACTTATGACCGGCTGCCGGAATTACTTTCTGTGCCACAAGCACTGTTTTACACACACTGCAATGACTTCCTTCCGTAAGACCGGTCGTCTCACAGGCTGCTGCTACCGCTGCATCTTTTACCGGTGTATGCCCTGTTGCCGGAATCACTGTCTGTTCTGTCAATATTTCCCCACAGACACTGCAGTGGCTTCCCTCTGTGAGACCGATCGTCTCACAGGATGCTGCTACCGCTGCATCTGTCACAATTGTATGACCTTCTATCGGGATTTTTCCAGGATCTGTCTGCGTAGCTCCACTATCTAATGTACATACCGGCAAATACCCCTCCCAATAATCTTCTTCTGTATGACATGTTTTCGACCAGCTGCTGTATGTATCATAAAACTCATCACTTTTCACAAAAAAATTATAATAATAACCATCACTCTGGTCATCCCATGTACAATCCACATTATACCAGGAGCTACATATTTTTACTTTATTCCATTCATGGTTGGAACTCGTCACCACCGCCGTATCGATTCCTGAGCCATTGCACATCATTGCAAATGACTGGGCATATCCGGCACAGACAGTCTTATCCGTACAGAAAACGCTGTACACAGACTGTGAATATTCTGTACTCTCCGTTGCAAAATCGCTATTCACAAGAGCCTGATTATAATACACTTTTTCACAGATCAGATCATGTATCTTTTTAACCTTTTCATAATCTTTACTGCATTGATCGATCTGCTCCTGCCAGGCATCCACCTGTTCCTTTACTTTTTCCGTCTTTTCCATCCGGTCTGTACCGTTTTCAAACGCAGGATAAATACCGAATACCAGAGAAATTGTATCATTTGAATATGAAATTGTATAAACTGTCGCATTCAAAAAATAATATTGTGGATTTGAATACCGAAACATCAACAGTACATTTTTCTGCTGTGCCTTCGCAAGTGTGCTTCCAGAAATTGCCTGCATCCGATATGCCCCCGACTTTGTCGTCACAGCATCCGTTTCCGTCGTCAGGTACTTTTCACAGATGACATCTAAGGCATTCCAGTACGCTTTTTCTTCGTCCGATAACTGATCATAAAAGTAATCGCTTCCATACTTGTTCCAGTCGTCCGCTGCTATGTCTGCCGTTCGAAGCAAAGACTGTTCGGCAATATCACTTTCTTCTATGGATTCATAATCCTCGTCAGCCGCCTCTTCGGTTTCTTCCTCAAATAAAAGCCGTCCTGTCGGCAATTCCATATCCGTTAGGACTTCATCCGCATAAATGCTGTTTTTTTTTCTGAAAATGCAAATATCAGACTGCAAAAAATTACCGTCAATATTTCTATTTTTAATTTTGCTCTTTTCATAACATCCTTATCCTTACCTGCCGCTCATTTATCAGTCACAATCTTCTTCCCTGATTTTAAGAAAACTGTTCATTTTTCATGGCACTTTATGTCCATTATACCTTCCCGCTCGTCATCAAACAAGTCTTATCCACCATATCCTTTGTATTTTTCCCCGATCTTTTCTGTCAGGATTCTGCGATCAGTTCCGAAAGCGGTGCAAATGTATATCCCATCTCCTCCCATTTGGTCAAAAGTTCATCTAAGATCTCCCCATTCGTCTTTGAAGTGCTGTGCAGCAAAACGATTGCTCCCGGATGGATCCTGGTCAGCAGTTTATCAAATGCTTCCTCCTTCGTCGGCTGGTTATCGACATTCCAGTCCACATAGGCAAGGCTCCAGAAAAATGTATTGTATCCGAGTTCTTTTGCCATCTTTAGATTTTCCGTGCTGTATTTTCCCTGTGGCGGACGGTAATATTTGATCATTTCTTTGCCCGTGATCGACTGGTATAACGATGCGACATCATCGATTTCCTTTTGGAATGAAACCAGCTCCGATATGGATGACATATCCGGGTGATGATAAGTATGATTGCCAACGGCATGCCCCTCTTCCTCCATGCGCTTTACGATATCCGGCGCTGACTCAAGGAAATGTCCCACGACAAAAAAGGTCGCTTTTGCATTGTGTTTCTTTAATGCATCCAGGATCGGTTCTGTATTTCCATTTTCATACCCGCAGTCAAAGGTCAGGTAAATTGTCTTTTTATTTTTATCGCCCACATACCATGCGTTGTATTTTTTTAATTCATCCGCTGTCACATTGCCGGTCGGCTGGGTTCCCTCCGCTCCAAAGCCCAGTCCCCAGTTATCTGCCTGATTCTGGACAGACACTGTCTCCACTGTTTTTTTCATCTGCTGTTTCTGCAGCGAACCTGCGCCCCAGCCTAAAAAGAACATAAAAACAAACAGTGCCGTCACTTTTAAAATTTTCTTTTTGTTATGGTTCATGTTTTTCCCTTCCATCCCGATTATTGATATTGCATAACATCTACGCATCGCAATCATGCATGAATGCTATACTTTACAATATTTCTTTTTGTATTCTATGTAGGAAGGCGCATGTACCATGCCCGGAAATATTGATCTGGAAAATCTGTTACAAAAAAAGTACTGTATACTGACATTTTTCTTTTTTGTCATATACAGTACTTTTTCTTTTCTATCTATTTATCTGTATTCATTTAAAACTTTCCGCCCAGATTCTCTTCTCCGTACTTACTCATAGCGCAATGCATCGATGACTTCCATCTTTGAAGCCTTGTTTGCCGGGTAATATCCGAAGAATACACCGGTTAACATGGAGAAGAACAGTGAAAGCATGATCGCCGTTACAGAAGGATGCACCGTCATAATAATATAATTTGCATACTGAGAGTACATATTCTGAATGACAAATCCTGCCACTTTTCCAAGCAGTGCCCCGATTCCTATACCAATCAGTATACCGATGATACCTCCGATCAGACAAAGCATGATCGCCTCTATGACAAACTGCATACGGATGGTACGCCTTTTGGCACCAAGCGCCATACGGACACCGATCTCTCTTGTACGCTCCGTGATGGACACCAGCATGATATTCATAACGCCGACACCACCCACGATCAGTGAAATCGCTGCAATACCGGAAACCGCGATCGTGATCACGTTGAGTACCGTATTGATCATGCCAAGATCAGATGCCATATTGTATGCACTGACGTGGAAATTTTTGTTGTTTGCATACATCTCATCAAAATAAGATAAAACATCCGTTGTTGCCTGATTGACATCTGCAAGAGGATCGATCATAAGATTAAAATAATCATAACCAGTCCTGTCAGTCCCCTGCAGTTTAAAACAGGTCTGAAGAGGGATCATCAATTCTGTTACACGGTCTTTTTCCGGTATGGACGTGTCCACTTTTCCAAATAATGCTTGGTTATATACATAAACGCCAACTACAACAAAATCAAAAATTCCGCCATCCGATGTTGCAACAGAAAGTGTTTCACCGATCGGATCTTTACCTGCAAAGTATCTCTCTGCCATCGTATCTGCAATCAGGCATACTCTCTTTTTCCCCTGATTATCTGCCTTTGTCAGATTTCTTCCGGCATGCATTTCCAGTTTCATATACTCTAAATATTCCGGTGTGATACCATCAATATTGACATTTGCATAATTCTTGGAATCAGCATCATCTTTAATGGTTCCTGAACCAAGATAGTTCTGTGCTGCAACACCTGTTACCTCATCCGGATATTTTTCAATCAATCCATCGATCATATCCTGTGTGACATAATCGCTGTCTGTCATATCCGGCTGTTCCCAGGTAGCCCAGTCTTCATCATTTTCCGGATAACGTGCCTCGACATACGCCTGTACCATATTTCCACCAAGTGAATTCATGGTTGCCGTCAGCGTACTCTGTATGGAACCACCGATCGTCGTGATAATGATCACCGAACTGATACCGATGATGATTCCGAGCATTGTTAACAGAGAACGCATCTTGTTGCTGGAAATACTCGTGATTGCCTCTTTGATATTTTCCCAAAACATTAATGTTCACCTCCGTTATCCGCCACGATCTGACCATCTAACAGAGTAACGATACGCTCTGTTTCCTGTGCAAGCTCCTGGGAATGTGTGATCAGGACAATTGTTTTCCCCTGTTCCTCATGAAGTTTGTGGAACAGATCCATGACCATATGACCTGTCTTCGAATCGAGTGCTCCGGTCGGCTCATCTGCAAGAATGATCGCCGGATCATTGATCATGGCACGGGCGATCGCAACACGCTGTTTCTGACCACCGGAAAGTTCGTTTGGTCTGTGATCCGCACGGTCTTCCATTCCTACCATTTTGAGCATTTCCATGGCATGTTCTTTTCCGTTTTTGGAATGTTCCTCTCCATATAGTAATGGAACCATAACATTTTTTAATGCATTGGCTCTCGGAAGGAGATTAAAGTTCTGAAATACAAAACCAATCCTGCGGTTTCTGATCGCACTCCGTACTTCATCCGACATTCCATTGACATCCTGTCCCTCCAGATAATAATCTCCCTGTGTCTGGCGGTCGAGGACTCCTATAATATTCATAAGTGTACTCTTACCGGAACCGGATTCACCGACGATGGAAACAAATTCCCCTTTATTTACGGTAAGGTTGATTCCATGTAAAATTTCAAGTTCATTTGGTTTTCCCAAATAATATGTCTTAACGATATTTTCCATTCGGATTACTGGTTCACTCACTACTCATTTCCCTCCA
>ERZ827469.3321-NODE-3321-length-10749-cov-2.745558_pt1 | contig 10749 bp, 5 predicted proteins | sample MGYA00519917_ERZ827469 | MGnify/ENA primary metagenome ERZ827469 (study PRJEB31778, sample SAMEA3449314) | human gut metagenome | biome: human gut; feature: human-associated habitat; material: faeces | place: United Kingdom | collected 2010/2012 ... | reverse complement strand
TGCCTAATAATGTGGTATATGGTATTCTGGAAGATACTTTCGGACGTCTTTGGGTAAGTACCAACCGTGGTATTTCCTGTTTCAATCCGGAGACAGAGAGGTTCCGTAATTTTACGGAATCCGACGGGTTACAGAGTAATCAGTTTAATACTTCTTCGTTCTGCCGTACTTCAAGCGGTCAAATGTATTTCGGGGGTATCAACGGGATCACTACTTTCCGCCCGGAACTGTTGCTGGATAACCCTTATACGCCTCCGGTAGTTATCACTAAACTTCAACTGTTTAACAAGACTGTTCGCCCGGATGATGAAACCGGTATCCTGACTAAGAATATCAATGAGACAGAAAGTATCACCCTGAAATCATGGCAAACTGCTTTCACGATTGAATTTGTAGTATCCAATTATATTTCCGGACAACATAACACTTTCGCTTATAAACTGGAAGGATATGACAAAGAGTGGTATTATCTGACAGATAAACGTACTGTCTCCTACTCCAACCTACCACAAGGCACTTATCACTTTTTGGTAAAAGCTGCCAATAGTGACGGAAAATGGAATACTGTACCTACAATGTTGGAAATCATAGTTCTCCCTATCTGGTACAAGACCTGGTGGGCAATCATGATTTTCCTCGCCACTTTTATCGGGTTTATCACTTTCGTCTTCCGCTTCTTCTGGATGCGTAAGAGTATGGAAGCGGAACTGGAACTTGAACGCAGGGACAAGGAGCATCAAGAAGAAATCAACCAGATGAAGATGCGTTTCTTCATCAATATTTCGCACGAGCTTCGCACGCCATTAACTCTCATCTTAGCTCCTTTACAAGAAATAATCAATAAGATTAGTGATCGCTGGACTCGTAACCAACTGGAATATATCCAACGCAACGCCAATCGTCTGTTGCATCTTGTCAACCAGTTGATGGATTATCGCCGTGCCGAATTGGGAGTTTTTGAGCTGAAAGTAAAGAAAGAGAATGCGCATCAACTGATACAGGATAATTTCTTGTTCTACGATAAACTGGCACGCCACAAGAAGATTACTTATACTCTCCACTCCGAACTGGAAGAAAAAGAGGAACTTTTTGATCCGAATTATCTGGAACTGATTGTTAATAACCTGCTTTCAAATGCTTTCAAATATACAGAAAGCGGGCAAAGCATTACTGTTACGTTGAAAGAGGAAAACAATTGGCTGGTACTGCAAGTTAGTGACACCGGCATTGGTATTCCTATCAACAAGCAGGGAAAAATATTCGAACGTTTCTATCAGATAGAGAGTGAGCACGTAGGAAGTGGCATCGGGCTGTCATTGGTACAACGTTTGGTGGAACTGCATCACGGACGTATTGAGTTAGACAGTGAAGAAGGCAAAGGCAGTACTTTCTCTGTTTATCTGCCACAGGATATAAACATCTACAAATCTTCCGAATTAGCTTCTAATGACGCTAAAAATGAGGAGGACCAAGTTTATTCTACCAACTCGAAAGAGATGTATTTCATTGATACGGAAAAAGTAGAAAACGAAACGATCGAAACCGGTGACAAGAAACGTGGTACGATTCTTATCGTAGAAGACAATAATGAAATCCGCCATTATCTAAGTAGCGGACTTGCCGAACTTTTTAATACACTGGAAGCCGGAAATGGTGAAGAAGCCCTGGAAAAGCTGAAAGAGAATGAAGTGGACATTATTGTAACTGATGTCATGATGCCTGTGATGGATGGTATCAAGCTATGCAAGAATGTGAAGCAGAATATCCGTACCTGTCACATTCCTGTGATTATCCTGTCTGCCAAAAGCGAAACCAAAGATCAGATGGAAGGCCTGCAAATGGGCGCGGATGATTATATCCCGAAACCATTCTCGCTGGCTATCCTGACTACGAAGATACAGAATATGATGCGTACCCGCAGGCGTATGCTTGAACGGTATTCCAAATCTCTGGAAGTGGAACCGGAAAAGATTACGTTCAACGCCATGGATGAAGCTTTGTTGAAACGTGCCGTTGCCATCGTAGAAAAGAATATGGATAATATTGAATTCTCTACCGACGAGTTCGCCAGAGAAATGAATATGAGCCGTTCTAATCTGCACCTCAAATTGAAAGCTATCACAGGTGAATCGACTATCGACTTTATACGCAAGATTCGTTTCAATGAAGCGGCAAAACTACTGAAGGATGGCCGCTATACAATAGCAGAGGTCAGTACAATGGTAGGATTTAATACGCCGTCTTACTTTGCTACGAGTTTCAAAAAGTATTTCGGATGCTTGCCTACGGAGTATATTAAGAAAGCAAAGGGATAAACAACTAGAGAGGTAAATCCAAAAATATTATGATTTTTACGGATTGGATTCCATAAAAATCATAATATTTTTGGATTTGCAGAGAGTTTATACATAACAAACAACCTCAATGTATAAAACAGTACTTTTCTTTTTTCAGTAGGGTTTTGAGCTAAATTCATAGTTACAAGGATTAATCTAACACAATAGTCTTTTTAATAATTCTTCTTGGAGCTATTATTTTCTTCGTTCCCTAATAAATTTGCGTTCCACTTAAGTGGAGCAATAGTTCAACTTAAGTGGTTCTATCGTTCGACTTAAGTGGAACGCAAACTAGAATGTAGAGCTAATTATTATTTATAGAAGATAGGAAACTAAACACAGTATTAAAACAGCTTATCTCTTATTGACAACTAGCGTTTAGTTCGTCTCCGTACCGTTTCCCTCCCGTATCAAAATGAATTAGTTCATTTCATAAAAGAATAGGATAAAAGTTACATTATGATGTATAAAAAGCTTAATATCAGCCTAAAAACCGTTTTTCTAAACATTATTAATATATGATTCAACAATATTAATATCAAAAAATCATTTTTTGAACAAAGTGTGAACAGGACAAATCATCATTTCTAAATAAACAGATTACATTTGCAAACAGTAAAATATAACTTTTAATAATTAAAACCTAATAAAGTATGAAGAACATCTTTATTTGTTTATTCGCAATGTTCTTTCTGTCTAATTGCACAGACGACAAAGACGAATTAATCATTGGAGAGCCCAACAACGACAAAGAAAACATTCTTCCCGATGAAGGTGAAGGAATTGAAAAAAAACTATTTGAAGTTATCAATCTAGATTATAAAGGTCTAGAAAAAGTAAAACAGTACTATGAAGCAGGAAACTATCAATTAGCTGCTAATGCATTACTAGATTATTATCGCATGCGTACAGATGTAGTAAACCCGAATGTAACTCTTTTAGGAACTACAGCATCAGCAGTGGAACTAAACATTGCAAATCAAGCTCTGGACTATCGCTTTTATGTAAGGAACTTCCCTGAAACTAGAGGAGAAACCGATGGAGTTAGAGACGAGTCGAAAGATATTTACTATTCTTTCAAAAATAGTGATGGAACAATAAATTGGGACTTAAAGGTTGACGGCATAACAGATAATGAGTTCAAATATCAGCGTCATCGTCATCAGTGGATGGTACCTCAAGCTAAAGCGTATTACATGACTAAAGACGAGAAATACATACTGTCTTGGAAAGAAGTTTTCACCGATTGGATGAAAAATTATCCATGTCCGGAAGTTATTAAGGATGAATACTTTCCATGGTCCGGATTACAAATCGCAGAGCGAGTTAGCTCACAAGCAGATTTAATGACCTATTATATACATTCTGCCAATTTCACTCCTGAATGGTTATCCATCTTTCTCACTCAGTATGTAGATCAAGTGGAGAGCATCCGCAAACTCTATAAACCGGAAGGTAATATATTAGTAACACAGTTATATTCACTTACTTTAGCTGGTGTTTTATTCCCGGAACTAAAGAAAGCAGAAGAATGGGTGGAAGAAGGTACCCGCAAATTAAACGAACAAATAAAAGAACAGTTCAATCCCGACGGTATACAAAACGAGCTTGACCCGAGTTATCATGTAGGTGCTATTTCAGACTTCTATAACGCCTACGAAGTGGCAAAAGAGAATAATAAAGCACATTATTTTTCAGCCGATTATATGCCGTCCTTACGTAAAGCAACAGAATTTGTGATGGACTTAGTTTATCCGAACTACTCTGTAGAAAATTTTAACGACACTCGTTCAGGACGTATGCAAAAGAGTATGTTGATAAAGAATTTCACACGCTATGCACAGATGTTTCCGGACAACGAAGGTATGAAATGGATGGCTACCCAAGGTAAAGAAGGTAAAAAACCAACTTATACATTAAAAGCATACGAATATTCCGGTTATTACATGCTACGTAATGGATGGGATCAAGACCCTAGTAAAGTGTCCATGTTCATTTTAAAGAACAACTATAATCCTAAAAAGAAATGGCATTGTCAAGCGGATAATAACACATTCAGCTTATTCCATAAAGGACGTAACTTCTTCCCTGATGCAGGTGTATATGCATATAGTGGTGATTCGCAGCGAAATGTATATGAGCAAACAGCTTGGCACAATACTATCACTATATTTGAAAACAACATTGACCAAATGTTAGGAAAGTTCATTTACAAGGGAACAGATGGTAACACGAATTATATTGTTACTGAAAACGCCGCCTACATACAAAAAGAAACACCGAAATCTGATGTATTAAATCATAGACGATCAGTATTCCATGTTAACCACAATGACATTGATAATGGATTCTTTGTTCTCGTAGATGAACTATATGGTCCGGAAAAGGGACAAAAATACAATCTAAACTTCAATCTTTGCGAAGGAACCAAAGACGGAAATGTTGTTGTTGACAACGATCAAGCAAATAACATATTAGGAGCGCACACTGTTTTTAAAGATGGCAATAACATTGTCATTCGTACATATTCTGAAAATGTGGATACTAAAACTGCATTGACTGCAAAAGCTAGTAACATATCAAATGATCATGGCGTAGTATCATATAAAGATCGTTTAAGATACCTTATCACGCTTAGAAAAGGAACAGCAGCAACTGTGGCTCGTGCCATTACCGTCATATACCCGACCTCCAACCCGACAGGCACCACAATCAATGCCGAATTTACCGATGGAGGTTACACAGGAAAAGCTGTTGCTATCAAAGTCACGGTAAATGGTACTCCTTATGAGTTAAGCTATACAATACCAGAAAATAATAACTAATATCATAACACTATGAATTTAAAAAAACTAACCTCTAGATTCCTGGCAATCTTATCTATAGTAGTCCTGACTCTTACAGGCTTCTCATGCACGGATACAGAGACTACCAACACAACTGGCTTTGCCATCTATTATTACAGCCTCACTGATATAGGTCCATCAATGAATGCAGTGATTGAAAAGCCTACATATACAGGAGGTGAACCGACAGATTTCGTTATCACCGGAATCACTTTTAATGGTGAACCATACACATCCGAATCATTTATCATTGACAGCAAGGATGGTAGTGTTCGAATTGTTAACTCTGATAATCTACCGGTGGGATTATATTCCATCTCTGTAGGATGTAATAGCAATGGCAACTACCATGAATTCAAAGATGCCATACAAGTAAAAATGTTGCCCAGCGTTCCCGATGGAATTAAAGTAGAACCTGATTATATTGAAATCGACTTTGAAGAAATTGGAGAATCGAAAGCTACTGCAAAAGTAATAACAGAAGGTGAACACGTCACAATCCCCAGCGGCGGTTATGCAATAGCAGATGGTCCGGAGAAAGAATTCTTCAAGATTTCTCAAAGTGGAGTTATTTCTATTAATCCAGATGAAGAGGCTATAAAGAAGATGAAACCGGGTTTGCACAAAGTATCATTAAAACTGACTACTTTAGCAGGAGAAGGCATATTTGCTGATGCCATCACATTCAATCTGACTTCCAAGCCAATAGATGTAACGTACAATACTGCCAATAAGGGTATTATGGAAAAAGAATCCGAAACGAACGGACAAACTGAATATATCAGCCCTATACCTGTCATTGAAGGTTCAACAGAGGAAGCTAAGTTCAGTATAGCTAACATTATTCCGGAAATAACAGAAGAAAAAGTGACTATCAATGAAACAACCGGAGCTATATCAATCGCTAAAGGACATGGTATCACAGAAGCCGGAAACTATGAAATCACTATAAAAGTTTCCAATAAATTCGCTCCTGAAGGAGTAGAAATGCCAACTAAATTCACAATTCAAGTAGTTGATGAAATCACTCCTATATCAGGATTTGAATACGCAGCTTTAGAGATAGCACAATACGCGCCTATATCAACTCAACCCAAAGAAGGAATGCAAGGAAACTATGTCACCTATTCATTCGTAGACCTTGACCAAAAGCTTGAAGGACAATTGACTATCAATCCGAGTAATGGTAAGATCACTGCAAAAAAAGGAAATAGTATACCAGAAGGCAGATATGAAGTTAAGGTACAAGCTGATAACAGCAAGGGAAATCCGACTATCACCACTTTCTTATTAACAGTTACCCCAAATCCTAATAATATAGTGTATGTATATTACGGTAATAACCTCGGATTGGATAAGGCAACAGAAGCTTCACAATATCGTATTAGAAGTGCAGCAGAATTGGGTAGTTTGGTTTTAACTCCAGAAACGAATTTAGATAATAAAGGTATTGCTTTCAAATGGAAGATAGCCACTAAATTCAATTTAGACGATCCGAATGAAACTGGATATCCTATGATAGATGAAGCAACAGGTGTAGTTCGATTCTCCCCGGATAATTTCAAAGAAGCTGATGCTCCTATGGCTTATCTTATAATAGAAGCCACTGCCGGAGAAGATGATCTTGCAAGAACTTTCAAAACATTCGTTGCTTTTGACTTTAATCCTAGTACAAATCCTATTAGAATAGAATATACTCCATTTGTATTCAAAGTAAATCCAAGAAAGGGAGGAATTTCTGTAGAACCTACGTTAGTCGGAGTAACAGATGTTTCACAATTTGTAATGGATTATCGTCGTTCATTCCGTTATCAAAATCTGGAAGGGCCTAAAACACATAAATCGGGAGCAATCACTACTGGAGATAAAGTAGATGCAACAGTATTTATGAACCAAGTATGGCGTAATTATTACGGATCAACAGCACCCAATTATGGGGCAAGAGCACCGATGTCCTATTATGATGGAATTTCTAACAAAATTAATAAGAAGTTATCAGACGCATTAGGTTATGTCGACCCGACCAAAGGATGGGCTGTCACCATTAATCCCAACAAATGGTTTGGTGATCCTACGTATGGAGAAGAAAACGGACAATTTGCCAATGGTATTATGACTGGTCAAATGACCTATAGAACAGATGGAGATTCAGGCAAATTAAGTTCTGATAAGAATTGTCCCAAAGCATTCCCATTATTGATATGGTTTGATGAAAATTTCTAAATTAAAAGACATTACAATTATGTACAATATATCTACAAAAGCAATAAGCAAAAGAGGGTGGTTCACCCTCTTAGCTCTCATAGCTACAATCTGTGTTTCGGCACAAAACGTCAAAGGTGTGGTAGTAGACGAAACAGACATGCCTATGATTGGTGCTACCGTCATGGTCAAAGGAAGTCAAACTGGAGCGACAACAGATTTTGATGGTAATTTTACTATTCAAGCCTCAAAAGGTTCGACACTGGTATTCAGCTATATTGGTTATAAAAATCAAGAAGCAAAAATTACTCAAACAGATAAAAAATTAAACATTAAAATTCCTTCTTTCCTATCTTTTTTCGTAAAGACTCCCACGATTGAATTACCATGAATTCGATATCCAGAATACTCTTCATGCCTTCGATATCTTCAAAATCTCATCATTGAATTACCGTGAATTTCCGTAAATTTTTTCATAAATGTCCATTCTTATTTTTTGCAGGCCCAGTTATCAAAACCTGCAAATTTTCTGCTTTATTATACCATTTATAAAATGTTATGGCAAGTTTTTTCAAGCACACTCTATCCCTCCTTCAAAATATGTCTTGAATCAACATTTTGACAATGTACGAAAATTAGGACAATTTTCTTCTTGACTTTTTTAGAAATCGGACTATAATGAAGTTCGTCAAATACATAACTTCACCGAAATTCGTTGAAGAGAACAACGCTGTTTTTGAACAGAATGGTTCAGAGAGCCTGCGGTTGGTGTGAGCAGGTGCATTTTCAATAACAGATATCCTCTCTAAGATGCAGACTGAACATTATCTGACATTTTTTATTTTTTCTAATCAGTAGGTCTCGCCGGAATCCTCCGTTAAAAGGAAAGCGTATGACAGTACGTTAAGAGCTGTAATTTTATTACAGAATTTGGGTGGTAACGCGGATTTTTTCGTCCCTTTTCAGTTTTTTCTGAGAAGGGACTTTTTGTTTTCTTAAAAAGTACAACGAATAAAAGAAAAGCGGTGAGGATCATCAGGAGGTAACACAAGTATGAAACAATTACAAAAGTTCAGCAAATTTTTATCTGATTACACATCAATCGTTGTAATCGCTATCGCAGTAATCACATTTTTCCTTCCATCACTGATGGGATGGGTAAATTTCCAGTTATTCACTGACCCAGTGGCAAATAAATTCACTAGCCAGTCTATCATTATCGGTGTCATCATGTTCAGCATGGGACTTACTCTTACAACAGAGGATTTCAAGATCCTTGCACAAAGACCATTTGATATCTGCATCGGTGCTATTGCTCAGTATTTAATCATGCCATTTTTAGCATTTTTCATTACAAAACTGCTTCATCTTCCAACAGGTATCGCTCTTGGACTGATTCTTGTAGGCTGCTGCCCAGGTGGTGTGTCCTCTAACATCATGTCCTACCTCTGCGGTGGTGATGTTGCATTTTCCGTTGGAATGACTACAGTATCTACTATCCTCTCCCCAGTTATGACACCACTTATGGTTTCTCTTCTGGCGAGCGGAGCTAAAATCACTATCCACGGTCTTCCAATGTTTGTTTCTATCATTGAAACCGTTATCGTACCAGTAGCTATCGGTTTTGTATTAAATTATGCATTAGGAAAGAATAAGACATTTAAAGAACTTCAGAAAGTTATGCCGGGTGTTGCCGTTCTCGGACTTGCCTGTGTTGTTGGTGGGGTTATCTCCTCTCAGGGTTCAAAATTCTTCCAGTCCGGCGTTGTAATCTTTGTTGCAGTACTGCTTCACAATGGACTTGGATATCTGTTCGGATACGGTGCAGGAAAACTGGTCGGAATGAACACATCCAAAAAGAGAACGATAGCGATCGAAGTCGGAATGCAGAACAGTGGACTTGCAATTTCCCTTGCGACTGCCAATTTCGCGGCAAATCCACTGGCAACCCTTCCGGGGGCGATCTTCAGTGTATGGCATAATATATCCGGATCTTTGTTTGCAGGGATCCGCCGGAGCGGAGAACAGACGAAAGAGGCATATCAGGAAGTTACAGAATAAGAAAAATCCTGCGATTTTGAATTGGCAAAATCGCAGGATTTTTTGTACTCAGAACAGAAAATACAGAGGCTAAAGCACGTCATTTTTGTACCGATTTGAATGGCAGATGAATGGGAAAGAAGAGAACAGGAACTCTTCTTTTCCATTCATTTGCCCCTCGCGTCAAACAAAAAAATTTCCCTCTTGTCAAATCATTCCGATTATGTTATATTATCAAATAGTTTGAATATAAAAATATTTTAAACGAAAAAGATTTTAAAACAAAAATAAATGGAGAGAACAACCATGAGAGGAAGGATATGCGGTACCGGTTCTTATATACCGGAGCATTATTACGACAACAATGATCTCGCGAAGTTTGTGGAGACGAATGATGAATGGATCCGTGAACGGACCGGAATTGTGCGCAGACATATTGCAGAAGAAGATACAACAGTCAGCATGGCGATAAAAGCGGCAAAAAATGCACTTACAGATGCAAAATTAAATGCAGACGATCTGGATCTGATCCTGGTATCTACAATCACGCCAAACACCGTGATCCCAAGCACTGCCTGCGAAGTCCAGAAAGAGCTGGGAGCAGTAAATGCAACCTGTTTCGACATCAGTGCCGCATGCAGCGGTTTTGTGTATGCCTACAATACTGCGCAGGCTTACATAGCAGCCGGAATGTATCAGAACATTCTGGTGATCGGAAGTGAAACCCTATCCGGAATTGTCAACTGGAAAGACAGAGGAAGCTGCATTCTTTTTGGTGACGGGGCAGGAGCAGCCGTGATCTGTGCAGAAGAAGGTGAAATCTTTCCGGCAGTTACCCATTCTGACGGAGCAAAAGGACAGGTACTTGCCTGCGAAAGCCGTCAGCAGAAAAACTGGCAGGACAAAGAAAATGAAAAACAGACTTATGTATCCATGGATGGACAGGCAGTTTTCAAATTTGCCGTAAAAAAAGTGCCGGAAGTCATTGGAGAACTTCTGCAAAAAGCAGATCTGACCGAGAAAGATATTGATCTTTTCGTTCTGCATCAGGCAAACTTACGGATCATCGAATCTGTGGCAAAACGGATGAAAACAGACCTTGCAAAATTCCCGGTCAACATTGAAGAATACGGTAATACATCATCCGCCAGCATTCCAATCCTCCTGGATGAACTGAACAAAACCGGTCGCTTCCACAAAGGACAGAAGATTGTTCTCTGCGGCTTCGGTGCCGGACTCACCTGGGGAGCCACACTCATAGAGTGGTAAATATAAAAATAATCAAACAATAAGGAGACTAAGAACATGTTAGAAAAAGTAAAAGA
>ERZ827469.3319-NODE-3319-length-10752-cov-3.201552_pt1 | contig 10752 bp, 6 predicted proteins | sample MGYA00519917_ERZ827469 | MGnify/ENA primary metagenome ERZ827469 (study PRJEB31778, sample SAMEA3449314) | human gut metagenome | biome: human gut; feature: human-associated habitat; material: faeces | place: United Kingdom | collected 2010/2012 ... | reverse complement strand
CTGACCCTCTGCTGTGCTGCAAGCGAAAGTCCAAACGATACCGGACCTACCCTGCCGATAAACATTGCCAGAATCAGAGCAACCTGTGAGATTTCCGAGGTAATTCCCGTCACACCTGCCGATACACCAACTGTCGCAAAAGCGGACATTGCTTCAAATACCGCATCGATACCGGAAAAAGAGTTTTGCTCCAGCGGGCTGGTCGTCATCAGAATAATGGAGGTGACGCTGACCACCACGATACCCAAAAATAGAATGGCGATGGAACGATAGACCACATTTGCTGCAATGCGGCGTTTGAGGACGTAAGGTTCTTCCTTACCGCGGATAATCGAAACAGCGGTCATGACGATGATCGCCATGGTGGTAACCTTGATACCGCCGCCGGTCGAACCCGGCGCCGCACCAATAAACATCAGCACAATGGAAAATACCTTGGTGACATCCCGCATGGAATACAGGTCGATCGAGTTAAAGCCTGCTGTACGCATGGTAACCGACTGCATGAACGCCGCGCCGATCTTTTCTTTGAGGTTCATCGGCTGCATGGTTGCCGGATTGTCCCACTCAAACAAAAGGAAGCATATTGCACCGCTTACGATCAAAAAGATAGTAACCATCAAAACGATCTTGGTATGCAGCAGCAATGTTTTGGTCTTGCGGTATGCAATCAGGTCATTCCAGACGATAAAGCCCAGACCACCGATGATGATCAGTGCCATAATGGTAAACAGCACCAGATAGCTGTCGTTGAGGGTTGTCAGCGAAGTATACTCTCCCAAAAATCCCAGGATATCAAATCCCGCGTTGCAAAAGGCAGATACTGCCAGAAAAGCTGAAATCCAGAGTCCTTGCAAACCATAACGAGGGACAAAATAAAGGGATAGCAGCACCGCCCCGATTGACTCCACCGTTAAGGTAAAGGTAATGATCATCCGCAGCAGGTGCGGAACATCCCCGAAGCTGGTGGAGTTGATCGACTCGGAGGCAAGGCGCATACCGCGCAGTCCCAGTTTTCTTCCCACCACCAGGTTAAAGAAGGAGGTAAAGGTCACCAGACCCAGACCTCCGATCTGAATGAGCATCATCAGAATCCCCTGGCCAAATGCGTTCCAGTGGGTGTAGGTGTCAAACAAAATCAAGCCCGTTACACAGGTCGCGCTTGCTGCTGTAAACACACAACTGAGCAGTGGGGTGAACTCACCGCTCTTTGAGGAAATCGGCAGCCACAGCAGGATTGCTCCAATCACAATCACCGCCGCAAAACTTTCTGAAATCATGCGGGCCGGATTAATGCTTGCCCGCTTTTTGGCTGAATTCATGGAAAAAATGTTCTCCCTTCTGTTTCATTCCCTGAAAGGTCCTCTATCGAAGGCGTTTTCCCGCCACCAAAATCAGGTTTTTATCATTTTTAAAGGTAACCATGTGGTAAGCCTTGCGGATATCGGTCCAGATAATGCGGCTGATCTCCTCTTCCTGCATCTTAAATTCCACGCTCTGCGCTTCTCCCAGAAAATAAACAACCTGTTTTCGCACATTCGGCTTTGGAAAATACTCCACCGCCTGACGAAATCCATCCTGAATCGAAATATCCAGTCCTGTTTCCTCTTTCACCTCACGCAGAACAGCTTCATAAGATTCCTCTCCTGCCTGTGCAGCGCCGCCGGATACTTCCCACCATCCAGGTGCCCACGCTTTCGTCATGACACGTTTAGTGATTAGAAAAGTACCATCCGGTCTGGCTACTACGCCAAGCACAGTCAGATGATACTCTCCGTCCTTCAGACACCAGTCATTTCTCTTCATGGTACGTCCTGTAGGTTTCTTATTCTCATCATAAATATCCCAAAATTCCATTTCCAGTTATCTCCCTGTAAGATTGCTATTGTAACGTTTATTTATAATCATATCATCTTATAGATTTTTATGCAAACATATACTGTAAAATTTAGTTTTTTATTTTACCTTTTTATCATAAAAAAGTGGCAGCCTGAAAACTTTACCATCTCCTGTTCTAAAACAAAAACAGCCCCTGCGGAGAGTCTTAAACTCTTCCGCACAGAGCTGTTTTTACTTTCAAAATTATGCATTTTTATGCAGGAATGCGAAACTACTTTCTCTGTCCGTTTCCAGACTCATTCCTGTCTCAGATCTTATTCCTGGGTTGTGTATCCGAAGAAGAAGTATCCAAGTGGTGTGTAATACATACCTTTGATATTATCTTTCAGCATGTATGGCTGTGTATAGAAGTACAGAGGAGCCAGTACATTGTCTTCACCGATAAGGATATCTTCTGCTGCATGGAATGCTTTCATACGCTCTGCCTGATCAGAAGTAGCTTTTGCTGCATCGATCTGTGCATCGTAATCCGGGTTAGAATACTGAGCATCGTTGTTTCCGCCGCCTGTATACCACATATCAAGGAATGTACAAGGATCATTGTAGTCACCGATCCATCCGTTACGTGCGATCTGGAAGTCACCATTCTTTCTGTTCTGAAGGAATACGTTCCAGTCCTGGTTGTCCAGGTTAACAGTTACGCCAAGTTCTTTCTGCCACATGTTCTGGAGTGCTTCAGCGATCTTTTTGTGTTTGTCATCTGTGTTGTACAGATATTCAACTGTCGGGAAACCTTCGCCGTCTGGATATCCTGCATCTGCAAGGATCTGACGTGCTTCTTCACAGTTCTTCTCATAATCATCTTCAGAAACGCTGTAATATTCACCGCCTACTGTACGGAAGTCATCTCCGCTTGCTCCGTCTGCATCATAGATACCGGATGGAACATATCCTGTTGCAGGAACTTCACCGGACTGAGTTACGTTATCTACGATGTAGTTACGATCGATTACAAGTGAGAATGCTTTACGGATTGCAGGATCAGAGAATACTTCATTTTCTGTATTGAAGCATACATAGTATGTTCCGATATAGTCAGCGATGTTAAGTTCTCCGGATGCAAGGTAAGTAGCAACTTCGTCTACAGGAAGGTTCTCGATGAAATCAAGTTCTCCGTTGTTGTATCCTTTAAGGATCGCGTTGTTGTCGTCCAGAAGTGCAAATTTAATTGTGTCCGGTCCAAGGTTCTCATAATCATAGTAGTTCTCATTCTTTTCCATAAGAATGTAGGAGTTATGAGACCATTCTTTCATCTTGTAAGGTCCGTTGCTGATATAAGTTGCAGGATCAAATGTCCAGTTCTCGCTTCCCTCTACCATATCTTTACGAACAGGGAAGGTTGCCGGGAATGCCATGATCTCTTCGAAATACGGGCAGTCATAAGTTAAATCGATCTGCAGTGTTGTATCATCTGTAGCTTTGATTCCAAGTGTGTCAGGATCCGCACTTCCGTCAGCTACCTCTGCATATCCTTTTACCATGTCGATCATGTAACAGTAGTCTGCTGCTGTTTCCGGGTTTGCCAGACGTTTCCAGGAATATTCGAAATCTCCTGCTGTTACGGCCTGTCCGTCAGACCATTTGATACCATCACGAAGATGTACAGTATAAGTTACTGTTCCGTCATCGTTTGTCTCTTTATCCCAGGATTCAGCCTGTCCTGGAACTGTAACAGCATTTCCTTCACCGTCGTCTGCCCATTTGACCAGACCTTCGAACATATGGTGGCACATGACAGAACCATCCATTGCTGTATTCAGTGCAGGGTCGATACTCTGTGGTTCAGATGCGATACAGAGATTCAGATTAAATCCGTCTGTTGATTCGCTCTCTGCTGCCATTACAGGTGCTGTAGCTGCCATGCTTGTAACCATAGCTACTGACAGAGCCAGAGACATAATTGTTTTTGCCTTTCTCATTACTTGTCCTCCTTTATTATGGTTTTCGCTGTATGAGAAGTCAGCGATTTGTATTATAAATTCCATTATACAGGAACCCAATACCTATGTTAAGCTTTTTCTTTCGGATTTTTTACTATAATTGCAACAATAATTTTGTTAATTATTTCCTATTTTTATTCTTTCTATTTATTTCAGTATTACCCACCAGTTTACATTATATTTTTTCGTATTCTGTAAGTACTCTGATAAATAGTCAGGCGAATATCCGCTTGACTGTATTATTTATCCAGCAGATGACATGCTGCCCAGTGTCCAGGTTCATGCTCTTTGAACTGTGGCATCTCCTCACGGCACTTCTGTGTCGCATATGGACATCTGGTATGGAAACGGCATCCACTCGGCGGGTTCATCGGGCTTGGCACATCTCCCTCAAGGATGATACGCTTTCTGGTACGGCTCAGCTTAGGATCCGGTACCGGAACTGCAGAAAGAAGCGTCTGTGTATATGGATGGATCGGATGACGGTTCAGCTCATAGCTCTCACCAAGTTCTACCAGAGATCCCAGATACATAACACCGATCCTGTTTGAAATATGACGCACAACAGACAAGTCATGAGCGATAAACAGGTAAGTCAGTCCCATTTCTGCCTGCATATCCTCCAGCATGTTTACAACCTGTGACTGGATAGAAACGTCCAATGCGGAAATCGGCTCATCACATACGATAAATTCCGGTTTAACGGCAAGTGCACGGGCAATGCCGACACGCTGCTGCTGTCCGCCGGAGAACTCATGAGGATAACGGTTTGCATGCTCGGTATTTAATCCTACTCTTGCAAGTAGACCTTTGATCATATCCGCACGGTCTTTTTTATTTGCAGCCAGTTTATGAATGTCGATAGCCTCTCCGATAATCTCTCCGACTGTCATACGAGGATCAAGAGATGCGGATGGATCCTGGAAAATAATCTGCATTTTCTTACGGTAAGGAAGCATGTTTACAGATTTCGCTTTGCCAAGTGGTTTGCCGTCTTTGTCCAACGGATTGTCAAAAATTGTCTGACCGTCATAGATAATCTTACCACCGGTCGGCTCATACAATCTGAGAATGGTTCTTCCCAGAGTTGTTTTACCGCATCCGGACTCTCCTACCAGTCCTAATGTCTCACCTTTCTTAATATAGAGGGAAACATCCTGAACTGCCTGAACACCTGGACCGTTTGTTCCCTTGATCGGGAAGTATTTACGTAAATTCTCTATCTCGACAAGTTTCTTTTCTTCATTTGCCATATCAGTTCTCCTCCTTGCCCATCAGTTCCTGAACACACAGCCAGCAGGCTGAACGGTGTTTCTCGCCTACTTCTACATAAGGAGGCATCTTCTTCAGACAGATCTTCATACAATGCTCACAGCGTGGTGCAAAAGGACAGCCTTCCGGCGGATTCAGCATATCGACCGGAGTACCCTCTATCGGGATCAGTCGTTCGTAACTCTCTGCATCTACACGAGGCATAGAACGCAGAAGTCCTTTTGTATACGGATGCGCAGGTTCATAGAAAATATCATCAACAGGGCCCTGTTCAACGATACGGCCTGCATACATAACGGAAACCTTATCGCAGATATCCGCAACAACACCAAGGTTATGAGTGATAAAAATGATTCCCATTTTTGTTTTCTTCTGCAGGTCTTTCATCAGGTCAAGGATCTGTGCCTGGATCGTAACATCCAGAGCTGTAGTCGGCTCATCCGCGATCAGAAGCTGCGGATGACAGATCAGACCCATGGCGATCATAACTCGCTGGCGCATACCACCGGAGAACTCATGAGGATACTGTTTCATACGCTTCTGTACATTGTTGATACCAACCATTTCCATCATTTCCATGGCACGCTTCTCAGCTTCTTCCTTGCTGATCTTTTTATCATGAGCGCGAAGTGCTTCTACTAACTGATTTCCAATGGTGTAAACCGGGTTTAAACAGGTCATCGGGTTCTGGAAGATCATCGCTACTTTACTGCCGCGGAATTCTGTCATCTGATCTTTGGTAAAAGACAGGACATCCTGTCCTTCAAAAGTAATGGAACCTCCGACAACCTTACCAGGAGACTGAAGAAGTCCCATAATAGAGTAGGCTTCCTGGCTCTTACCGGAACCGGACTCTCCTACTACTCCCATAACTTCGCCGTAGTCCAGGTCGTAGGAGATTCCTCCTACAGCCTTAACTTCACCGGCCGGTGTAAAGAAGGAGACTTTTAAGTCCTTAACTTCCAATAATTTATGTTTCTGTTCAGACATGATTCTCCTCCTCTCTTATTTCTTAAGTTTCGGGTCAAGTGCATCGCGCAGACCATCACCGAACAGGTTAAATGCAAGAATCATTACACTGAGGACTACAGACGGAACGATCAGTCTGTAAGTGTATGTATACATACCGCTTAATGCGTCTGTTGCCATAGATCCAAGGCTTGGAAGCGGTGCAGATACACCAACACCAAGATAGGAAAGGAATGACTCCAGGAAGATCGCAGACGGGATCTGCAGGCAGGTTGTTACAACGATCTGTCCGATACAGTTCGGAAGCAGATGACGACGGATGATACGTCCGCCTGAAGCACCGAGTGCTCTGGCTGCTGTTACATATTCCTGCTGTTTCAGCTGAAGTACCTGTCCACGGATGATACGGCTCATAGTTACCCAGTACAGAAGACCGAAGGCAATGAACATGGAGATAAGGTTCGGACCAAGTACATTGGCAAAGGACTTCAGCGGACCGCCGCCCGGGGAGTTGATATATTCTGTCAGGATTGGTTTCAGTGCAGTTGCGATCAGAAGTACGACCAGCATTTCAGGAACTGCATAGATCAGCTCTACGATACGCTGCATCACTGCATCGACCTTACCGCCACAGTAACCGGAGATCGCACCATATAAAGCACCAATGATCAGTACGAGAAGTGCGGCAAATACACCAACTGACATAGAAACTCGTGCACCATACATAACACGGACAAGAATATCACGTCCGTACATATCTGTTCCAAAGACATGTGGGAAAACTTTCTCGCCGGCTGCTTTACGCTCAAGTTCTTTCTTTGAATATCCGAAGATATGTTTCTTAATTCCCAGTTCCTTGCGGACTGTATCTGGGTCTGTGCTCTCTTCAGACTCACTCGCTGTATCATTCTTTGCTGCTGTTTTTGCTTTTGCGCGAAGGATTGCTTCATCTTTTTTTGTAAACTTCTCACCTTTGGCTTCCGCCTCTGCCTTAGCCTGCTCGATCATTGAATCAACATCAACAACCTCACTCTGAGTTCTGGATGCAATCTCTTCATCTACACGCTGCTGGTCTTCCAGTGTGTAATGATATGGAAACAGGTTCTCAGCGCCATCGTTAAATTCATCATATCCATATGGGATCAGAAGTGGTCCGACGAACGCAAACAGAAACAGGAATATAATAACTCCAAGTGCGACCATCGCCACAACATTCTTCTTTAATCTTCTCCAGGCATCTTTCCAGTAAGATACACTCTGGCGGTCCTGGATGAAATCTTCTTTCTCCTGACTGGAAGCCGAAGCAAAATCATCCGGTGTCAAGTCCTGAAGAAGGTTCTCAATATCCGGCTGAAGACTTACCGGACATTTCTTGATCTTCTTATTCTCTGCCATGATCAGTCTCCTCCCTTTGTCAGGCTGATTCTCGGGTCAGCTACCTTATAGAGGAGGTCTACGACCAGATTCATCAGAATAATAAATGTTGCAAGGAAAATAGTAGTTCCCATGATAACCGGATAGTCACGGTTCTGAATAGACTGTACGAAATAACGTCCCAGTCCCGGGATAGAGAATACACTCTCTACTACGAAACCACCGCATAAAGTAAAAGCAACCTGCGGTCCCAGGTAAGTAATAACCGGGATCAGGGCATTTCTTAATGCATGTTTGAAGATGATCTTCTTATTCTTAAGACCTTTTGCCCTGGCTGTCTTGATATATTCCTGGCTTAAGGAATCCAGCATAGCAGAACGGGTCTGACGTGCAGTATAGCACATCGGGTAAAATCCCAATGCAAAGCACGGAAGTATGTAGGCTCTGATCCCCTGTGACGCATCAAAAATGGACGGGAACAGATTCAGTGCTCCGTCACCTGTGAGTGTTACAAGAAGAACAGATGCAACTACGAAACTCGGCATGGAGATACCCAGAGTGCAGATAACTCTGAGGATACTGTCTGTGAGCTTACCTCTCTTAAATGCTGCGAGACATCCAAGTGGTACACCTACGATGATCGCCCATAACAGAGCGAGGGCACCTACTTTGGCAGATACCGGGAACATCTCAACGATGATATCCAGAACTGCGCGGTTTTTCTGCATCTTCAGGGACACGCCAAAGTCACCATGCAGAATATTTTTAAGATACATGAAAAGCTGAACATGAACAGGCTTATCCAGGCCATATTTTGCATTCAGCGCTGCCAGGGTTGCGGCAGATGGCGTTTTCTCGCTGAGCCACGGGCTTCCAGGCACAGCGTTCATCAGAAGAAATGTAAGGCATGCTACCAGAAAGATCGTAAGCAATGCCATTGCAAATCTCTTTAAGAAGTATTTAGCGTTAGCCATATGTTTTTCCTTTCTTCCTTATATATTGCTTTTCGCTTTGTGGAGATATTTTCGTTACTGTTCTCAGCAACATTGGAACAGTAACTGTTTTTCTGCTATTATTCGTATGTATTCTAGCTGTGCAGATATAAAGGAAATTATACCATACTTTCTCATACCATTTCAAGCTAATACTACTGGAAAATGCTTACGCTTTAATTTGTTAAATATTTATAAAAAATCTAAATTTTTCAGAAATAACATTCCGGTAAACTGGAAAATATATTTAAAATCCCTGCATCCTTGCATTGAAATTAAAACATTTATTCAGTATAATCAATATTAGCAACTGCAGCCATACAGCTACAGTCATTTAAAGGAGGAATATTATTATGGCAACATGGAAAAATCTGGACACTCTTGCTTCCTACAGTAAGCTTGCCGGTCTGAAGGGTCATGTAAATATCGCAGAGGCCATGACAGGCGAAAATGGTGCTGAACGTGTAAAGAAGTACAGCGCACCAATGGCAGCCGGCCTGGCTTATAACTATGCCGCAAAACAGGTTGACGAAACAGTCCTGAACGCACTTGCAGATCTGGCAGACGAAGCCCAGCTTATCGACAAATTTCAGGAATTATACAACGGCGCTGTGATCAATACAGGAGAGAAACGTATGGTTCTTCATCACCTTGCACGAACTCAGCTCGGTGACGCTGTAGTTGTAGACGGTGTTGACAAACGTGAATTCTACGTAGCACAGCAGAAGAAAGCCGCTGACTTCGCAAATAAAGTTCACACAGGTGAGATCACTAATGAAAACGGCGAGAAGTTCACAACAGTCGTACAGATTGGTATCGGCGGAAGTGACTTAGGTCCTCGTGCATTATATATCGCTCTTGAGAACTGGGCAAAAGCAAACAACACATTTAAAATGGAAGCAAAATTCATCAGCAACGTAGATCCTGATGATGCAGCTGCTGTCCTTGCTTCAGTAGACCTTGCTCATTCTCTGTTCATCGTTGTATCCAAATCCGGTACAACTCTTGAAACTCTGACAAACGAAGCATTCGTCAAGAACGCTCTGGTAAAAGCAGGATTAAATCCATCCAAACATATGCTTGCTGTAACAAGTGAGACATCTCCTCTGGCTAAGAGCGAGGATTATCTGACAGCAATCTTCATGGATGACTATATTGGCGGACGTTACTCTTCTGTTTCCGGTGTAGGCGGTGCGATCCTTTCCCTTGCATTCGGTCCTGAAGTATTTGCACAGATCCTTGACGGAGCTGCTGCTGAGGACAAGCTTGCTACTAATAAGAACATCCTTGAGAATCCGGATATGCTGGATGCACTGATCGGTGTTTATGAGAGAAACGTACAGGGATATCCTGCTACAGCAGTTCTCCCATACTCTCAGGCATTAAGCCGTTTCCCTGCACACTTACAGCAGTGTGACATGGAATCCAACGGTAAATCTGTAAACCGCTTCGGTGAACCTGTAGATTATGTAACAGGACCGGTTATCTTCGGTGAGCCAGGTACTAACGGACAGCATTCCTTCTATCAGTTATTACATCAGGGAACTGACATTGTTCCGCTTCAGTTCATCGGCTTCAAGAAGAGCCAGCTTGGAGTAGATGTTGACATTGAGAACACCACCAGCCAGCAGACCCAGCCCACCGAGGCCGCAACCGAGGCCGCGGCCGAGACTGCAACCGACACGGACGCCCAGCAGCAGGACCAAGGCGCGCAGTCCGCAGCCGAGTCCGCCGCTCCGGTGGATTTCGAACCGCTGACCGCTACATACGAGCGTCTGCGCCATTCCACCGACCCGGCCGAACTGTCCGAATTCGCCCGTCGGCCGTTGCCTGACCGTGCCGATCAGGCGGCGTTCTCCCGCGCCACCGCACTTTTGGAGGCTGTGGCCGGCAACCCGCACACCCCGGTGGCCGATCGTGTGTTCCTCGCCGACACCATGCCGTTCCCGAACGTATTGGTCAAACTCTCCGAAGACCCCGAACCGTCCGTGCGTCAAGCCGTGGCCGCCAACGGGGACGACAAGAATTGGCTGGTCGGCCGTCTGACCAAGGACCCGGTGCCTGCGGTCCGGGATACGGCGTTGAAAAACAAGCGCACCAGCTGGAAGATGCGGCTTGAGGGTGCGCAGGACCCCACTGCGGATGCGGAGACATTGGATTTCTTGGGCGTACTTGGCACCGAATCCGAAGAGGGAGCACCGGCGGTGCTTTCTTCGATGGTCCGCCGTGCCGTGGCACTGAACCCCAATACGTCCGAAGCGATGCTTGCCAAATTGGCCAACGACCCCTCGGCCGAGGTGCGGCAC
>ERZ827469.3318-NODE-3318-length-10753-cov-3.310619_pt1 | contig 10753 bp, 9 predicted proteins | sample MGYA00519917_ERZ827469 | MGnify/ENA primary metagenome ERZ827469 (study PRJEB31778, sample SAMEA3449314) | human gut metagenome | biome: human gut; feature: human-associated habitat; material: faeces | place: United Kingdom | collected 2010/2012 ... | reverse complement strand
TGGGAAGAGAATGATGCCGGGTGCACCGCGCAGCGGGAAACCAGTGGCCAAATTGTAGGTGGTGAGTGCTACAATAATGACCATGTAGACTACGCCCATCCAGGCCAGGGTTCGTTTGAGAGGGCTGGCGGGAACATAGGGCTCCTCCTGGAGATAACCGACCGTGACCCGAGTCCGAACGCCCGCGCTGGCGAACGCCGCGCGCACATGTCCGACGACGTCGCCGGGAGCGGTCTCGTCGATGAGGACCGAGACGGCAAGCGGTGTGTTCAACGCGGCGTCGATGTCGGTCGCTTCCTTGAGGATCGCGGGGATATCAACGGGTAGCTGCATAGCCGCCTCTCTTTCCTAAAACGTTTTCATGAGACCAAACCGATCCGATGAGGCCGAGCATGACGAAGTTGACCACCATGAACGACGAGCCGTAGCTGACGAACGGGAGCGGGATACCCGTGATGGGCATGAGCCCGCAGCACATGCCGATGTTCTCGAGAATCTGGAACAACCACATGCCCACGATCGCGCACACGATGAGCATACCGAACAGATTGCCGCAGTTGCGGGCAATATGCAAGCTGATGGCCACCAGAGCCGCGTAAAGCGCGATCAGAGCCATTACACCCAGAAAACCGAGCTGCTCGGCGAGCACGCAGAAGATGAAGTCCGTCGGGGCCTCGGGCAGGAAGCCGTGCGAGGACTGCGTCGCGTTGAGCAGACCCTTGCCGAAAAGCCCGCCGGAGCCGATGGCGATCTTAGCCTGCCATAGGTTGTAACCCTCATCGGTCAGACTCGAGCCACTCTGGTCCATGAAAACGAGCAAGCGGTTGCGCTGGTACTGCTTGAGCAGGCGATACTCCCACGCGCCCGACTCCGTTTGGTATTTGAGGAACTCGTCGACGACGAACACGCCGATGATCCCCAAAATGCCGACTCCGAGCGTGATGAGGAGGTACTTCGCCTTAGCCCCTCCCATCACCAGCGTCGTGGCGGATATGAACAGGTACACAAGACCCGTTCCGAGGTCGGGCTGAGTCATGATGCAGACAAACGGGATCAGCAGCATGAAGAGCACTTTGACGTACTCACGCGGATCGTCGAGCGTGCCCCCGTAACGAGCCACCAGACTCGCCGCGTACAGCACGACCGTGACCTTGGCGAACTCGCCCGGCTGCACCTGCATGCCGATGTTGATCCAAGAGGTCGCGCCCATGGTGGTCACACCGATGACCGGAAGATGCGGCGAGAGGATGAGGGCGACGTTGACGACGAGGAACACGGTGGTCATGTTCGCGAGCTTACGATAGTCGAAGCGCCACACGACCGTCATGAGCACAATGCCGAGGGCCACGCCCACCAACTGGTTCCTAAAGCTGTAATCCTCGTCGTTGACGACCGCCGACCAGCAGATGACCAATCCGAAAACGACCAAAACCATGACGACTGCCAGGAATGGCAGGTTGACCACGCTGCTCGCGCGCGTCGCCGCACGAGACGCGGCGCGTGGGACGCGCGGCGTGCGCAGTGAGTCTATTTGAGGTAGCTGAGACATGCGCCCACCTCCTAATCCGTGCGCCCCGTCGAACCCGTGAACTCAACCTCGACCGCCTTGCCGGTCGATCCCGCCACACGCGCGAGCTCGACCTCCTCACCGGCTTCGGAGCGCATGAGAGCGCCGAGGACCGCGGCCACGATGGGGCCGGCGGTATCCGATCCGCCTCCGCCCTGCTCGATGATGCAAGTGGCGACGTAGCGCGGATCGTCGTAGGGAACATACGCCGCGAACCACGCGTCATCGGGACGATCGGTATGCTCAGCCGTGCCCGACTTACCCGCAGCCTCGATACCCTGCTCGGAGAAAACGCGCGCGGAACCCGCGTTGTCGGTGATGGTCGAGCGCAGCGCCTCGCGCACGTAAGCGAGGTGGCTTTCGTCGACCTCGGGCTCGGCGACCACCTCGGACGTCGCCGAAGCAACTACGCTGTTCTGGGCGTTGCGCACCTCTTTCAGCAGATGAGGCTTGACGATCTTGCCCGTGGCGATGCCGCCGTACGCGACGGCGAGCTGCAAAGGCGTCACGAGAACGTCGCCCTGCCCGATGATCATGTTGGAATAATCGCCACCGCGCCACTGCGCCTCCGAAGGAACGTTGCGCCAATGCTCAGCCTTCCATGCGGGCGTGGGAATACGTCCCGCAGACTCGTTCGCAACATCAACGCCCGTCGCTTCGCCAAAATGGTATTTCGCGAGGTACTCCTGAAGCGCCGTCTCCGAAAGCTCGCCCGTCCCGTTGGGGCCATGATCGTAAAACGCCTTCGCGATCTCGTAGAACACGACGTCGCACGAGTTGACGATGCCCCCATGCAAATCGAGCGTGCCGTGACCGTCGAGCTTCCAGCACTTCTGAACGTCTCCCGATCCGAAGCCGTCCCACGCGCCCGTGCAGTTCCACGTGCTCGCGGAAGTCGCGAACCCGTAGTGCAAACCCGCCATCGACGTAAACGCCTTGTAGGTTGACGCGGCGGCGTACTGCCCGTTCACCACGCGGTTGGTAAGCGGAGCATGCGACTCGTCGGTGTTGTAAAGATCCCAGATGTCCTGGGGGATCCCACCCGTGAAGTTCGCGGGATCGAAGGTGGGGTAGCTCGCCATGACCAGCACCGACCCGTCCCGCACGTCCATGGCGACGACCGCGCCCGCCACGCCGTTGCCCGTGCCGATATCGCCCTCGGGGGCGATGGTCGAGGCCAGCAGGGAGTCGGCGGTGTATTGGGCCGAAGCATTGATGGATAGGTAGATGTCGGAGCCCTTCACCGGCTGCGTCTCACTCGCGACGCTGACGACGTTACCGCCCGCATCGACCATGACCTTGCGCTGGCCATGATCACCTGAGAGCAGGTTGTCGTAATACTGCTCGACACCGCTCAAGCCAACCGTATCGGTCGCCTCGATCTCACGACCGTCGACCGCGGTCTTCAGGTTTTCCTCCGAAGGAGAGCCGGTGTAGCCGAGCGCATGAGCGCAAAGGGCGCCGTAGGGGTAGTCGCGCACGGTGCGCTCCTGAACGGTTACACCCTGAAACGCATCGGCGTGCTCGGAGATGAAGGCCACGTCGCGCAACCGGACGTCAGAGGCGACCACGCGCTGACTTTGAGCGCCCGCCGACGCGTCGTTGATGCGCTGGCGAACGATGCTGACGGGAAGCCCCAGCACGGCCGAAAGCCTGCGCACCACGTCGTTGTCGTCCACCACATCCGGATCGGCCAAAACCGTCTGACTCGTTCGGTTGCTCACCAGAGCCGTCCCCTTCGAATCATAGATGCAGCCGCGCGGCGCAGGCGTCGAAACCGTGGTGTAGAGGTTCTGGTTCGCCTCGTCTTTGTACTCGCCGCCCGACATCACCTGCATCGACCACAGTTTGACCGAGAGAACGCCGAAAATGGCGCCGGCAAGGCCCCCGATGGCCGCGAATCGCTTCGAGAGTCCGTCTCCCGGCTTCTTCGTAGCCGAAGAGTCGGAAGCAACGTGGACATCTCCCGCCAGCGCGCTTTTCGCGCCCGTCCGCTTCTCGAAAGGCGATGATCCCACGCCGACGGTATCGAGTTGCTTGAACTCCTTGTTCTGGCCCTTTTTCGGGGAAGCCGCCCGAGCCCGCATGACGGCGACGACCGCGATGAGGACGATGACGACGATGGCAGCTATGATAGCTGCGGTGATGGCGATAAGCATCGAGGCGCACCTCCTTCGCTAGCGGACCAACGGCATTCCGGGTTGGGCGTTCCCCCCTTGCGCCATGAAGCGCACGCACAGCGGATACATGACGAGACCGAGCACGCAGTCGTACAGCGCGCAAGGAAGGCTCCGATACACGAACGCATCAAGCACGCCCGACGCAGACCCGCCGAGCAAAAGGAGCGCTCCGTAGAGGACCTCCCCCATGAAAAGCGAAGCGACGACCAGCGCTACCGGCATGAACATCGTGCCGTTATCAAGCAAGGAGTACGCCTTCGAAGCCAAAAACGTGACGAGCACGAAGACGAAGGCCATGGCACCCACAGGACCCCCGCCGAGAAGATCGAAGATCAAACCGAGCACAAAGGGCAACGCCGGACCTGCGTGCTCGGCGCGAGCGACGGCGACCACCACGGCGTAAGCGAGCAGAAAATCGGGCACCGCGAAGCCGAGGCTGACGTTCGGGGCGACGACCACCTGAAGCACCACGGCGACAACCGCTCCGATAACGGTTGCAACGCGTCCGCTCCCCTCCACTACGATTCACCTTCCTCGGATTCAGACTCAGCACCAGATGCGGCGCTTGTGACGACGATGACCTCCTGAAGCACCGAAGCGGTCTCGTTCGGAGAGACGATGATCTTGCGAGTCGCGTCCGTGGTGCTCCCATCGACGCGAACCACCGTGCCGATAAGCAGGCCTTTGGTGTAGCTTCCGCCCAAACCGCTCGTCAACACCACGTCGCCGATGCTGACTGAAACGTCATCCCCCACGTTCTCGAGATACAAAAGGCCGTTGAGGGACCCGCGAACCACGCCTTCCGCCCTACTCGACTGGACCATAGCCGCCGCACCCGACTGCGGATCCGTCAAAAGACGCACGGTCGCCGAGCCGGATGACGCGGAGACCACCTGACCGATGACGCCCGAAGGAGCCACGACGGTCAACCCGGTTTCAATGCCGTCATCGGTCCCGACGTCGATCGTGACGGTCTGGTTCCATGCGTCAGTGCTTCGACCGATGACGCGAGCGCCGACCCCGTCGAATCCGTAGGCGTCCTTGAGGTTGAGCAGACCCTCGAGCCTCTCTGCCTCCAGTCGGTACTCCTCGGCCTGCGTAACGAGTTCGGTGAGCTCAGCATTGCGCTCGCGCAAAGCCGAGACCGTCGAGTCGGAGGCGGTGGCGTCGTCGACGGCCTGCGTCACGTCTGAGACGGCAGAACCCGCCGCAGCTCCCGCCGTCTTAAGCGGCGCGAACAAACCGCCGACCGCGCTTTGGACGGCATGGAGGGGGCCGGATGCCCCTTCGATCGAATATGCGGTCATGAGCGCGACCGACACGACGAGCAAGAGGGCAAGCAGCGCCCGCCTGAGGGGCGCTGATCCTCTGTTTTGGAAATTAAGCGACATGCGGGATACTCGGAACCCTTACTTCGAGCGCATGAGCGTCTGTCGAAGAGCAGTCGGGGTCTCAAGGACCTTAAGGCATCCTGAAACCACGTTGGTCAAAGCGGTTTCGCTCACCCACACCGGAATCTCAAGCTTGTCAGTGAGATAGCGATCGAGACCGGAAAGCAAGCCGCCGCCGCCGGTGAGCAAAATGCCGTTCTGAATGATATCGGAGGCGAGATCGGGATTGGTGGTCTTGAACGTATCCTTGATATGGATGACCATCTCCTCGATCGGGGCCTGAAGCGCTGCGCGCACGTCCTCCGACTGAATGGTCACCTCCTTGGGCTGCTCAGTGTAAACATCCTGCCCCGAAATGATCATGTCGCGCTCGCGCCCATCCTCGAAAGGCAGAATGGACCCGATCTTGATCTTAATGACCTCCGCCGTTCGCTCGCCGATCTTAATGCCGAGCAGATCACGCAGATGCATCGCGATAGCCTCGTCGAGACGGTTTCCCGCAAGGCGAAGGCTCGACGACGTCACGATGCCGCCGAGAGAGATGACCGCAACCTCGGTCGTGCCACCGCCGATGTCGACCACCATGGAGCCAGTCGGCTCGGTGACGGGGAGATCGGCGCCCATGGCGGCGGCCATGGGCTCCTCGATGAGGTACGCCTGTCGGGCTCCCGCTTGAATAGCGGCTTCAAACACGGCGCGCTTCTCGACAGAAGTGGCACCGCAAGGAATGCAGATGACGATACGGGGTTTGGGCTGCCACGGGTATTTGCGCTCCGAGGCTTTGTTGATGAACGCGGAGAGCATGGCCTCGGTGACATCGTAGTCAGCGATGACGCCGTCCTTGAGGGGATGTTCCGCCGAGAACGCATCGGGCGTGTGGTTGATCATGTTCTTAGCCTCATGGCCGACGGCGAGCACGCGATGAGTGCTCTTCTCTATGGCGACGACCGAAGGCTCGTTGATGACGATGCCCTCGCCCGTGATGGCGACCAACGTGTTCGCCGTGCCAAGGTCGATGGCCATATCGGCGGACATCTGACCCGTGAGGCTTGAAAACGCGTCTAGGAAGGACATTGAAGATAACCTATCGATTGAATGCGTGCAGATAGAGATTGATTTTAGCACACGCCTTGAGTCGCTAGAGAAAATCCACAGCAGCACCCCGGCCCTATCTCACACGAGCGAAGACGAAATCGGTCCCCTCCGGCAACCCTCCCGCGCGCACTTCAAACGGCGCCGTACGGCAAACCGAACCGACGAAGCCGAATCCTGCTCACGCGTGCCGCAAACACGCAAGGGGCTCGCAAAATCAGTGAACGCTGCAGGAAAGACACGGATCATAGGCGCGGACGAGCTTCTCTATCTCGAGCCGAATATCGTCTACGCCTCTGCCCTCCCCCACGAGCAACTCGGCGAGCGCGCGCATATCGCATTCGAGATTGGCGACGTTTTGCGCCGTCGGAGTCATGATGGAGGCACGAACGACGTAGCCCCGGTCATCGAGTTCGAGCTCATGGAAGAGCGCTCCACGTGGAGCCTCGGTGAAGCCGACGCCACGACCCGCGCGAACGGTATGCGCAACGGGGGCGCTCGACCCCTCGAAGTCATCGGCTGCAAGCCGGCGACATATCCCCGCGCAACGATCGAGCGCGTCGACGAGCTCGACGGCTTGGGCGATGTTGTTCGCGAACGGGTTGAACTCGGGCGGACGTAAACCTGCTTTCGCAGCCGCATAGCGAGCACGCTTGCCGAGATTGCCCCACGAAGCGTTGATGCGCGCGAGGGCGGCCGTCATATAAGGACGTCCCGTTCGGCGCGCCTTAGCAAAGAGCGCGGCGGAGTGCTTCGCCGTATATTCTTCGATCTCATCGGAAACCGCAGAGGAATCGAACTCGTAGCCCGATCGAACGAAGCGGGCGGTATCGGAGTCGATCACCGGATAAGCGCCCGGTGCGACCATGGCGAGCATATCCCCCTCGGTCTCCAAGGGCACCGTTTCGAAGCCGCTGAAAAGATCGACGCTAGCGCACGCGAAGTCAACCGCCTGCTCGAGTTTGTCGGCAAGCTCCAGATACTCGCCCTGCGTCATTTCGTGGGTGAAGCCGCCTACCACGGCCGTGATGGGATGAATGGAGCGGCCCCCCACCTTCGTGCAGAGCTCGTTGCCGAGGGCCTTCAAGCCCAAAGCGCGCTCGAACAGACCTCTGTCAACCTCCGCGAGAGGGAACACGCTCTTATGCCCGAGAAAATCCGGGGCGGCGAACACGAACAGATGAGTCGCGTGATTCTGAAGGTACGATCCGTACACGAGAAGCTCACGGAGCGCACGCGTGCGATCGGTCACCTCGACGTTGAAGATCTGCTCGATGGCGCGCAAGTCGGTGACCACATGGCTCGACGAGCAGATGCCGCACACGCGCGAGGCGATGTAGGGCACCTCGTCGAAGGGGCGGCCGCGCACCATGGACTCGAACAGGCGCGCGGGTTCCACCACGGCCATCTCGCACGTTTTCACCACGCCGTCCTCGATGACAACGTGGATGTCGCCGTGACCCTCAACGCGAGCGACGTGATCGACGGAAATTGAAGTTTTAGCCATAGCTTCGTGTTCCTTTTGAGCAAAGCGCCGCTAAGACGCTGAAATCGTTTGATTGACCTGGTTGAACATCTCGAGAGCCTTATCGAACCGATCGACGGGCACCTCCGATCGGTCGCAAACCGCTCGAGCCGAATCGAGGTTGGCGTCGGGGGAAAGCCCCGCGCACCCGTTGCAGGGACGGCCGAGGTTCGGGCAACGCGCACCGCACCCCGAGCGCGTCACCAACCCCAGGCACAGCGTGTTTCTCCCGTAAAAGCAACCGTGCTCGCCTCTTTTGCACTCCCCGCAAAGCGTGGACGTGCGCACATAGCCATTCGATCCGTACAGCACCTGCTGCATCACGGCGACGAAGTCATGCGGATCGATCGGACAGCAAGGAACCTCGAAATCGACGTCGATGACCTCCTTCACCGCACGCGGAGGCACGCAGTCACCGCACACGGCGGGAACTGCATCACCGTACACGTCACGAGGACGCCCGTCGAAAGCCGCCGACGCCATGCCGGGGATGCCGGCGGTCGCCGCGCATGCCCCGATGGTTATGACGACGCGCGCCTTCTCCCTCAGCTCCTCGCACGTTCGCCGCGCCGCCTCAGTGGTCACAGCGCCCTCTATCACCGCGACATCGAAGGAGTCGGGCATGGGGTCGGAGGATGTGAGCTGCCAGTAAACCATATCCACCTGACCGAGCACGTCAAGTAAGTGCTGTTCGACGTTGGTAATGTTGATCTGGCAGCCGAAACAGCTCGCCAACCCCACGAGCACCACGCGAGGCGGCGCGATGCGGTAGCTTCTCAAGTCAACGCTGCTCATATCACATCGACCCCTGAATGTTCTTCGCTTCCCAATAGTTGAACACCGGGCCATCGATGCAACAATACTGATGCCCGATTTGGCAATGACCGCACTTCCCCATGCCGCACTTCATATGCCGCTCGAAACTCATGTAGATATGATCGTACGAAATGCCCTTCTTGCGCATCTCGGCGACGACGAAGCGGTACATCACCGGAGGCCCGCACACAGCTCCGAAGGTGTTGCCCGCGTCGATCTCAAGATGCTCGAACGGCTTAGTCACCAAACCGACCTCCCCGTCCCATGTCTCGTCGGGATTATCGACCGTGAGATAGAGATCGAAGTCCTTGCGATGACGCCACATCTCGAACTGGCTGCGAAACATCACTTCGGAAGGGCTCTTCGAGCCGTAGATGATGGTCACCTTGCCGAAGTCGCTGCGCTCGTCGTGTATGTTGTTGATAAGCGAACGCAACGGGGCGATGCCCAAGCCGCCGGCGACGAGGAGGATGTCATGGCCGCGCATCTCCTCGAAGGGGAAGGGCCTGCCGTAAGGCCCGCGAATGCCGACGATATCTCCGCACTGCATCTCATGCAAGCGCTCGGTCAAGCGACCGGCCCGACGCACGCACAACTCGATGAACCCGCTTTTCGACGGCGAGCTGGAAATCGAAATGGGCGCCTCGCCAACGCCGAACAGCGAGAGTTCGACGAACTGGCCCGGCTCGTGGTGAAACGCATTACGGATCCGCTCATCGACAAGACGGAACTCGAAGAGCTTCTCGGTGGCGGTGAGCTCGGTGATGGACGTGATGCGCGCAGGCCAAGGACGATAGGGGTTCGCCCGCATCATCTCCGCCCCGGAGCTTAGCGGACCAGCTTCGTGAAAAGGAACGACGTTGACCGATGTGGCTGTAGGCATGATTCCTTACGCTCCCTTTCGCTCGAAGAACTTGAGCACCTCGATTGGCGAGATGTTCGCCTTGCACGCGTAAACGCACCTGCCGCAACCAACGCAGAGGTTGCGGTTGTGCGTGGAGAGAAAACCGTTGAGCTTGTGATACATGCGGTGGCGAACGCGTCCGCGCCCGTCGGCTCGGAAGTTATGCCCGCCCGCGACCTCTGCGAACTGCGGACTCGTGCATGCATCCCAAACCCGGTCGCGCTTACCCGTCTTGCCGTCGGGGTCGAGCACGTCGCAGATATCGAAGCAATAACAGGTCGGGCACACGGAAGAGCACGCGGTGCACGAAAGGCACCGACTTCCCAGCTCCTCCCAAAACGGATCGGAGTGGAAGGCGTCCATGAGCATCGGGATTTCCTGGATATCGGGGATATCGGGGTTGAACGACTCCTGGCGATGACGTGTCACCTGGCGAAACGCGATACGATCCTCATCGGTAGCCTCACGTGGGTTGCACGAGGCCTCGAGTATGTTCGCGGCCTCGACGCTTCCGATGGATACAAGATAGCGATCCCCTATGTCCTGCAGGAACAAATCGTAGCCGTTTCTCGCCTCATCGCTATCGAGCAGATGACAAAAACACCCTTCAGAGGGCATGCAGCTGATACCGACGATCATCGTGGCGGATTTATGCGCCTCATAGTAAGGATCGGGATAACGAACGTCCTCGAAAACGCTATCGAGGCAGTTCAGCGCATTTATATCACATGCGTGAGCGCCGAAGATAACACGCGGCTTGATCTTCTCGGCGTATGGAACCACCTCATTCGACGTTGCGTCGAACTTGAAGAGGGTCTCGCGAGGAGGCAGGTAATATTTTTTGAGGGAGGTGATGGTAGTCGGATAATCGAGCTCGATCTCTTGAAACGAGCTCACGACTTCGAATGCGTAGCTCAAGCCGCTTTTTACGGGAGCCACGACCTCGTAAGTCTCCATAAAGGCCGATACGAGCGAAGGAAGCTCGGATCGATCGATGACTCGATATCTCGTCTGCGATTCCTAGCTTTGCTCTTGTATGGTAGCGTGAGCGCACGCCTTCGCCCTCGGCTCTTCGGCATGCGGTGCGGAAAAGAAGAGGACCCGCGCCCATGGCGCGGGTCCTCAATTCAAAGCATCGCTTTTATAGCGACGAGACGGTCTTACGCGAAGAAGATGCCGATCTCGCGCTCTGCGGACTCGGGGCTATCGGAGCCGTGGATGACGTTCTCGTCCATGGTCAGGCCGAAGTCACCGCGAATGGTGCCGGGGGCGGCGTCG
>ERZ827469.3313-NODE-3313-length-10773-cov-2.741370_pt1 | contig 10773 bp, 6 predicted proteins | sample MGYA00519917_ERZ827469 | MGnify/ENA primary metagenome ERZ827469 (study PRJEB31778, sample SAMEA3449314) | human gut metagenome | biome: human gut; feature: human-associated habitat; material: faeces | place: United Kingdom | collected 2010/2012 ... | reverse complement strand
TGAAGACCGACACCGGCCTTTACAATGTGGCGCTTCATAAGCCCTATACTCTGACCCCCATCGATGCGGTTGACACCGAACCGGATGTAGACGGCAAACAGCTTACAGACGGAATTATTGGAAGCAGCCTCGTAAGCGATCCCGCCTGGGTGGCCTTCAACAAAAACCAGATGCCCGACGGCACATTCAGTAGCATGTGGCCTTTGAGAAGCATTACCATCGACTTACAGGGCACCAAATCCGTCACCAGTGTCCAGGCATTTTTACTGTCCGGTGATTTCGCGGTGCAGCCTTGGGCTGTGTTTACCTACGCTTCGATGGACGGAAAAACCTGGATGCCCCTCTCTCGGACTTCCAACGTGGATATGTGGATTGGCGGCCGGTATAGATGGGGTTGGCGGGCTAACCACCAGATTGGACTGGTCCACAAGGATCTGGTCGACGCCGACGTAGAAGCGGTTGCAGCCAATTACATCCGGGTGGATGTAGAGCTGCTGCATACAAATCTGATGGACGAAATCGAAATTTACGGTTACGATGGAGTCATCGAAGGCGCGGTCATCGCTGACAGCGGCCGGGATTTGGACAATGCTCAGGATTACCAGATGTCGGGTGAGGAAACGGCTGGTGTCCAGGATATGTATCTGTGCTACAATGGATGGTACGGAGTCGATGAATCAGGCCAGTATGTAGGAGACTGGACAGCTCAAAGATATCGTCCTATCCTGACGTACGTTGGTACTGATGGCAAAGTCAAGGATACCATGTTCGACACTATTTTGCTTTTGGGACTTGCATCTCGTTACGGCAGAGGATACCTATATGCAGATGGATACGATTTTACCCAAATGACAGACTGGGAATGGTATCTGGACAAAACCTTCTGTGAAGGCGGCGATGTAGACGAGCTCAACAAAGCAGCAGCCTTGGCGGCAGAAGAACTGGGAGACCCTAATTACAAAGTGAAGCTGGTAGTGATGTATCCCACTACCGAGTACTGGAACCGTAAATTCGGTCCCATCAACGGAGAGTACTTGGATTTGCAGACTCCGGAAGGCTATCAGAAAGCTGCCGACTGGTGGTATCATGAAGTGCTTACCCGATTTGCCTCCGGAAATTATGAGAATGTAGAATTTGTGGGCTTTTACTGGCTGGATGAACAGGTCGGATTTACGCCTTCCATCGTGCAGTACAATACACAGCGGGTTCATGAACTGGGTTACAAGATGTTTTGGATCCCCATGTTGGCCGGAAACGGGTATCTGTGGGCCAGAGACGTGGGCTTCGACGCTATCGCCCGCCAGCCCAACCATTTCTTTGAGTCGGCATACGATAAAATGTCGCCCTGCTATCTGGGGAACGATCATGTGGAGGATGTGATCCGGTTAGCGAGCTACGGAAATATCGGAGTGGAAATGGAAATTGATGACCGTCTGTTTTCCGACGTCTCTAAATATAATCAGGCTCTGGATTACTTCAATGCCTTTGCTAAGTTAGGCATGGACGGACCTGGCCCCTTCCGAGCCTGGTACGATGGAGGATTCACACTTCCGAGATGCTCTAGTTCGCAGCAGGAACAGTTCCGCGCCATTTACGACTATTCCTATCAACTAATGCAGGGAACTTACACACACAAAGAATATATTGATGAATTCAACGGCGGTATGGTGGCCGACCCTGGTTCTATCCCTGGTGGGAATATATCCGTCGGCGGTTCTTCGGGCTCCGGAGGCCATAACTCCCGGCCCGAAACACCCGAGGTGGAGATATCCTATACTTGGGAACAGATCGGAAGCGCAATTAAGTTGAAAGGCTCCGACGGAACTTACGTAACCGGATGGTTCTCTGTCGACGGCAAATGGTATTATATGAGCGAAGACGGCACGCGCCTCAGCGGATGGCAGAAAATAGATGAAAAGTGGTACTACCTGAAAACAGACGGCTCCATGGCTACTGGATGGCTGAAATTAGGAAATGTCTGGTATTACCTGAAGGTTGACGGCGCAATGGCGACAGGATGGCTGCAGGATAATGGCATATGGTACTGGCTTTACGACTGGGGCGGCATGGCGAATAATTGCTGGGTACAGATTGGAAATGCCTGGTACTATTTCAGAGGTAACGGTCATATGATGACCGGATGGCTAAATCAGGGTAAAAAATGGTATTATCTCACCTCGTCCGGCTCTATGCCAACAAACTGCTGGCACTGGATTGGCAATGACTGTTACTATTTCTATGCAGACGGCAGCATGGCTGCCAACACCACCGTGGGCGGCTACCGTGTAGGTGCAGACGGCGCCTGGAACTCCAAATAGCTATCCTTCTATCTCCTTCATATAATTTTGCGGGAAAGGCCTAAATCCCTCGGTATTTTCCGTAGGTTCAAACCCGGTGAAGAGGTTTTTCACCGGGTATCGGCCAAAACAAAAAGCTGTGAAACACACTTGTGTTTCACAGCTTTTTGTACGGTCAAAATGAAACAGAATCATCGGACGATAACGGTTTTTTTATTGCGTCCTGCAGCGGCATCCTCTATGGCCTGGTTGATTTCTTCCACATGATAGGAGACAGCCATTTCTCCAATCATTTCATGAACTTCCGGATGGACTAATAGAAACTGAAGGTAATGCTCTACATCGGAAACCGAGTATTGGGACGAGCCAATGATGCGCAGGGCGTTAAAGGTGATGAGCTGAGGGGCTATGGGAACGGTTCCGCTGTTGGAATACTGACCGGGCACCAGATAGGTGCCCCGGTTGCGCAGCATGGCCATACCTTGTGGGATAGCGCCGGGATTCCCGGAAGCTTCGAACACCAAGTCTGCACCGATAGCGCTCACCTCTTTGACACGCTGCAGTATTTTTTCTTCCCCGTCGGATTGCAGGTCATAGACCTCAGTGGCACCCAGACGGAGGGCTAATTCCCGCCGGTCCGGCTGTTTTTGCCCGGTGAGTGCGATGATGTTAGGGATTCCCAGGGAACGCAGATACAGCACGGCAAAGCTGCCCACCGGCCCCAGCCCCTGCACCACCGCTGTCTCAGCTTTTTCCACCTGACAATCGGCTTCATGGGCCAGGCGGAAGGCATGGAGTGCAGTGGGGCCCGCGCAGGCGTAGACGCACACCATTCGGGGATCCAGTCCGTCAGGAATTTTTATGAGATTTTTCACAGGAGAGTAATTGTATTCTCCAAATCCGCCGTAAAAATGGGGAGGCACATCGGGGTTTCCGCTGTTGGTGGTTGCCATCTGTAGACAGTTGGCATCATCCCCACTGCGGCAGAGGGGACAATGGCCGCACGGACAGGCAATATCCACGACGGCGTAATCGCCTATTTGTATGCCGCTTTCAACGCTGTCTTTATCGGACAGGGCGGTTACCTGGCCGACGAATTCATGGCCAATGGCGGCAGGCATGGACATAGGGATTTTTCCCCGGTGGATATGTACATCCGTGCCGCAGACGCCGCTGGCGACAAGCTGAAGCTGCGCCATGCCGGGTGCTGGTTCGGTGAGGGGGTATTCCCTCACCTCAAATGGTGTGTTTACTCCTGTCATAACGGCAATTTTTGCTGTTTTCATGCTGTATTCTCCTTTTTCATTGGTCTAAGTAGCCCCCGTTTAAAAGAGTTTGCGCCAAAAGCTCTGCGTAGAGAGCATGTCCCCGGTCGTTGACGTGCCAGCCGTTGTAAAAGAGGAGGGAGGAAGCCTGTCCCTCTGGGAGTCCCCGGATACACTCAGCCATAATGGCATTTGCGTCGCAGAGGGGGATTTTGGCATCCATGGCCGCGCGGCGGCTTATCTCTACATAATCCCCGTACTCGGTGGTCAGACCCAGGAGCCTCTGTTCCCCGAGAATAGGAGAGACTGTCATGAGGATGACACTGCTTCTCAGGGAACGAAAGCCTTCGATGAGTTCCATCAAATTGCGGTAACAGTTGTCGAGAGAAATTCCCGTCAGCCAATCGTTGATGGAGTGTGCTTCCATGAGGACGATGTCAGGGTTGACAGAAGCTACATGGCTCTCCCAAAACCGCTCCTTGTACCATAAGCTGGGACTGCTGCCAACGCCGCTGTTAATGACGGCGCAACTGCCGCCATAGCTTTCGATCCGGTACAGAAATACCTTTCCCCGACAGGCACGAAGGGACAACCGGTGCTCCCCTTCTTCGAGATGAAAGGTCAAAAGCCGGTAATCGTTCTTCACTTGGGATTGTAGGTCAATAAGGCCTGAGGAAACGCCGTCAATGGACACCTCCACAACCGATGGGGACGATTGGGCGCAAAACTCCATCCGGATCAGAGCCCCGGAAAAGAGAAGGGAAACGGCTTCTTCCCCGATTTCTGCCCAGGGTGCAGACAGAGAAGCTCCCGGCAAGGCGGAAATCTCCTTTGCTGTCCACTCCTTTGCGTAGGAGCCGGTGTATTGATTGATTTTGTGACGGAGGCGGTTGACGTATCCGCCTGAGCAAAAACGGGTCAGACGCAGGTCTCCGGCCACCATTGGCGGATCGAATTCCTCTGCCAGTCCCGCCGCCCCTTCTCCCCAGGTATGGGAATCTCCGGTACATAAAATACGCTTCATAATTGCTCCTTTTGTCGATAAAAAATATTTTTACCCTCCCTTGGAGGCTGAAAATCCACTGTGCTGAAAGACCTCCAACATGGTTTCCAGTGTTTTTGCAGGAGGAGGAAGGGTTTCCTCATAGGAGTAAATCTGCCCAAGCCCTGCATATTTACCGCTTCCCAATCGGTGAAAGGGGAGCAGGTGGACTTTTCTGACGCCGGTTCCGCAAAGAGCCTCCGCCATCTGCAAGGTATCCTCCCGAGTATCGTTGAATCCGGGGATGACGGGGATACGGGCCACCGTTTCCACTCCGTCAGCGACGAGGCGTTTCATGTTTTCCAGCACAAGGTCAAGCTTCCCTCCCACTGCGTCGTACCCTGACTGGGTACCGGATTTCAAATCGAAATAGCAGAGGGATAAATAGGGAAGGACTTTTTCAAAAGCACCATAGTCGACACAGCCAGCTGTGTCCAGCAATACCGGAATGTTTTCTTTGGAGCATCGGGCAGCCAGCTCTCGGCAGGAATCGGCCTGGAGCAGCGCTTCACCGCCGGACAGAGTCACTCCTCCGCCTGACATTGCATAGAACTCCCAGTCTTCCCGGATATGGGACATGAGCTTCTGGATAGTCTGCCGTTCTCCACAGAGCGACAGTGCCTCAGCCGGACAGGCCTGCACACATCTGCCGCAGGCGTCACAGCCTTGCCGGTCGAAATGGTGCTCTCCGTCAATCCAGGTGTGACGGCCGCACACCGAAGCGCATTTTCCGCAGCTGGTACAGAGGGAGGGATAAAACAGCAGCTGAGGTTTTACGGAAATGGTTTCCGGATTGTGGCACCAGGGACAGTGGAGATTGCAGCCCTTGAAAAACACCGTGGTGCGGATTCCCGGACCGTCTCCAAGGGAAAAATGCTGCAAGTGACTGATATAAGCGGCATTCATGGTAAGCTCCTCATGCCTGCTCGGTGCGCAGGAGAATGTCTTCCTGCACCGCCGGCTCCAGTCGGGTGTAAAAGGCGCTGAATCCAGAGACCCGCACAACCAGGGAACGATATCGGTCCGGATACTTCATGGCGTCCTTTAAGATGTCTCGGGAAACCGAATTTATCTGCATCTCCTGTCCCCCTTTGTGAAAGTACACCCGGATCAGTGCCCGAAGCTTGGCCCGCTTCTCCGGATCAATAAAGACCGACGGACTGTACTTTTGATTGAGGACCGTACCGCAGGACACTAAGGTATAATTCGGCTTGGTGGTGGACAGCACCACGGCGGTAGGGCCTTCTTTGTCCATACCATGCATAGGGGAAGCGGCGTCGCTGACCGGTTCCCGATTTCTCCGTCCGTCTGGTGTGGCCGCTACTTCCAATCCTGCGGGAATATTGTTTACGTTAGAGGCGATGGCGGTGTAAACCGCACCTCCGTCCGGTGTGCGGTAATGGTCGAAGAGGCGGGCGTGCTCCTCCACGTACCAAACGGCGTATTTGTCCACAAAATCGTCGTTGTTGCCGTATTTTGGAGCGCGGATCAGTTCGGTGCGCAGATGGTCATAGCCTTCAAAATTTGCCGCCAAAGCATCCCGCAGCTGCGGCAGCGTGATGAGTTTTTTCTCAAACACCACTCGTTCGATGGCGGCCAGAGAATCGGAAACAGTGGCAATGCCCATACAGCCTGCACCGTGTACCGATGGATATTCGGTGCCGCCGTTTACGTCCAGTCCCCGTTCGATGCAGGTGGTACAAAAGCAGGAGAGAAATGGCTGGGCATAATTTTCCTTCTTGTAACGGTCTGCTTCGTTGCGGAAAAAGGCCATGTATTCAGAAGCCCCTGCTTCCATCTGCAAATGGAGCCGGCTCATAAAGTCCTCCATGGATAGGATGGTTTCTGCGGTGCCGGTGCGGGGACCTATCTGAACGCCGGTTTGCAGGCACCGGCCGTCGTTGAGAGCCAGTTCCAGATATTTTGGAGAATTGTATCTCCCGTCGCTCCAAGGCGGTTGTTTCCCGGCGAGAAAATTCTCAATACAGCCCACCATACAATAGTCGCGGCAGTCCTCCATCTTATAGCCGTGCCGCGCCAAAGCGGAGATGTTCACTTCGTCGTTCATCAAGGCAGGGTATCCAATACCTGTACCGATGACCTGGAGGCAGGCGTCGAGAAATTCTTCTGGTGCTTCTTTGTAAATGCGGGCAGACAGATTGGGCCCTGGGATACCGCAGCGCTTTACCGCCTCCAAAATCAGGTAGGACAGCTCGTTGACGCCGCCTGTCCCGTCGGGGAGAACTCCGCCGATGACGATGTTGCAGACGTCTTCTTTCTGCGCATCGGCGATTTTGTAGAGGGCGCAGGAAAGCAAATCCACAGCGTCCTCCTGAGTGAGGGAACCGCTTTCCCGATCCCGGCGATAGTAGGGGTACAAAAACTGATCCATTCGCCCGAAAGCCATGGCGTAGCGCCCTTCCCAGAGAAAGGCCACATGGGCAAGCCAGATGAGCTGCAAAACCTCCCGAAAGGTCTGAGGCGGTTCGCTTGCCACTTTCCAGCAGGCCTGCGCCATTTGGAGCATATCCTCCCGCTCTTCGGGAGCGGCGCTTTTCGCCGCTTTTGCCGCCGCATCGCCGTACTGGGCGGCCATTTTTCCAAAAGCAGTCATGGAAATGCGGGCAGCCTCGAGAAAGATGAGTTTTTTCTCCGCATCCGGGTCGCTTTGGTGCTGTTCCATTGACTTACTGATCTTTTTCAGAACACCGGAAACTCCCTCCTGCAGAAATCCTGCATAATCCGGAGCAAAATGGTCCCAATTAGTGAGGAAGGTGCATCTGCCGTAGCTTTCCAGGACAGTTTTAGCCCGCCTAAGAGCCGCCTCAGGGACATCGGCGATAAAGTTTCCTCTCCACGCTCCGGCAATCCGATCGTGAGGATAGATATATTTTGGGTGACCGGTAAAAAGCCGCTCAATGCCATAAGCGCGGGCAAGGGGAGAAGGGTCGTCGTAATGAGCTGTAAACCCCTCGGCGCAGAGCACTTCGTTGATACCTCCAGCATAAGCCGGGGGAGCGGAAACCTCCAGTTTCAATTTTTCCAGCTGTCTCATCATTTTCTCTCCTTTCACTTTCAGTATAACAAATAGAAGAAAAATCACCATGAACAAAGCTCTAAAACAAGCACAATTCTCTGATAATTTGTCCGGATGGTCTTGTAACTGCTTGAAATGTTTGTTATACTGATGAAAAAAGAGCCAGCTTGTCAAGCTGTTGGGAGTCATGTGAAAAGACTCCATCCCCAAATTTAACGGGAAGGAGAGAGGAATGTCGTGTATCAAAAGCTTACATTTCTTGAGATGCCTCATGTCTGGTTTGCCCATGAATATGCCACTTCCAACTACGACATTCGCTTTACGGTCGCACCGAAACAGCTGGAATTTACCTTCTATGAGAAGGGAGATGTCATTCGTGCTATGGAGGACGGCAGTGAGGAACTCATTGCACAGGGGACGTACCAGCTGGCCCTGTTCGACAAACCGTTTCGGATGTATTCCTGTGCTCCCGCCTGCAGCCATATCACAGTGGGATTTCGTGCCGCATATCGGCTGAGTCGTGTTTCCCGGGAGGACCTCCTGGCTGTAAACCGCGGCAGTAACGAGGAAGAGCTTTCGGTTTATTTTCCAACGGAGGGGTTGCAACTGGATGAGCACAATCCGATGAAAGGGTTGCTGCAACGGCTCAGCATATTATCCTCTTTGCCGGAAAACGCACAAAAACTGCGTTGTACCGCACTGCTTTTGGAGCTGATGGCTTTGCTCACCGAGGAGACGATTCGCACCGCAGTACTGGAAGAAGGAGCGCTTTCACCATCGGGACTTTTGTATGCCCGCCGGGCCGTCCGCTATATCGCTGCCCACCTGTCGGAAAAAATCACATTGGACTGCCTGTCTGAGACGATGGGAATTTGTCCCAGTTATTTGAGCGCTTTGTTCAAAGCCTATACTGGCAGAAGCATTGTCGATTATACCAACGCCATGCGAGTGGAAAAGGTCAAGGAACTGCTGCTGACCCGCGATTTCCGACTGCGGGAAGCGGGAGTGAGTGTCGGCGTGTTGGATGAAAATTATATGAGCCGTCTGTTTAAAAAGTATACCGGACAGTCGGTGCAGGCATTTCAGCGCATGAATTATCGTAGGGAAAAATCAGGAGAAAAGTAATTTTTACACGTGTTTTCACTGTCCGGAATGGGCATAATAAAGGAAAAATTGTATTCGATTACATTGTTTCTACTATTTTCCAGAGACTTATTGCAATTATTTTTATTGAATTTTTGTAAAGTTTATTATATTCTAAAGATAAATACCAGTCTGGATTTTTTTCACAATGATTAGGAGGGGGAGAGAAAGGTGTACAAAAATCAATACGATCAAAACGGCCCTTTCGGTAAAGTACGGCTCTCCTGCTGCGAACTCTCCGCCAACCTTCTCCCTTGCGATCGATGCTACCATGCCGGCTGGCATCAAGTTAACCATCTTTTTCACGTTGACCGAGATGCTCACGAGACAGGTTCTTATTATATTGTGTACACGGTTCGTGGAAAAGGGATGTTTCGCCTCAATGGGGAACTTTACGAGACGGAAGCCAGCACAATTGGGATCATGGCACCATGGATGTCCCACGAATATTGGGCGGCAGATGGAGAGCCCTGGGAGTTTTATTTCATGCACGTGATGGGGGATAACTGTAATAGCATTTTCCAGTATATCATCGATCATTACGGATATTCGGTCAAGGTCAGCGAAGGGGCGATGCGTCTGATCTCCAAGAAGATGGAATCACTGATTCGGATGGAGTACATTTATTTTAAATTTGAGATTTTCGCTACCCAAACGATCTCTGATATTCTGCTGGAAATCCTCAAGGATGTAAACGAGGTCTATGATGATGAAATTTACAGTGCTAACGAGCTGGTCAACGACGTGATATCCTACATCTACGACCATTACAATTCTTCAGTGACCTTAAAGGAAATGAGCGCCAAACTCTATGTGTCAGAAGAGCATATGATACGAATCTTTAAAAAGGAAATCGGGATGACGCCCTATCATTTTTTGAAGAGGTTTCGTCTGAAAAAAGCCTGTGAACTGCTGACATACAGCCAAAAATCCACCAAAGAGGTGGCACAGGCGGTGGGGTATTCCTCGGCTGGCGGATTTATTGCCCAGTTTAAACAAGAATACCAGACAACGCCGGTAGAGTACCGCCAATCCCACACCGTCTATCGATAACCGGAACAAGCAGGGGAGCATAGCTTAAAGGCTATGCTCCCCTGCTTTATATTCAGAAAGATTTGTTGAAAATTATTGGATGCCTTCTAGGTTTCCATATTGACGAAATAATCAGAAAAGGGTATAATGATAGTAATAATGTATTCGATTACATTGACTTTCCATTTTTCGCCAGTTGCTTTCACGAACAATTCAATTAAATATTTTACTATTATTTTCTAATGGAAAAAGAGTGTAATTTTAATTGATGATAACCAGGAAGAGGAGAAAGCATGTATAAGCATCAATACGATCAGGACGGCACTTTTGGCAAAGTAAGGCTCTCCTGTTGCCAATTTTCTGCCGATCTTCTCCCGTGCGACCGCTGCTATCAAGCGGGTTGGTCCCAGGTCAACCATCTTTATCATATTGACCGGGATGCTCATGAAGCCGAATCTTATTGTATTGTATACTCGGTTAAGGGTAAAGGTCGGTTTCGGCTCAATGGAAAACTGTACGAAGCTGAGGCTGGCTGTATCGGAATTCTGGAGCCCGGGATTCCCCAAGAAACATGGGTGGAGGAAGGAGAATCTTGGGAATTTTATTTTATGCACCTGATGGGGGACAACTGCAACAATATTTTTCAGTATATCATCAAGCGCTATGGGCATTTGATCAAGGTCAGCAAAGGCACGATGCAGCTAATCGCTAAAAAGATAGAAGCACTGCTCCGGACGGAGTATACCTATTTTACATTTGAAGTTTTTGTGGTTCAAGTCATCTCGGATATTCTGCTGGAAATTCTCAAGGACGTCAACGAAGTGTACGATGACCAAATCCACAGTACCAACGAGCTGGTCAACGACGTCATATCCTACATCTACGAACACTATGGCTCTTCGGTGACCTTAAAGGAAATGAGCGCCAAACTCTATGTGTCAGAAGAGCATATGATAC
>ERZ827469.3311-NODE-3311-length-10775-cov-3.082836_pt1 | contig 10775 bp, 9 predicted proteins | sample MGYA00519917_ERZ827469 | MGnify/ENA primary metagenome ERZ827469 (study PRJEB31778, sample SAMEA3449314) | human gut metagenome | biome: human gut; feature: human-associated habitat; material: faeces | place: United Kingdom | collected 2010/2012 ... | reverse complement strand
TGAGTTAACAGGCCATGTTTTTTCAACGCCTACGCCGTAAGAAACTCTTCTTACTGTGAAAGTTTGAGCGATACCGCCGCCCTGTACTTTGATGATTGTACCTTCAAACATCTGAGTTCTTGTACGAGAACCTTCGACGATTCTTTGGTAAACCTTTACGTTGTTACCAACTACAAGTTCAGGTAAATCTGTTCTGATTTGGTCTTTTGTCAAAGCGTTAATGATTTCTTGTGTGTTCATCATTAAATCCTCCTTAATAATCTGGGACATTCGTGCCGACCGAGGCAGAGGACTATCCGTAATAACTACAAAATTATACCACAGTTCAAGTGTAATTGCAAGCTTTTTTTGAAAATTTTTTCGACATATTTAAAAAAATCTTGCGTATTTATAAAATAGCACTCTATGAAAGGGATAAAATTATGAAATTTAAAACTGTTGTTATAACAAAAAAGAAACTTATCATAGCCGTAGTGGGTATTTTGTTTTTAGGCGGTATTATTACGGCGGTGAGCTTAATTCCTCCCAAAACGGCGAATGTGTTTAATTATCAAAATGAAATATATGAAGATATACTTGCCGAGGGTCTGCCGAATAATAATGAAAAGACATTCAGCTTAAAGGATTTTGCAAAGAAAATATTAGGGTTTGATATTGAAAATCCGGAAACAATAATAAGTGAATATTCATCGGTATTTGACGGGACAACCTCACAGACGGAGCAGGAGAATACAAGTGAAGAATTTGCGGAAGACAGTACGGAGCAGGGAGAAGAACAAACGGAGGAAACACCTGACACAGTACAGGAAGAAGTAACAATGCCCGACAAATCACAAATTTGTACGGCGAATAATTTAAAGCTGAACAATGCAACAACATATAATGTGGACGTAAATGCCTTGTGCGCAGAGGAGTTTTCAATAAACACAGATACAGACGGACCGAAAGTTCTTGTTGTACATACGCATACAACGGAATGTTATGACGGCGACCAGATGAACGGTGAAACAGAAAGAAATACGGACGCAAGTATGAACGTGGTTGCGGTAGGTGACGAGATATGCAGGGTGCTTGAAGAAAACGGTATAAAGACGGTACACGACACAACTTATCACGATTATCCGTCATATCAAGGCTCTTATACAAGGGCGTTGTCAACGATAGAAACACAGCTTAAAAACAATCCGACAATAGAAATTGTACTTGACGTACATCGTGACGCATTTATTTATTCGGACGGCTCAAAACTTGCGGTTACGTGTGAAGAAAACGGAATATCGACTGCACAGGTTATGCTTGTTGTCGGTACGAACAGTATGGGATTGTGGCACGAAAATTGGCAGGAGAATTTGAAGTTTGCGGCTAAAATTCAAAATGCGGCTGAAATAATGTATCCCGGAGTTATGCGACCTATTAATCTAAGAAAAGAACGATTTAACGAGCATATGACTAAAGGAAGTTTGATTTTAGAGGTAGGAAGTAACGGAAATACTCTTGCACAGGCGAAAGAGGGCGGAAAAGATGTTGCAAGAGCGATTGCGGCAGTGCTTAATGCAAAATAATCGTTGCACAGACAGGCGATTTGTGATATAATAAAAAATAATTATCGAATATTTTAGGAGAGAAAATATGTCAAACGAAAGACAGAGTAAAATCAGAAATTTTTGTATAGTAGCACATATAGATCACGGTAAGTCAACACTTGCCGACAGATTGCTTGAACTTACGGGAGAAGTTTCGGAACGTGATATGGAGGAACAGCTCCTTGATAATATGGATTTGGAGCGTGAGAGAGGTATCACGATTAAGGCACACGCCGTTACACTAAAGTATAAGCGTGATGACGGAGAAATTTATACTCTTAACTTAATTGACACACCGGGACACGTTGACTTTAACTATGAAGTTTCACGTTCGCTTGCGGCGTGTGAGGGAGCGATACTTATTGTTGACGCGTCACAGGGTATCGAGGCACAAACACTTGCAAACACATATCTTGCAATCGACCATGACCTTGAGGTTGTACCGGTAATCAACAAAATAGACTTGCCGTCTGCACAACCCGAGATGGTAATAAACGAAATCGAGGATGTTATAGGAATCCCTGCGGAGGACGCGCCTCAAGTATCGGCAAAGACAGGTCTTAACGTGGAATCTGTACTTGAAGAAATTGTCGAAAAAATTCCGTCACCGACAGGTGATGAAAACGCACCGCTAAAGGCACTTATATTTGACTCTTATTATGACAGCTATAAAGGCGTTATTGTTTATGTAAGAATTAAAGAGGGAACAGTTAAACCTGGTGACAGAATAAGAATGATGGCGACCGGTGCTGAATTTGACGTTGTTGAAGTCGGCGTTATGCACCCTGCCGGACTTGTGCCTAATAAGGGATTGGCGGCAGGCGATGTCGGATATATTGCGGCAAGTATTAAAAATATTCAAGATACGCGTGTCGGTGATACGATTACAACTGTTAAAAATGCGGCGGCAGAGCCGTTGCCGGGATATAAAAAGGTTAATCCTATGGTGTACAGCGGTATCTATCCTGCCGACGGTGCACAGTATGAAGATTTAAAGGACGCATTGTCTAAACTACAGCTTAATGATGCGGCACTTATGTTTGAACCGGAAACATCTGTTGCACTTGGTTTTGGCTTCAGATGCGGATTTTTGGGACTTCTTCATATGGAGATTATACAGGAAAGACTTGAAAGAGAATATAATCTTGATCTTGTAACAACAGCACCGAGCGTTATATATAAGGTTTATAAAACGAACGGTGAAATGGTGTGGGTGGATAACCCTACAAATCTTCCCGATCCTGCAGAGATTGATTATATGGAAGAACCTATGGTTAAGGCTACGATTATGGTACCTAAAGACTATGTCGGCAATGTAATGGAATTATGTCAGGAAAGACGCGGAATATATAAGGATATGACTTATATGGACGCGTCAAGAGCGGAGATATTCTATGAACTTCCGCTTAATGAAATTATATACGATTTTTTTGACGCGTTAAAATCAAGAACTAAAGGTTATGCGTCATTTGACTATGAACTTTGCGGATATACACGCAGTAATCTTGTTAAACTTGATATTCTGCTTAACGGTGAAATGGTTGACGCACTTTCGTTTATTGTTCATAAGGACAGTGCATACTCACGCGGCAGAAAAATGGCTGAAAAACTTAAAGAGGCAATTCCGCGTCAGCTTTTTGAAGTGCCTATTCAAGCGGCAGTCGGTTCAAAGATTATCGCTCGTGAAACTGTTAGAGCAATGCGTAAGGACGTGCTTGCAAAATGTTACGGCGGTGATATTACGCGTAAAAAGAAACTTCTTGAAAAACAAAAAGAGGGTAAAAAGCGTATGCGTCAAGTCGGTAGCGTAGAAGTACCGCAAGAGGCGTTTATGTCTGTATTGAAATTGGATGACTAATGCGAAAACAAGCGACAATGAAAAAGTCGCTTGTTTTTTTTAGATAAAATGTAAAGTGTGCTTGACTTTTTATAAAATAATGATATAATAAAAATGTAAAGCGAACTATACATAAAGGAGTGATAATTTGAATAATAGAATAAAAGAACTGCGAAAACAAAAGAAAATAACGCAAGATGAATTGGCAAAAGCGGTTGAAGTAACACGGCAAACGATTATATCGCTTGAAAACGGCAAATATAACGCGTCACTTCAGCTGGCGTACAAAATATCAAGGTATTTTGGAACAAATATTGAAGATGTATTTATTTTTGAGGAGGAATAGTGATGAAATTTAAAAATAAGCTGAAAATGCGATTAGGTATAGCAATTGTTTATGTAATTATCGGTGTATTACTTGTAGTTTTAACAAGTATCGGAATAATAAAAAATGAAGTGATGCTTGCTTTCGGAACAGCATTCGGTGCTTGCGGTTTGGTGATGATAGTAAAGAATATCAGAATTTTTAAGAGTACAGAGAACTTCATAGAGAAAGAGATTGCAGAAAAAGACGAACGTAATATAATGATTTGGACAAAGGCGAGGAGTTTGACATTTAGCGTGTATGCCGTTATAGCCGGTATTGCGATTATAGTATTGTATGCAGTGAATATGGAATATGCGGCACAAGTGATTGCGTATAATTTGTGTGGCGTTCTGGTTATATATTGGATTTGCTATTTTATAATAAGAAATAAATATTAAATATGGACAAATTCAAAGAAATTTGGTATAATATGTTTAAATAATTATTTGATAGTGGGGGATAAGATATGTATTGTAATAATTGCGGAACAAAAGTACCCGATGATGCGACTTTTTGTCCTAATTGCGGAAACAATATGCAATCACAAAAACAGTTAAACGGTATTAAAAATGATTTTTCTAAAAATTCAAACGGTAATAAACATTCAAAAAAGAATAACAATAACACTGCGTTGATAGTTGCGATTATAGTTGCAACATTGGTTGTATTTATATCAGCCGGCTTGATAATGTTTAATGTGATGTCAGGGAGCAGTCCTTTTGCACCGAAAGCAACATCAACTCCTATGCCGATGACGTTGCCGACTGCGACACCGACACAAATGCCGGAAGTTACACCGCAAATTGTATATGTGACACAGGAGCCGCAACAAGCTAATGTACCGCCTCAACAGCCAAGACAGGATACAGGTGTTGTAGCACATCCAAGTTATACTATGTATAACAGCAGTGCATATGGTTTTAAGTGCAGTTATCCGTCGCATTTTGTAGTATACAATGACGGAAAAGCAGAAACACTTTATTCTGTGGAAGCACCCGACGGCTCGGCAAGAGAAATTATAGCAACAAAGTCGGCGGCAGATACCTCGGTAGGAAACGAATTGAATTTCTATATTCAAAATCACGCAGGAAATGTGACGTATAAAACATCGGGTGCTGATTATTTTGCGGTAACGGTTAATGACGGTATAACGGAATATTATAAGTATTGTAAGTTTAGAAACGGTAATATGTATTGGTTTGAATTTATATCACCTCACGCATATCACGATATTTATGATGTCTATATAAATGATATTTACGGTACGTTTAAAGTAAATTAATAAAAAATGCAAGCTGATTTAACAGCTTGCATTTTGTTTTTATTGCTGTGCTAAAAATTCTTTTGCGTCAGCGATTGCTTTTTCGACAACTTCTTTTGCCGGACCGCCTATGACTTTTCTGTCATTTACGCAAGTTTCCATGCTGATAGCATTATAAATATCATCCTCGATAATATCCGAAAATTCTTTAAATTCATCCATTGTAAGGTCATCAAGTGCTTTGTCGTGTTCGATTGAATAGAATACCATTCTTCCGACAACTGCGTGTGCCTCTCTGAAAGGCAATCCTTTCTTTACAAGATAATCGGCAACGTCAGTTGCGTTTGTAAATCCGCCCTTTGAACCTTTTAGCATATTATCCTTTTTAACTGTCATTGTTGCAATCATATCGCAGAATACAGGCAAGCAAAGTTTAACTGTATCAATACTGTCAAAAATAGGCTCTTTATCTTCCTGCATATCCTTGTTGTATGCAAGCGGAATACCTTTCATTGTAGTAAGCAAGCCCATAAGATGACCGTAAACACGACCTGCCTTACCGCGAATAAGTTCTGCAACGTCAGGATTTTTCTTTTGTGGCATAATAGATGAGCCTGTTGAAAAAGCGTCGTCCATTTCAACGAATGAAAATTCATTGCTTGACCATAAAATAAGTTCCTCACAGAAACGGCTAAGGTGCATCATAACAAGAGCAAGACAGTTTGCAAGTTCAATAACAAAATCTCTGTCGGAAACACCGTCAAGCGAGTTCATTGTAACCGCGTCAAAACCAAGTTCGCTTGCGACAAATTCTCTGTCAAGAGGGTATGTAGTACCTGCAAGCGCACCGCTGCCCAAAGGCATAACATTAGTACGTTTTCTGCAATCACGAAGTCTTGAAAGGTCGCGTTTGAACATTTCAAAGTAAGCCATTAGGTGATGTGCAAAGGTAACAGGTTGTGCCTTTTGAAGGTGTGTGTAACCCGGCATAATTGTTTCGGTGTGGTCTGAAGCAAGGTCAACAAGTACGTTAAGTGTATGTATAAGCATTTCTTCAATATCGGCAGTTTCGTCCATAAGATACATACGAATGTCAAGAGCGACTTGGTCGTTACGGCTTCTGCCGGTGTGAAGTCTTTTACCAGCATCACCGATACGCTCAATCAAAATCTTTTCGATATTCATATGAATATCTTCTGCGTCAATTTCAAATTCAACTTTGCCGTCCTCAATATCCTTTAGAATATTCTTTAATTCGGCAACGATTTTGTCACTGTCCTCTTTTGGAATGATGTTCTGTCTGCCAAGCATTGTAGCGTGGGCAATAGAACCTTTTATATCTTGTTTGTACATACGTTTGTCAAAACGTATTGATGAATTGAAATCGTCAACTTTTTTGTCGGTGCTTTTCTGAAAGCGACCGCCCCATAATTTAGCCATATATTTTTTCTCCTTTGTCTATTAACTCATATACTTTTATTATATAATAAAAAAATGAAAATGTAAACGATTTATAAGAATTTTTCGGAAAAGAAAAAGAGGATACCCAAAAGTATCCTCAATATAATATACGATTATTATTTATCCAAACCGTTCTTTTTCTTCATCATAGCACGAACCTTTAGCGGTAGACCGAATAGGTTAATGAAACCTTCACTGTCTTTGTGGCTGTAAAGCTCATGGCTGTCGCCGAATGATGCAATATCTTCGTTATATAGTGAATATGGTGATTTAGCACCTGCAGGAGTTACGCTGCCTTTGTAAAGCTTAAGTCTGACTTCACCTGTAACAGTTTCGTCCATAACGTCAAACATAGCTGACATTGATTCGCGAAGCGGTGTAAACCATTTACCGTCATATACAAGTTCAGCAAACTTAATAGCTGACTGACGCTTGAATGCTTGAGTATCTCTGTCAAGGCAAAGGTATTCAAGTTCTTGGATAGCAGTATAAAGAATTGTACCGCCCGGAGTTTCATAAACGCCTCTTGACTTCATACCTACAAGTCTGTCCTCAACGATGTCTGCAATACCTACACCGTAAGCACCGCCAAGCTTGTTAAGTTCTTCAACAAGCGGTCTTGGGTCTAACTTCTTGCCGTCAAGTGAAACAGGTTCACCTTTTTCAAAACCGATTGTTATGTACTTTGGCTCGTTAGGAGCTTTTTCAGGTGAAACACCAAGCTTTAACAAGCTGTCAAGCTGTGGTTCGTTTGCAGGATCTTCAAGGTCCATACCTTCGTGGCTGATGTGCCAAATGTTTCTGTCACGAGAATACAAATCTTTCTTTGTAACAGGGATTTCAATGTTGTGAGCCTCTGCATAGTCAACAGCGTCTTCACGAGATTTAATATCCCAAATTCTCCAAGGAGCGATTATCTTTAGTGATGGGTCAAGAGCCTTTATACCAAGTTCAAAACGTACTTGGTCGTTACCCTTACCTGTAGCACCGTGGCATATTGCAACAGCACCTTCCTTATGAGCGATTTCAACAAGTCTTTTTGCAATGATAGGTCTTGCGTGAGAAGTACCTAAAAGATACTTGCCTTCATATACAGCACCTGCTTTTAAAGTAGGGAATATATAATCCTTTACATAATCATCTCTAAGGTCTTCGATATAAAGCTTAGATGCACCTGCTTTCTTTGCTCTTTCTTCAAGACCGTCTAACTCTTCTTCCTGACCGCAGTCGATACAGCAGCAGATAACTTCATAATCATAATTTTCCTTTAACCATGGAATAATGGCGGTGGTATCAAGTCCGCCGGAGTACGCTAAAATAACTTTTTCCTTCATGTGATACAGCCCTTTCTGTTATGTATATTTGACCCATTTGTATGCCGGATCATTAACTAAAGACAATATACAACAAAAAATGTAGAAACGCAAGTGAAAAATTATACATTCATTATTCATAAAAATACATAAAGATTATACAAAATGGAGAAAATAGTTAAGTATAATACATATTATAGGAAAAAGACAAAAAATAGTATTGCATAAAAAACAAAATGAATGTATAATTATGCAATATCGAACAGCGCACGAAAAAAGATACTTTACGACTGCGATGAGGTGTATTAATATAGGAAGAAAGATGCTTATGCAGGTATGCCTGTATACAATAATGGGCTGAAAAGTGCAGAAATCATGTGAGATAAGCATGAGCGGAAAGGATGAGAAAAATGATAAAAGCAGGAATCATCGGTGCAACCGGATATGCAGGAAATGAACTGGTCCGTATTTTAATGGGACATAAAGAAGTGGAGATTAAATGGTATGGATCCCGCAGCTACATAGATAAAAAATATGCAGAAGTTTACCAGAATATGTTTGAGATCGTGGATGACGTATGCTTAGATGATAATATGGATGAGCTTGCAAGCCAGGTGGACGTGATCTTTACAGCAACCCCGCAGGGATTTTTGGCAGGTGTACTGACAGAGGATATATTAAATAAGGTAAAAATCATAGATTTAAGCGCTGATTTCAGAATCAAAGATGTTTCCGTCTATGAGAAATGGTACAAGATCGAGCACAAGAGTCCGCAGTTTATAGAGGAAGCTGTCTATGGTCTCTGCGAGATCAATCGTGATAAAGTAAAAGGAGCAAGACTTATCGCCAATCCGGGCTGCTATACGACCTGTTCCATTCTGACCGCTTATCCGCTGGTAAAAGAGGGGCTGATCGACCCGAATACGCTGATCATTGATGCAAAATCAGGAACTTCCGGTGCAGGGCGGGGTGCAAAGCTGCCGAACCTGTTCTGTGAGGTCAATGAAAATATGAAAGCGTACGGAGTGACAAATCACCGTCATACGCCAGAGATTGAGGAGCAGCTCGGTTATGCGGCAGGCAAAGAGATCGTTGTTAATTTTACCCCGCACCTTGTTCCGATGAACCGCGGTATCCTCGCAACCGAGTATGCAGCACTGGTAAAAAAAGCAGATGGCAGCCTTCCTTCTTATGAGGAAGTAAAGGCAGTCTATGATAAATATTATGGCAAAGAAAAATTTGTCCGTGTGCTGGAAAAAGATGTCTGTCCGGAGACAAAATGGGTAGAGGGCAGTAATTATGTAGATGTTAATTTTAAGATTGACGAGAGAACCGGACGTATCGTGATGATGGGCGCACTTGACAACCTGGTAAAAGGTGCAGCAGGACAGGCGGTACAGAACATGAACCTGTTATTCGGTTTTGATGAGGCAGAGGGCTTAAATATGGTTCCGATGTTCCCGTAAGCATCATAGATAGATGCATAGTAATTAAAGATTACATAGTAATAAAGATTACATAGTAATAAAGATTACATAGTAATACACTGAATTATATTTTTAATAAGAGGTAAAAAGTAACTGGACGAAACAGTTATGCTGGAAAAGGAATCAAAGACATGGAAGAGAAAAAAGTAAACATCCGTGAGATGACAATGGAGGATTTTGAGGAGGTACATGCACTGTGGATGGGGATTCACGGGTTTGGAATCCGGAGTATTGATGATTCGAAAGAAGGTGTGGAACGCTTTATCAGACGCAATCCGACCACGAGTATGGTGGCGTGTGAAAACGACAGAATCATCGGTGCAATCCTGTGCGGTCATGACGGCAGACGCGGATGTTTATATCATGTCTGCGTTCATGAGGATTACAGAAAGCAGGGCATCGGACAGAAGATGGTGGAAGCGTGCCTTGCGGCTTTAAAGCGTGAACATGTCAACAAGGTCAATCTGATTGCATTTAAGAAAAATGACATCGGAAACCACTTCTGGCAGGGAATGGGATGGACGTTCCGCGAGGATGTCAATTATTATGAATATGTCACAAACGAAGAAAACCAGACCGTATTTAATCCGTAAAACACAGGAACAGACAGTGCGAAAAATACAATTTTTACATGAAGGATTTGAGTTACGCACAAACTTGAGATGCAAATGAAAATTTTGTTTACATTAGAAAGCAGTGCAGGAATGGAGGTTACAATGAAACAGATCAAAGGCGGCGTGACCGCAGCAAAAGGATTTAAGGCAGCAAGTACAGCAGCAGGAATCAAATATAAAGACAGAACAGATATGGCAATGATCTACAGTGAAGTACCATGTGCAGTGGCAGGAACATTTACCACAAACATTGTAAAAGCTGCCCCGGTCAAATGGGACCAGCATGTAGTATATGACAGTAAAAAGGCACAGGCAGTCATTGTCAATGCAGGTATTGCAAATGCATGTACCGGAGAAGAGGGGATGGGTTACTGCAAAGCAACTGCAGAAAAAGTAAACAAACTGCTTCAGATCCCAACCGATGAGGTGCTTGTGGCATCGACCGGAGTCATCGGTATGCAGCTTCCGATCGACCGCATCTGTGCGGGAGTTGAAACGATGGTCCCACAATTAAATGGCGATATCGAGAGCGGACATAATGCAGCACTTGCGATTATGACGACCGATACACATGAAAAAGAAGTAGCTGTTGAGATTGAGCTTTCCGGCAAAACCGTCACAATCGGCGGCATGTGCAAAGGCTCCGGCATGATCCATCCGAATATGTGTACCATGTTAAGTTTTGTGACAACCGATGCTGCAATTTCACAGGAGCTGCTGTTAGAGGCATTAAAAGCGGACGTGGAAGATACCTATAACATGATCTCCGTGGACGGTGATACCTCCACAAATGATACCTGTCTCCTGTTGGCAAACGGAATGGCAGAGAACACAAAAATTACTGAGAAAAAT
>ERZ827469.3309-NODE-3309-length-10778-cov-3.654854_pt1 | contig 10778 bp, 7 predicted proteins | sample MGYA00519917_ERZ827469 | MGnify/ENA primary metagenome ERZ827469 (study PRJEB31778, sample SAMEA3449314) | human gut metagenome | biome: human gut; feature: human-associated habitat; material: faeces | place: United Kingdom | collected 2010/2012 ... | reverse complement strand
CCGGAACTGCTCGCCCACATAGATGCTCACTTCCACCACGCCCCGGTAGCACCAGCGGGGGTCTACCCGCCGCAGTGCGGCCCAACCGGCCAGCTCGCCGCCGTCCAGAATGACGAGGCGGCATTCTTTGATGTGAAAGGCATCCCACGCCGTGTAGGGCGGGCAGGTGGTCTGGAAGGTGGCGTGCTCCGTGGCGATGCCCTCTGAATAGATCTCGGACACAGCATTCCAGTCTTCCGGCTCCATGGGCCGGATGGTGATATTGCTCATGATATTCTTCCCCGGCAGAGCGCCCCAATGCGCCCTGCATCATTCCTCTTGTCTCAGTATAGCAGATGCAGCCCGTCCGCGCAATGGCCGCTTATTCCAGCCCCGGCAGGGTGTCCAGCACCGGGATGCCCAAGCTGTGCAGGAAGGCTTTCTTTTCCTCGATGGAGGGGACGACGTCCAGCTCCGAGGGGGCGTGGGCGTCGCAGCCCATGATGGCCTTGACGGGGTACTCCGCCGCGATGCGCCAGAACTCGTCCCGGGTGTAGCCCAGAGAGCCGTCGGGACGGTCCTGCAGGGTCAGTCCGGCCATGTTGTACTCGAGGGGGATGTTCAGCCGCGCCGCTGCGGCACAGATGTCCCGGCAGGCTTTCTCGGCGTCGGCGTCGAAGGCCGTCACCCGGTTCAAAAAGAGGTCGGGGTGGGCCAGATACCGGTAAAGCCCCGTTTCCAGCGCTTCCACCACCTGTTCGGCATACCGCCTGCCGTGGGCGGTGGAGGTGCTGCCGCCGAAGCGGCTGGCCCTGGCGTCCTGCTCGTCGGTGGTGTCGTAGTGACAGCCGAGGATGAGATATTCGATGTCCAGCCGCTCCATCTCTTCCTTGAGCCAGCCCAGATAGGCCGGGAAATACTCCGCCTCGAGGCCGATGCGGATGTGGAGTTTGTCGGCATATTTCTCCCGCAGCCCGCGCAGGGTCAGGACGTAATCGTCCAGCTGGGAGGGCAGCATCCGGATGCGGCTGACGAAGCCCGGCGTCGCGTAGGCCCAGGGGGTGTGGTCAGAAAACCCCAGCACCTTGAAGCCGCAGCGCAGGGCCGTGAGGATGTATTCCTCCTCGGTGCCTTCGGCGTGGCCGCAGCGGGTGGTGTGGGTGTGGTAATTGGTCAGCATGACAAGGCTCCCTCCTGGGCAGAAATTTTTTGACAATCATCACCATTGTGATACAATAGAGTAAATACCCGTTCAGGGCAGGGACTATTATAGACCTCTTTGCCGAAAAATGCAATGAAGGCTGCTCTGAAAAAGGAGAAATGAAGATGGATTGGAAACGAATCGCTGCCTCTGCGCTGATGCTTGGTGTCCTCGCCGTCCCGGCTTCAGCAGCCAGCATCACCCCCCAGACCACCATGAAGGAGATACGCGACGACCCCGACATCAAGGCCAGCGGCCTCTATACATACACCTATGTGTGGGAGCGGGACTGCGAAATTTTCTCCACCAGCCGCGACGACGAGACGCTGACCGAGGTGGTCGGCAAGACCTCCGCCGAAGCCTGCGCAGCGGGCCTCAACTATCTGGCTCAGGTCTACCACGACGGCACCCGGGTGACCTATCCGCTCTATTCGGAAGAGGAGATCGCCGCCGTGCCTGCCCGCGCTCATGTGGAGCTGTATTACTGCCCGGCCCAGCAGCCGGGGGCCAAGTTTGCCATCGTGCTGTCGGGCAACTCGCTCTACTACAGCGGTGAGCTGCGGGGCGGCGTGTCCACGGCGTGGGAGCTGCATGAGCAGGGCTATGCCGTCTTCTCGCTGCGCTACCGCATCGGATGGGAGGCCGGGGACGATGCTCCGCTGGAAGACCTGGCCCGGGCCATCCGCTTCGTGATGGACAATGCCGACACCTTCGGCGTCTCTACGGAAGACTATGCCCTGCTGGGCTACTCCTCCGGCGGACAGATTGCAGGCGTCTTCGGCAATGAGGAAAAGGGCTGGGGCCGCTACGGTGTGCCGAAGCCCGGCGTATTGCTGCTGGCCTACCCCATCAACAACTTCTTTGGGGCAAAGCCTGCCTACCATCTCCTGATGGATACCGACCGGCTGGAAAGACGCTACTATTCCTACACCGTCTCGAAGCTCGTGACGCCAGACTATCCGCCCACCTTCCTGTGGTACGGCAGGAATGATACCATGCTGAAAGCCTTCGTCTATCCCTTGCAGGGGCCGACCCTTGCAAAGGCACTGGAAGCCAGCGGCGTCCCCAACCGGGTGGAAGTTTACGACAACGCCAAACATGGCATCGGCATCGGCGTGGGGACGGACGCCGAGGACTGGGTGGAACGTGCTGCCGAGTTCTGGCAGAGCGTTTCGGAATAACAGGAGGAAGAGAATATGTACGACTGGAATGAAGCTGTCCGCAGCCTGAATGTGGGCCTGCCCGACGACATCGCCCGGCTGAAAGCGGCCGGATATTATCAGGAGGCCATCGCCCGCATCGACCGGCTGCTGGCCGAGGACTGGACAAAGACCCAGAACGGCCCGGCGTCCAACGGCATCGCCCCGCCGGAGGGGTATGTCCCGCCCGAGAACCCCACGCCCCACGGTGTAGACGCCCTGCGGGAGGCCCTGACCGTCCAGAAGGAGATCATGCGCCGGCTGCCCGGGGAATACTGCTGGACGGAAGCCGAGGCCATCGCCCGGATGCAGGAGCGGGTCAGGGACTTCACGGCAGAGGAATTTAAGAAGCTCGACTGGGAGGGCCGGATGGACTGGCGGTTCGTGGAAGGGGAGAAGCGGTATCAGGCCCGGTTCGCCGAGACGCTGCTGGCCACCCACGCCGACCTCGCCGCCCGGAAGCTGACGCCGGACGCCCCCAACAACAAGAACGAAGAGCGCCACCGCCTCCACGAGAAGATGGAGCGGGAGGGGAGCGCCAGCGCCGACATCACCCTCCGCACCAGCATCCGGATGTCCGACGAAGCCTTCGCCGCCGCGCTGGAAAAGGCGAAAGCCGAGGGCAGAGACGCCGTCCACGTCCGGGCATGGCTGGCCCTGCCTGCCGCCTGCCCGTCCCAGAGCCATATCACGCTGGACCGCTTCACCGAGACGCCCAGCCATATCGCCGCCGAGGACGCGCCCCAGCGCACCGTCTGCTGGGAGGCCGACTTGACCGAGAACCGTACCTTTGGGGCCGAGTACAGCTACCGGGAGACGGCAGTCTATGCCGACCCGCTTTCCTTCACGCCCGACGCGGAGCAGCCCGATCTCTACACCGGCGAGGAAGCGCCCCACATCGTCTTTACGCCCTACCTGCGGGCGCTGGCGGCTCAGCTCACCGAGGGCATCGCCAGCCCGGCGGAGAAGGCGAAGCGCATCTACGATTATGTCACCCTGAATGTCCGGTATCACTTCCAGCCATCCTATTTCGTCCATGAGTCCATCGCCGAGAACTGCGCCCGCAGCCGCCGGGGAGACTGCGGCATCATGGCGCTGACCTTCATCACCCTCTGCCGCATCGCGGGCATCCCGGCCCGGTGGGAGAGCGGCTTTGCAGTGGCCCCGGGGGACGCGGGCTGTCACGACTGGGCGCGGTTCTACGTCGCCCCCAAGGGCTGGATGTATGCCGACTGCTCCTACGGTGCCTCCATGGCCCGCCGGGGCGATGAAGTGCTCCGCCGCCACTATTTCGGCAGTCTGGATACGGGCCGCATGGTGGCAAACAGCGCCTTTGAAGCGCCCTTCGACCCGCCGATGCTGGGCTTCCGCAGCGACCCCTACGACAACCAGAGCGGCGAGATGGAAGCCGACGGCGTGGGCCTGTACGGTGACGATACCGTGACCACCAAAGAAGTTTTGAAGTTTGAGGAAGTAGAATAAATGGAATTTCTCGCAATGCTGTATACCGTCCTGCTGGTGGCCATCTGCCTGATGATGGCGCTGCTGCTCTTCCGCAGCGGACGCCCCACCGGCGGGCTGGACGAAGCCGACTGCGAAGAGCTGAAAGACTGGCTCGAAGAGCAGCTGGCCGCTCAGGCCAGAGAGTTCAACGCCCGTCAGGACGCCATCGCCCAGCAGAACTACGCCGCCATCCGCAGCGTCAGCGAGACGCTGCAGACGGCTGTGCAGGGCATGAGCACCACCCTCGGTCAGGGGCAGGACAGCCAGCAGCGCATCCTGGAGCGGCGTCTGCAGAGCCTCGAGCAGGCCAACAACCAGCAGATGGAGCAGCTGCGCCGCGCCATGGTCGAGAGCATGACGGCATTGCAGGCTGAGAACACCCGCAAGCTGGACGAGATACGCCACACGGTGGACGAGCAGCTTCAGGACGCTTTGCAGAAGCGGGTGACGGAAAGCTTCAAGGCCGTCAACCAGCAGCTCGAGCAGGTGTACAAGGGCCTTGGCGAGATGCAGTCCCTCGCCGCCGACGTGGGCGGCCTGAAGCAGGTGCTCTCGGGCGTCAAGACCCGCGGCATCCTCGGCGAGATCCAGCTGGGCGCGATCTTGGAAGAGATCCTCGCCCCGGAGCAGTATGACACCAACGTCGCCACCATCCCGGGCAGCACCCAGCGGGTGGAATACGCCATCCGGATGCCGGGTGCCGACGGCGGCAGCGTCTGGCTCCCCATCGACTCCAAGTTCCCCGGTGACACCTACGCCCACTTACAGGACGCCTACGCTTCCGGCGACGCGCAGGCCGTGGAGGATGCCCGCCACGCCCTCGAGCTGGTGCTCCGCAGCGAGGCCAGAGACATCCGGGAAAAGTACGTCGAGCCGCCCTATACCACGGCTTTCGGCATCCTGTTCCTGCCCTTTGAGGGCCTGTATGCCGAGGTAGTGAACGCGGGGCTGCTGGAGGTCTTGCAGCGGGACTATCAGGTCAACGTGGCAGGCCCCAGCACCATGGCGGCCCTGCTGAACAGCCTGCAGATGGGCTTCAAGACCCTTGCCATCCAGAAGCGCTCCGGCGAGCTGCTGGGCGCGGTGAAGACGGAGTTCGACAAGTTCGGGCAGGGCCTCGCCAAGATGCAGCAGCGTCTGCGCCAGACCGACGAAGAGCTGGACCAGCTCATCGGCGTCCGCAGCCGGGCCATCAGCCGGAAGCTGCGCAGCGTCCAGAGCCTCGACGAGGCCAGTGCCAGCGCCCTGCTCGAGATAGACGACATGAACGAGCTGCCGAAAGCACTCTCTGAGACCAGCGAGACATCTGGCAAAGTGGGAGAATATTGACGTAGTGACGGTCAAAAATGCACTTTGCCAGGGTGGCAAACTGGCCTGAGCTGGCAAACTGACCACTTTGCCAGATATGAGCACTTTGCCAAGTTGGCAAAGTGGGGAAATGTAACGTATCTATATTATTATTTTGTCACTTTGCCACATAATCTACCGCAGTAGAACAGCATTCGGCCATCCGGCCTGATAAATAGTTGACGAAGGCGGCAGACTGTGCTATACTGAGAACGATTATTAAAATAATTGCCGGCCATGGCAGACCATACACACCAATAACAGAGAGGAAATGTGCTTATGAGCGTAAAGAACATCAGCAGCGCCATTCTGGGCGTGGGCGTGGACGATACCACCATCGATTTGTTTGAGAGCCAGTACCCGGTCCCCACCGGCGTCAGCTACAACTCTTACGTCATCCGGGACGAGAAGATCGCCATCCTCGACACCGTGGACGACCGCGCTACCGACGAGTGGCTGGCAAACGTCACCGAGGCACTGGCAGGGGAGAAGCCCGCCTACCTCGTCGTCCACCACATGGAGCCTGACCACGGCGCGAATGTGGCCCGCCTCGCCGCCCTCTACCCCGAGATGCAGGTGGTAGGCAACGCCAAGACCTTCCAGTATATGGAGCAGTTCTTCGGCGCAGAGGCCATCGCCAAGGAGCGCCGCGTCGTCGTGAAGGACGGCGAGAGCCTTTCGCTGGGCGCTCACACCCTGACTTTCGTGTTCGCACCCATGGTCCACTGGCCCGAGGTCATGGTGAGCTATGAGTCCACCGAAAAAGTCCTCTTCTCTGCCGACGGCTTTGGCCGCTTCGGCGCTGTGGCAAAGTTCGACGAGAAGGCCGACTGGGCCAGCGAGGCCCGCCGCTACTACCTGAACATCGTGGGCAAGTACGGCCCGCAGGTGCAGGCTCTGCTGAAAAAGGCCGCTGCGCTGGACATCAAGACCATCTGCCCGCTCCACGGCCCCGTCCTCACCGGCGACCTTGGCAAGTACCTGAACTACTACGATCTGTGGTCCAGCTACAAGGCCGAAGAGCCGGAGAAGGTGCTGGTCGCCAGTGCCTCCATCCACGGCCACACCCGCGCCGCCGCCCACATTCTGGCCGAAAAGCTCCGCGCCAAGGGTGCCAGGGTGGTGGAGATGGATCTGACCCGCACCGACGTCTCCTACGCCGTCACCGAAGCCTTCCGCTGCGGCAAGACCGTTCTGGCCTGCGCCACCTATGACGGCTTCCTCTTCCCGCCGATGGAGAACCTGCTGGCCCACCTCAAGACCAAGGCATTCCAGAGCCGCACCATCGCCCTGATGGAGAACGGCACCTGGGCGCCTATGGCTGCAAAGCTCATGCGCGCCGAGCTGGACGGCATGAAGAACATCACCGTCTGCGACACCGTCGTGACCCTCCGCTCTGCTTCCAACGCCGCCGCTGAGGCGCAGATGGACGCGATGGTGGATGAGCTGCTGAGTAAGTAAAAACGAGTAGAAACAGGAAATCCCCCACTTTCGTGGGGGATTTTCTTGTTTTCTGTCAGTGTTTATGATACACTGATACTGCCGCCGCAAGGCGGTAAGGCACTGTACATACGGCAGGCGGTTTGGTCTCTCACTTCCGAAAGGGGGTGAGAAGATGCCGATTACTTTGACGTTTCACTTGTTTGGACTCACGTTCACACTGCGAATCAAAAAGTAAAACCGCCACCTCTGCCAAGGTGACGGTTTCGGAAAAAGAAATCTAAACCATTGAAGAGGCCAAACCGCTTGTCACAGTGCCTTTTCTATCGTTATTATAGCGCATTGCCGGGCAGCTGTCAAGAAACCCGGCAGTGCGTTTTTTGCTCAGGAGGCGCGCGTCTTTCGGCCAAGCGCCGCCGTGCCGGTCAGCGCCACGAGAACGCCCAGCACGGCAAGGCCCGCACCGGCCTGCCCGAAGGTGTCGCCCACCGCGCCCACGAGGGGGCTGGCGGGTATCATGAGCAGGCTGTAGACCATGCTGTCCACGCTGATGAGGGTGGCACGCTGGTCGCTGGGAATGACATCGTTGAACTTCTGGTCCTCATGCAGGAGGTAGGTGTCGATGACGCCCTGCACCAGCATACAGCCGAAGATGCAGCCCAGTACCGGGGCGGCACCCACCAGTGCGCAGCCCCCGCCGCAGAGCAGGGCGCAGACGGCGTAAAACCGCCGCAGGCTCTCCGGATGGAGCCGTCGGGCCGCTTCAACGCCCAGCATGGAGGCAAGCCCGCTCAGTAGCATCGGTACGAACAGCAGAGCTGTGGGCCAGCCCAGCTCGATGAGCCGCTGCTGGACGAACATCTTGGTCAGGTAGCTGGGGATGCAGAGGACAGCGGCAGAGACGATGAGCTTTGCCGCCAGCGGGGTGGCGCGAAGAGCGGTGATGCTGTCCCGCACCAGCCGCGCGAGCTGGCCGGGCAGGTCGCGGAAGGTCTGCTTCTCCCGGCGGGCCTGCGTCTCGGTGACGATGGGCTCGGTCATCAGGGCGGTAGCGGCAGCGGCAGTGCCTTCAAAGGCGGCGCTCAGCAGGTAGAAACCGGAAAAGCGGAGAAACCGTTCCAGCGTGCTGGCGAGGGACCCCACAGCCGTGGCCAGCATGGAGAGCTGGGAGCAGTTGGCGGAGACCCGGAGGTAGTCGTCTGTCCGTCCGCACTGCTTGAGGCTGTCGTAAGTCAGGGCCGAGGCGGTGCCGGAGAACATGGCGTTGGCCAGTGCGCTCAGTGCCATCGCCAGGCAGATGAAAAAGAGGTCCGGCGCAAAGGCCATCAGGAGGTTGGAGAGCACCATGCAGACCCCACCGGCCACGAGTGTCTTCCTGCGGCCCAGCAGGTCCGCCGCCATGCCGCTCGGCACCTCGAAGGTGAGGCTGACCATGTGGAACACGCTCTCGGCAATGCCGATCTCCCACAGCGAGAAGCCCCGCGCAGCCAGCAGCGCCACCCACACCGCGTCGGTGATGCGCAGGCCGGAGAAGAAGTTGTTGGTATAGATGCAGGCAAGCTGCTTTTTCAAGTTCATGGGGGAACACCCTTTCTATTATTATGGATAGAAATGTGTATCCTTTTTATATATTTCTGCGCAAAACAAAAGCGCCCCATAGCAAAGCCGCGGGGCGCATAGATCATGCTCCACGCTCTGCTGAAAGGTATAAAAGGGTACACTTTGAGCCGGAAAAGCTTAGGGGGTTCCTTTTTTGAAGAAAACGCAGCCGTTCCAACCCATCGCAGATGTACCCTCCTTTCAGTAAAGCGTTGAGTTCAGCATACCATAATAACGACTGAAAGGCAAGAAAAATGCGGATATTCCTTAAAATCTGCCCGCTGTGCTTGCAAACCGCCCCAAAATGTGATAAGATGATTCTCGGTTATCAAAATGACCACGACCTGAATACTCCAAACGCAGCGACGGAGAGAGTAGGCAGGCGCACCGCAGCAAAGAGAGAAGCTTCACCGGCTGAGAGGGCTTCCGCGCGGACGCAGGCTGAAGTTCGCTCCCGAGCGGTCGGCCTGAACGACAGTAGGGCCGGACGGTGCGCCCCGTTACGGCGTTTTGAGCGCCGCACGGCTTGCGAAAGAGCCGGGCGGAAACCGGGTGGTACCGCGGAGCTGTGAATTTTTAGAGCTTCGTCCCTTTTGCCGGGCCTTTCAGGAGGCCGGGGCAGGGGACGGAGCTTTTTTGCTGTCCGCTGAACAACACGAATGAGAAGGAGAGAACATCCATGCAAGCAATGATCGACGAGCTGGCAAAGCAGGCCGAAGAGAGCCTGGGCCAGGTCTCTTCCAAAGAAACGCTGGCAACTTTCTGGCAGGAATATCTGAGCAAGAACGGCAAGATCCCCGCCCTGATGAAGAATCTGCGCTCTGTCGCCCCCGAGGAGCGGCCGGCCATGGGCAAGATCATCAACGAACTGAAGGCCAAGGTCCAGGCCGAGTATGACGCCGCTGCCGACAAGGTGAAGCAGGCTGAGCTTGCTGCCCGCAACGCCGCCGAGACGGTGGACATCACCCTGCCTGCCAAGACCCGCGCCGTGGGCGGTCTGCACCCCCTGACCCTCGTCACCAACCAGATTATCGACGTCTTCTCGGGCATGGGCTTTGCTGTGGCAGACGCCCCCGAGATCGAGGACGACGACCACAACTTCACCCGCCTGAACGTCCCGAAGGATCATCCCGCCCGCGATATGCAGGACACCTTCTACCTGTCCGATGAGTTCCTGCTCCGCACCCAGACTTCCGGCGGCCAGATCCGCACCATGGACAGCCAGAAGCCTCCCATCAAGGTGCTCATCCCGGGCCGCGTCTTCCGCTCTGACTCCGACGCTACCCACAGCCCCATGTTCCACCAGATGGAAGGTCTGGTCGTGGATAAGGGCATCACGCTGGGCGACCTGCAGGGCGCTCTGAACACCTTCGTGCAGAAGATGTTCGGTGCCGACACCCGCACCCGCCTGCGTCCCTCCTACTTCCCCTTCACGGAGCCCAGCGTCGAGGTGGATGTGAGCTGCTTCGAGTGCCACGGCAAGGGCTGCCCCCTGTGCAAGCACACCGGCTGGATTGAGGTGCTGGGCGGCGGCGTCGTCAACCGCAAAGTCCTCGAGAACTGCAACATCGACCCGGACGAGTACTCCGGCTTCGCCTTCGGCATCGGCATCGAGCGCATCGCCATGCTGAAGTACGGCATCAACAACATCGGCCTGATGTTTGAGAACAACCTGCAGTTCCTCAAGCAGTTCCACGAATAAGAGGGGAGAGAGCAAACAATGAAAGTACCTTTCAGTTGGTTAAAAGAACTCGTCGATATTGACGTTACCGCACAGGAGCTTGAAGAAAAGCTTTTCTCCTGCGGCTTTGAAGTCGAGGAACTCATCCCGCTGGACGCCGGCATCAGCAAGGTCGTCGTGGGCAAGATCGTGGAGATGGAGCCTCAGGAAGGCACCCATCTGACCAAGTGCGTCGTGGACTGCGGCGAGTATGGCCACGACATCCGCATCAGCACCGGTGCGGCGAACATGAAGCTGGGCGACTGCGTGCCTGCCGCTCTGGACGGCTCCACCCTGCCCGGCGGCATCAAGATCAAGGCCCGCAAGATGCAGGGCGTCGAGTCCAACGGCATGCTCTGCTCCGGCGAGGAGCTGGGCCTGAACGATGACCTGTTCCCGGGCTCTGAGGTCTACGGCCTGCTCATCCTGCCCGAGGATTCCGTTCCCGGCACCGACATCGCACCCGTTGTCGGTCTGGATGACTATATCTTCGATATCTCCATCACCGCAAACCGCCCCGACTGCCAGTCCGTGCTGGGCATTGCCCGCGAGGTTGCTGCCATTCTGGGCAAGCCCCTGCACATGCCCGCCATGGATTACAAGACTGTCTGCGAGCCGGATGCTCCCATCACCGTCCAGGTGGAGGCCCCTGACCTGTGCCCCCGCTATATGGCGCACTACGTCCGCAACATCCGCATGGGCGAATCTCCCCGCTGGATGAAGCGCCATCTGGCCCTGTGCGGCCTGCGCTCCATCAGCAATGTGGTGGATATCACCAACCACACCCTGC
>ERZ827469.3308-NODE-3308-length-10788-cov-2.871331_pt1 | contig 10788 bp, 5 predicted proteins | sample MGYA00519917_ERZ827469 | MGnify/ENA primary metagenome ERZ827469 (study PRJEB31778, sample SAMEA3449314) | human gut metagenome | biome: human gut; feature: human-associated habitat; material: faeces | place: United Kingdom | collected 2010/2012 ... | reverse complement strand
CCGTGCGAGATCGTCTTCAACGGCCCGGTGAAGGGAAGGCGCTGCTTCGAGCACGCTCTTTCGAACGGCGCTATCGTGAACATCGATTCCAAGCGCGAGCTGCGCTGGCTCGAGGAGATCGCGCGCGAGTCCTGCGTTCCGGTTAAGGTGGGCGTGAGGGTCAACATCGATCTCGAGAAGTTCTGCCCGGGTCAGACCATCGGCGGCGACGAGCCTGGTCGCTTCGGTTTCTCGTACGAGGACGGGGAAGTCGCCGCGGTGCTCTCGCGCATTAAAGGGATGCCGGGCGTTGTGATCGCGGGTCTGCACATGCACGTCACCACTTACGGTCGCACGCCTTATGCTTATCGAGTTTTGGCAAGCCATGCCGCTTCGGTGATCGCCGAGAACGATCTTGCGGGGTCGCTCGAGTACGTTGACATGGGCGGTGGCTATTACGGCGGCGGCCCTCAGAACGAGGGGCGCTACGAGGAGTACGCGGCCGAGATGGCCTCCGAGTTGAAAACGGTGTGCGATCCTGCAGCGGTCGAGCTTCTCGTCGAGCCCGGCGGGGCAGTCATCTGCACGCCCGGCTACTATGCCGGCCGCGTCGTCGACGTCAAGGATGTGAGAGGTCACCGCTTCGTTGTGAGCGAGCTGTCCCGTCTCAACATCGATCACGAGATGAAGAAGACGTCTTACCCGCTCGTTTTGTTCACCGAGCGAGAGAACACGATGCCCAAGCAGAGCCTGTGCGGGTTTACCTGCATGGAAAGCGATAGGCTGTGCATTTTGGAGGATGAGCGCGAGCTTAGCGAGGGCGACATCATCCTCATTCGTTTTGCGGGGGCGTATTCGATGTCGTTCACGCCAGGGTTTTTCATCGAGCATGCGCCTGCGGTGTACTCGTATCGCGATGGCGCATTTGAGTTGCACCGAAGCTTGTTCGAGGTGGATCTTTCCGCCCGATAAACGGGTTTTCCATACGCCTGCGGTCCCGTGCGCGCGTGGCGTCAGTGATGTCGAGCGCACGGGGCTGATGAGGGAATATGGGTTTCAAAAATAAAGTCATTTCGATCGTGCTGACGCTGTCGATGGCGCTGTCGGTGCCGATGTGCGCGTATGCGGAGGGGCAGTCCGCGCCCGGTCCCGATGGTGAGGCTCCTGCAACGAGCGCACAGTCGGCACCTTCTGCGCAGAAAGCGCTCGAGCCCGCGGAGGACGCGCATGACGAAGCGCCCGCGCCCTCTGCGGAGGAGCAAGCGCAGGCGGGCATCGCCGTGGCGCGCGAGGAGGTTGCCGAGGTGAGCTATGTGCTCATCGCGCGACCCGAGATGACCACGTCCGACGATCAGCTGATAGTCGTCGGTTTCTCCGACGATACGCGTGTGGCCGAGAGCGCGACGCTCGAGCTTGTGGACGAGGCAACCGGCGATGCTCTGAGCGTCGAGCTTGATAACGCCGTCGCCGGCGCCCTGCTGTTCAAGGTGGCGGGCGCTGATCTCGGCGAGGGAGCTTACCGTATCGCGTCTCTTGAGTTCGCGGAGAGCGATGCGCGGGAAGCGAAGAAGGTCTCCTTCCGCGAGGACGCTCAGAACGTCTACCGCTTCTTTGTCGAGACCGATTTGGGTCAGGGCGCTGACGCAGCGGAGGGAGACGCCGTTCGTGCGTTCACGCTGAACGATGAGGGCGCGCTCGAGGCGCGCGACAGCGTTTCAGCTGCACTTGACGCCGCCGCGGGCGTGCAGGTTCTTTCGACGGCCGCCGATCCCGCGAGCGCGCGCGATGGCGACCTTGTGGTCGCTCTTGACGCGGGTCACGGCGGCAGGGACGGCGGCGCTCAGGGCGACGGTCTTTCTGAAAAGGACCTCACGCTGAAGATCGCCAAGTACTGCAAGGCCGAGCTGGAGCGCTACTCCGGCGTGCGCGTTGTGATGACGCGCAGCGGCGACTTCTACGTCGGCTTGAGCGAGCGCGTGCGTTACGCGGTTTCTCAGGGCGCGGACGTTTTCGTGAGTCTGCATATCAATTCCTCGACGAACTCCTCTGCTCATGGAGCAGAGGTCATCATTCCCAACGACAGCAGCTATCTCTATGAAGAGGTCCATGTCGCGGGCAAAGAGCTCGCGGAGAAGATCCTCGCACAGATCACGGGTCTGGGGCTTACGGAGCGCGATATCTATTGGTCCGATTCGACGAGCGGTGAGACTTTCCCCGATGGAAGCATCGCCGACTATTTCACGGTAATCGACGAGGCCCATTGGGCGGGAATCCCGGGCATCATCGTCGAGCATGCTTTCGTTTCGAACCCGAAAGACGCAGCGTTTCTCGGTAATGAAGACAACCTTCGTGCGCTCGGCGTGGCCGATGCGAAGGGCATTGCCGCGCAGTACGGGCTCGGCGTTGGCAAGTGGGTACTTGGCGAGGATGGTCGCTGGCGTTGGTACGAGGGTTCCACGATGGTTACGAACGCGTGGAGGACCATTGGCGGTGACACGCTGTGGTTCGGCGCGGATGGCGTCGCTGTCAGAGGTTGGTTCGAAATAGGGGGGAAGGAGTACTACTTCAGCCCCGAGAGTGCGGCGCTGCAGCGCGGTTGGCTCGACTTGAACGGCAAGCGCTACCGCCTCGACCGCGATGACGGACATCTGTGGACGGGCTTCTACACCGTCGACGGCGTCTACTACTACTCCGACCCCGACGGCGCGATGCGCCGCGGCTGGCTTGACCTCGACGGCAAGCGCTACCGCCTCGACCGCGACGACGGACATCTGTGGACGGGCTGGTACACCGTCGATGGCAAGTGGTATTACTCCAACGACGAGGGCGTGCTGATGACGGGTTGGGTTCTCGACGGCGCGTACTACCATTACTACGGCAAGGGGGAGACCTTCTTTCCGTATAAGTCCCAGGAGCTCTACTATGTCTCAGGTTCGCGCTATGCTTCCGCCGACTCGCTGATCGCAGCGTTCAAGGCGTCGGGTGCGCGCTATCCCGCAGCGGAGCTCGCGCGCGGCGGTGCGGGCAGCGTGGAGGAGTTCTGCCGTATCGTTTACGAGGAGTCGGTCGCCGAGGGTATTCGCCCCCAGGTCGTCTTCTGCCAGGCTATGCTCGAGACTGGCTGGCTGCGTTTTGGTGGTGATGTGAGCATCGGCCAGTTCAACTTCGCGGGCCTGGGAGCCGTGGGATCGGGCGCTGCGGGCGCGTCGTTCCCCGATGTGAGGACGGGCATTCGCGCGCAGGTTCAGCATCTGAAGGCTTATGCGAACAACGAGGCTCTGAACAACGCGTGCGTCGACCCGCGCTTCTCCTACGTGACGCGTGGCGTGTCCGAGTACGTTCAGTGGCTCGGCATCCCCAACAACCCCACGGGCAAGGGCTGGGCCGCCACTGACGGCTACGGCATGAACATCGCGAGCATGATCGATCAATACGGACTGTGGTAGGCTCGTGCGATTCGTTCGCCTGCCGAATCCTGCGGCGCTCCTAGCGTCCGTGCTGCTCAAACTGCGCATTTCCTCTGCAAATGAGCAGATTACGGTATATGATCAGGTTTTTTGCTCTATAAAATAATTCCGAGTGGATTGTGCGGCCTTGGATTTGCATCCGCGGTCGTTGTTGACTGCGAAGGCCCACAGACGGTGGGTCTTCGTATTGTTATGTAAGGAGAGGTATGGTTTCGGTAAGACTGGCGAACGTTCTGCTTGAGCCTTGCGAGAGGATGGCCCTCTATCAGGACCTTTACGTGCGGACGGAATCGTTCGTCGTTCCTTCGGCGGGCGATACGTACGGCGCGGTGCTGCCTGCCGGCGGGCGCTATGACTTCATGACCTATTACAATTCATGCTCGGCCGTTAAATATCGCATGTACACGGCGGCGCATTCGCTCGGCCTGCACCTCAAGATCAAGGGTCGGGGCGTGGTCATGATCGAATCGGCCTCCCTGTACTCTTCCGAGGCAACGCGCAGCCTTGTGGACAGCTTCGAGTTCGATGGGGGCGATTTCGCCTCTTTCGACATCGAGCTGCCCGACGATGGCTCGGTGCTGTTCAGCTTCGAGATCCTTGCCTACGATGCATGCGAGATAGACGACTCGTATTATTACGCGCTGGTCGACGAGGCCGATATCCGTCCTGTGCGCCTTTCCATCGCGATGACCACGTTCAAGAACGAGAAGTACGTGCTTCCCAACATCGAGCAGTTCAAGAACCTCATCAACGGCCCCCAGGGCCTCGGCGACGATCTTGCCGTTCATGTCGTCGACAACGGACGGACGCTCGACGCGGAGGGGATCACGGGCGATGGCGTGTACGTGCACCCGAACCCCAACGTCGGCGGCTCGGGCGGTTTCGCGCGCGGCATGATGGAATCGCTTCATCAGGACGTGAAGCCCACGCATGTCATCTTGATGGACGACGACGTGTCGATTTCTCCTGAGAGCATCCGCAGGACGTACAACCTGCTCTCCGTGCGCGCCGAGAAGTACAAAGACGCGTTTCTCAACGGCGCGATGCTCCAGCTCGAGGTTCCCTATAACCAGTTCGAGGACGTCGCGTTCGTGCGCGACAGCGCGCTTTATGATCGCGTGAAGCCCGACTTGGACATGAAGGACTTGAAGGACATCGTGCGCAACGAGACGATCGATGTTGAGAAGGATAACGCTTACGGCGCTTGGTGGTTCTGCTGCATCCCCGCGAATATCATCGAGGAGAAGGGGCTTCCGCTGCCTCTGTTCGTGCGCTGCGATGATGTCGAATACGGTCTGCGTTGTCAGCCGCTGATGATGAGCATGGGCGGAATCTGCGTTTGGCATTCCGCTTTCGGCGGCAGGTTCAAGGCCTCGGTCGATCTGTACCAGTACACGAGGAACTTCCTCATCACGCTGGCTTCCACGTCAGCGAAGATGCAAGACGAGTTCCTCGAGCGCTATTGGAACTACGTCAGGCTTTCGTTGAAGAAGTTCGACTATGCGGGTGCTGAACTGCTCCTCGACGCGCTCGAGGACTACATGCGCGGTCCCGATTTCATTCGCCACACGTCAGGCGAATCGATCATCAAGCGCAACGGCGGCAAGAACGAGGTTCTCGTGCCCCTGAAGGAGATCGAGGGCGTCAATCTGAACGAGTTCTGCCTCGATCCCGAAATCGTGTTCGATGAAGAGGAACCGCCTCGTGGGTTCATGGAGCGCGTGCTCGATTACACGTCGTTCGGCGGTCATCGTCTTCCCGAGTTCATGCTCAATGACGAGCCTTCGGTGATCCCAGCGGGTGGCTTCTGGTATCCGGCTAAGCGGATGCATCGTCGCCGTCGTCTGCTCGCCGTTGATTCCGACGTGGTTACCGGCAATCTTCGCGTGATGGACAAGCCGCGATTCAAACAAATCATGAAGCGTTACAAGAAGCTGATTCGCGAGCTCAACCAGAACAAGCACGCGCTGGTGGAGGCGTACTCTGCTGCTGCGAGGGAGTTCCATACCGAGGAGTTCTGGAAGGCGTATCTCGAAGAGATGTCTGCTAAGTAGCCGCGTCTTTCTTCGATTTGCACGTTGCGAGGCCGCGATGCGGCCTCGCGGATGTTTACGGGAGGAAATTGGTTTTATGGGAAATTGCGCGCGTCGCATGGGCGAATGCGTTGATCGCTGGCTTGCCGACTTGTCCGCGGGTCGTCGGCTGACGTACTGGGCGTCTTACGCGGTCGTGTCGGTTGCGGCTCTGGTCTTAGTCTCGTTCGGGCTCTTGGTCAACGGCAAGGGCTATATCTGGCTCGATGACGGCCTGACGCAGCAGTACACGACGTTCGTGCAGCTCGTCAACTGGGTCGATGCGATGATCGGCGGCCTGATGTCGGGGCAGGGGATCGCGACTTCGATGTGGACGACGGAGGTCGGCTACGGTATGGATCTGCCGCTTGCCATCGGCTCTTACGCGGGAGATCCGTTCATCTTGCTCGCCGCGCTTTTTGCGAACGAAGCGAACGCCGACATCTTTTTGAATCTATCGGTCGCCGCGACGTTCATTGCGTCGGGCGTGACGTTCTCGATGTATTGCCGAAGCCGCGGCAAGGACGGGTTCTCGGTCTTGCTCGGTTCCCTCGTGTACCTGACGAGCGGTTTCACGCTGATCATGTTCAGTCAGGTGCATATGCTCTATCCGCTCTTCCTTGCGCCGTTGATCCTTTGGGGCGCCGATAAGGTCTTCGATAGGGAGAGCCCTGTTCTGGCCATCGTCTCGCTGGGCCTTTTGTTCGTCTATTCGATTTACACGAGCTATATCGCGTGCGTGCTTCTGGTTGTGTACTGCCTCGTCAGATTCTGGCGCCTTCCCGGCAAGAAGAGCGTCGGTGCGTTCTTCATCTGGTTCTTCAAGTTTGTGGGCATTGTCTTCGCGGGCTTCATGATCGGCGGCATTTTGGCGTTTCCGAGCGCCGTCTCGATCCTCACGCAGGAGCGTATGGGCCTTGAGTACGACTCGTCTCTGCTGTATCCGCTTTCTTACTACGCGCAGATTTACATCGGGTCGTTGGGCTATAGCTATGCGGGCTCGGAGTGCTTTATCGGTGTGGCACCTCTCGGCCTTCTGTGCTTGATCGCGATGCTGTTCTTACCCGACAGGAAGGAGATGCGCGGTCGCATCGTCATCCTTGCTGCGTTCACGGTGTTTTTGCTTCTGCCGTTCTTCGGGCAGCTGTTCAACGGCTTCTCGTACCCGAACAACCGTTGGGTATGGGGCTATACGCTGCTCGTGGCTTGCACCGTCGTCGAGGTGTGGCCGAAGCTCGTGAAGCTCGAAGGTAAGGCGACGAAGCGCTTCATCATGGCGATCGGCGTCTACGCTCTCATCGCGATGCTGCTCCTCGTCCCGATGTCGAAGTACGCGTTTTGGGTTTCTTTGGGCATCATGGTCGGCCTTGTCGTGGTGCTATTGGTGTACGGGGCGCAGTCGAGGGCATGGAAGCTCTGCTCCCTTGGTTCGGTGCTGCTCAGCTGCGCTATCGTGTTCGGTTGCTGGACGTCTCCTTTAACGGGCGGCATCGCCGCGCGCCAGGTGGGCGTGGGCCAAGCGTATAAGAACGCGGTCACCAATTCCTGCAACAGCATTATCGCGGGGCTGCCAGGCGATGATTGGCGCTACGATGCGATCGCCGGCGCGGAGCCGTGGAGGAACACGAGCATTGTCGCGGGCAAAGATGGCGTGTCGTTCTATAACAGCATGTATAACAGCTCGATCGACCGCTATCACACGATGCTCGGCTTAACCACCTCGCCGTTCAATTTCTCGTTCTCCTCCCTTGACGGGCGCGATTTGATGGAGCAGTTCGCAGGCGTGCGCTACATCATGGCGGATGCGGGCCTCGAAGACGGCCTGTCGCCGCTGTATGCGCCGATCGCATTGTCGCAGGAAGTGCGGTCGAAGAGCTATGACGTGCATGAGGCGACCAGCATGCTTCCGATGATGTGGACTTATGACGAAGCGGTGTCGGAGTCGGCTCTGGAGGGTCTTAACGGCGTGGAGGTCCAGGATGTCATGGCGCGTTCGGTCATTTTGACCGAAGGGGGGTCTGAATCTTCGGGCTCCGACCCGTACAGCACGTCCGTCGCGCCTTCGACGACGCATGAACCCGGCATGAAGCCCAAGCCGAAGGCGGATGCGGAGTCCGAGGGCGCCGAGAAGCCCGCACCGGAGCTTGAGATGTTTGTGGACGGGGAGCCGCTTGCAGTCTATCGAGGCGGGCATACCATCCACATCGACGCTGAGATTCCCGCGGGGGCGCATTGCTATCTATCCATCGGCAAGCTCGGGTTCGAGGGCGTTTTGCCGAGCGAGCGCTATAGCACCGAGCAGTACGAGGGCCTGGGGCTGATCGGCAGAAACGACGCGCGCTTCCAGGACGCGATGTACGCGGGCTCTACCGGCTGCAATTTCGGCGTCGAGTCGGGGGATGTGGTCAAAAACGTGTGGCAGCCTGCTGCAGGCTCGTCTTTGTTCGGCGGGAAGGATCGTTGGGTCTTCAACCTGGGCGTCGTCGACGAGGACCGTTCCGGCATCGATTTGTACCTCGAGGACGCGGGCATTTACACGATCAGCGATATCGAAGTTGTTTATCAGGATGATGCGGGTTTCGAGTCCGCTCTTGTCGCACTGGGTGAAAAGGGTGCGGAGTCGGCGTCGTTTGACGGCGACGTTTTGTCGGCGCGTATCGATGGCGGAGCCGAAGGGTCCTATGCTTTCGTGCGGCTTCCGTATTCCGCAGGCTGGAGCGCGCAGGTCGACGGCCGGGAGGTCGAGGTCTTGAAGGCGAATATCGGCTTCATGGCGGTGCCGCTGGAGCCCGGCATGCACGAGGTGCGCTTCACGTATGAGACGCCCGGCATCGCCGTTGGCGGCATGCTCTCGATCGCGGGCATCATCCTCACCGTCGCGATCGGCGTCGCGGGCGTGATTCGCAAACGTAAGATGGCAGAATAGCCCAACGAGGGGCTGCGCATATGAGAACGGGGGACGGTTCGATGAGCCGTCCCCCGTTTCGTTTAGGGCATTGCTGCGCGGGTCGCGTGCGGCGGGCCGTGAAGCCGTTTCGTCCTTTATGGCTGCTGATTGAACTCGCGGTATGCTTTGCACACGTTCTCGGCGCTGTCGAGCATCTTCATCTTGCTCTTCTCGATCCACAACGCACGGTTGCAGAGGCGCTCGATCTGGTTGGTGTCATGGGATACGATCAGCACCGTCGTGCCGCGTTTGATCATCTCGTTAATGCGGCGCTCGCATTTTTGTTGAAAGAGGAAGTCGCCCACTGATAGCACCTCGTCGACGATGAGCAGGTCGGGTTCGGTGATGGTCGCGATGGCGAACGCGATGCGCGCCACCATGCCCGAGGAGTAGTTTTTGATGGGCATCTCCATGAAATCGCGCAGTTCGGCGAATTCGATGATCTCCTCGATGTGCGAGTCGAGGAACTTCTTTGAATGACCGAGCAAGGCGCCGTTGAGGTAGATGTTCTCGCGTGCGGTCAGCTCGAAGTCAAAGCCGGCTCCCAACTCGATGAGGGGAGAGATGGTGCCGTTGACGGTGCAGCAGCCCTGAGATGGCTCAAGCACGCCCGCGATAACCTTGAGCATCGTGGATTTACCCGATCCGTTCGTGCCCACCAGGCCGAAGACATCGCCTTTGTTGACCTGGAAGCTCACGCTATCGACGGCGATGAACTCACGGAACATGAGCTCGCGCCGCGCCGCTTTGATGAAGTACTCCTTCAGGCTCTGGATTTTCTCGTTTGCGATATTGAAGACGACCGAAACGTTATCGACGTCGACCATGACGTCGTTGGAAGCGTCCTGAGTCATGATTGCTCCTCGCTTAGATGTACAGGATGAATTTCTTCTCGAGCTTCTTGAAGGTGAACAGGCCGACGACGAAGGTGACGATTGCGAACATCGCGCAAAGCCCCAGCTCGGCGGTAACGCCGATGTCCGAGGGAAGCGCCACTCCCGTCACCATCTGCCTGAAACAGGCGACGAAATGATACATCGGGTTGAACTGGATGATGGTGTATACCCAGCTCAGGCCATTTCCCGCGAGTGCGTCATATGGCCAGAAAATCGGGGTAAGGTAAAACCAGAGCGTGGTAAGGACGCCCCACAGATGCTCGATGTCGCGGAAGAAAACGGTGAGGGAGGAGATGAGGTAGCCAGCCCCCAGCGTGAAGAGGATGAGCAGGAGGAGCAACACGGGCACGAGGATGATCTTCCAGCTGGGCACCATGCCGAAGAACATCAAGACAAGTAAAACCGCGATAAGCGAGAAGCAGAAGTTGACAACCGCGAAGAAAACCTTCTCGGTGGGGAAGATGATCTTCTCAACGTAGACCTTTTTTATGAGTGGCGCTGCGTCGATGATGGATCTGAGGGAGCCGTTCGTGCCGTCTTGGAATATGGTGAAGAACACCTGCCCGAGCAGCAGGTAGATTGCGTAAGGATACATGTCGAACTGGAAGCGGAAGATGTTGCTGAAAATAAGCGACATGACGATCATCATCAGCAACGGGTTCAGCATGCTCCATGCAACACCTAGGACGGAGCGGCGATAGCGGATCTTGAAGTCGCGAGAAACGAGGTTGTAGAGCAGGTACAAGCTGTTCTTGCTTTGCTTTGGACGCGTGCTCTTACCGGTTTGTTTAGCTTTTGACATTGTCATCCTTGCTGGTGATGCGCCGCTTTGCGAGCGGTGCCGTGATAAGCCGATAGCAGTTCATTCTACCATGTGCCCACCGGGGCGCGACTTATTACAGATTACCGACAAGAACGGGGAGGGTGGACGGGATGTGGCAGGCGGTTTTGCGCTTGCCGCTGCCTGCGTCTAGCAAGGTGAGACCGTCCTCATCGAATGTTCTTTGTCGCTATTTCCGCGATTACTTTCTCCGCGTTTTCCGGAGCTTCGAATGCGCGCGGGAGCTTATTTTTTGCGTATCGGAAAATCGTGTTCTTGGTGATTTCATACAGGTAATCGGTGAAAAATTGCTCCCAGGTAAAGTGCTTAGTACTGTCGACGTACTCTGCTGTATCCTCGAGGACGCTGGATAGAGTTGGATGACTGACTATTCCCGAATTAAGCAGAAGCCACTCGAAGGATTCCGGTAGACATATCGTCACTTTCGAGGGACGGATGGCTTGGAGTTTGAGCACTCGGTCTATTTCGGAGCCGAAAGCTGCGCCATCTGCCACTACGAAAACAGAGACATTCGGGTTGTTTTTAATCCAGGTGTATACGCCTGCGTTGTTTCCTGCGGATTTGCAGGTTACTTCCGATTTGTCGA
>ERZ827469.3297-NODE-3297-length-10817-cov-3.464226_pt1 | contig 10817 bp, 9 predicted proteins | sample MGYA00519917_ERZ827469 | MGnify/ENA primary metagenome ERZ827469 (study PRJEB31778, sample SAMEA3449314) | human gut metagenome | biome: human gut; feature: human-associated habitat; material: faeces | place: United Kingdom | collected 2010/2012 ... | reverse complement strand
AACACGAATGGACATCTAATAAGCCTGAATACCACATGTCTTCATTATCAGAATCCCACACATCCTCGAATAAGCCTAAATCCCGCATGCCCTTGATTTCGGAATCCTACATGTCCTCGTCTTTAGACAGAGAATAATCCCCGGGAATTCCTATCCAAGCATAAACAAAGACGGCCTGATCATTTACCGGCCGTCTTTTGAATTTCTTATTTATATACTCTTACGCCTTTTTATTCAGCTCATCCCGCAGATAGCCCGCCAATATCTCCACAATGCGGGCATTTTTGCCGCCGCGGGTGACGATCACGTCCGCGTCGTTTACATAGTTGCGGATGTACTTTTCATACATGGGCTTTACGGTGGTCAGGTACTGCTCACCGATGTTTTCAATCTGGCGGCCGCGGTCGCGGATATCGCGCTTGATGCGGCGCAGCAGGCAGATATCCGGCTCTACATTGATATAGAGCTTGAGGAACATCATCTTGGTCAGCCGCTCGTCAAAGAAGGCGTGAATTCCCTCCACAATCAGCACGTCGGCAGGCTTGATGATCTCGCTGCTTTCGGTGCGGCGGTGCTGGGTAAAATCATATGCCTTGCGGGTAACGCTTTGCCCGGCCATGAGCATGCGCGCATCCTGATACAGCAAGTCGTGATCAAAGATAAACGGCTCATCGTAATTGAGCTTGGTGCGTTCTTCAAACGTTAATTCGGGATGATCCAGATAATATGCGTCCTGATTCAGCAGCGCGCTGCTGGCGCCAATCGCCCGGCAAAGCTCCTTTGCCAGGGTGGTTTTGCCCGAGCCGCTCGCGCCGCAAATGCCGATGAACACCATGGGGCTTGTCACCTCCGATTTCTACCTATAGAATACCGCAGGGCGGCGGAATCTGTCAAGAAAAAACATCCTTCGCGCTTTCGCAGGCAGGCCGGGCGAAAGCAGCGCGTTTTCCGGGCAAAACGCTTGCAAATCTGCGCTATGGGTGTTATAATGATACACTGTGTGCGAATGCTTATTGCGCCGCGCACGGATTGATCCGCAAATTTGCGCAGGAGGGTTCTACATGTCTTATACCGTCGAAAAAATCGCGAGCAATAAAGTGAAGCTCTCGTTTGTGGAGAGCGCTGAGTCCTTTGACGCGGCCGTCGAAAAGGCCTATCTGAAGGATCGCAGCAAGATCAACGTTCCCGGCTTCCGCAAGGGCAAGGCCCCCCGCAAGCTGATTGAGAATATGTACGGCGAAGGGGTGTTCTATGACGACGCCTTCGAGCTTGTCGCCCAGCCCGCCTACGAAGAGGCCATCAAGGCTGAAAACCTTCAGGTTGTGGATCGTCCCCAGGTAGATGTGCAGCAGATCGGCGCCGGTCAGGAGCTGAAGTATACCCTGGAGGTATTCGTAAAGCCCGACGTGACGCTGGGCGAATACAAGGGCGTAGCCGTTGAAAAGAACGTGGAAAAAGTGACCGACGAGGCCGTGGACGCCCGCATCCAGAACGATGTGGAGCGCGCCAGCACCACCCAGGATGTGACCGACCGCGCCGTTGAAAACGGCGATATCGTAAACTTGGACTACGCCGGCAGCGTGTATGGCGTCGCCTTTGAGGGCGGCAAAGGCGAGGAATTCCCCCTGACCCTGGGTTCCAACCAGTTCATCCCCGGCTTTGAAGAGCAGCTGCTGGGCAAAAACCCCGGCGACGATGTGACTGTGCACGTCACATTCCCGGCCCAGTATCACGCGCCGGAGCTGGCGGGAAAGGACGCGGAATTCCGCTGCCATATCCACGAGATCCGCACCACCGCGCCCTATGCGCTGGACGATGTGTTTGCAAAAGAGGTCGGGCAGTGCGAGAATATGGCGGAAATGCGCGAAAATATGCGCAAAAGTCTTGAGAATTATTATGCCGAACGCGCCGAACTTGAACTGCGCGACCGGCTGCTGCGGCAGGCGGCGGACACCATGGACGACTTTACCCCTAACCCTGCCGAGATCAGCAAGGCCGTCGAAGAGCAGCTGGATACCATGTCTGCTCAGCTGGCGCAGAACAATCTGACGCTGGACGATTACTGCAAATTCTCAAATTCCACGCTTGAACAGCTGCGCGAGGACGCGCGGCCCGGCGCAGAGGAGGCCGTGCGCATCAAGGCGCTCGTCCGCCGCGTCGCGCAGGCGGAGGATCTGCACGCGCACGAGGAGGACGTCGCACAGGCGCTCAGCGAGATCTGCCGCGCAAACCACATGACGATGGAAGAACTTCAGCCGTATTACGACGACACGTTTGCCGCTGCCGTGGAATACAGCATCCTGCTTGCCAAGGTCACGAAGCGCATCCGCGAAAGCGCCATTCTGGAGCAATAAAGAAAAAAGCGAACCGCCGCAGCCCGAAACCGGACTGCGGCGGTATTTTATTGTATTGTTTACTGGACGATGAAGTTGACGGATTCGTCGCCCTGCTTGTCTTCGCCGTAGACATAGTCCTTGCCGGGCATAATGGCGTTCAGGACGATGCCGACGATGGAGCCGACGGCCAGACCCGAGAGGCTGATCGCGCCAAGCTGGAGAGAACCGGCCGAGGAGTAGCTGATGCCGATGGACAGGACCAGAATGAGGGCTGCGACCAGAACATTACGGGACTTGGTGAAGTCAACCTTGTTCTCGACGACGTTGCGGACGCCGACCGCAGAGATCATACCGTAGAGCACGAGGCTGACGCCGCCGATGGTGCCGCTGGGCATGGAGGAGATGATGGCCGCGAACTTCGGGCTGAAGGAGAAGAGCATGGCCAGAACTGCCGCGATGCGGATGACGCGCGGGTCATAGATGCGGCTGAGGGCCAGAACGCCGGTGTTTTCGCCGTAGGTCGTATTGGCGGGCGCGCCGAAGAGGGCTGCCAGCGTGGTCGCAAGACCGTCGCCCATCAGGGTGCGGTGCAGGCCGGGATTTTCAATGTAGTTGCGGTTGCAGGTGGAGGAGATTGCGGACACGTCGCCGATGTGCTCGACCATGGTGGCAAGCGACAGCGGGACGATGGTGATGACAGCGGTCAGAAGCATGTGCGTGTCAACATTGCCGGAGGCGAACAGGCCGAAGACGGTCTGCTCCATCTTGATGGGCAGCGCGAACCACTTCGCAGAGGAAACATTGGCGACAAGATTTGCGCGGACGTCCGCGTCGAAAATGACGGCCAGCAGATAAGAGCCGATGACGCCGAGGAGGATCGGGATGATCTTGATCATGCCCTTGCCCCAGATGTTGGCGGCGACGATGATGAGGATGGCGGCGATGGCGATCCACCAGTTGCCGGTGCAGTTATTGATGGCGGAGGAGGAGAGGTTCAGGCCGATGGCAATGATGATGGGGCCGGTGACAATGGGCGGGAAGAAGCGCATGACCTTTTTTGCGCCGAAGGCCTTGAACAGGCCGGCCAGAATGACGTACACAAGACCTGCGCAGGCCACGCCGAAGCAGGCGTAGGGCAGCATCGCAAGGTTGGGCTGGTTGCCGTCGAGCATGGGGGCGATGGTTGCATAGCCGCCGAGGAAGGCGAAGGACGAGCCGAGGAAGGCCGGGACTTTGCCGCCGGTGATGAGGTGGAACAGAAGCGTGCCGAGGCCCGCGAACAGAAGCGTGTTCGAGACGTCGAGGCCCGTCAGAATGGGGACAAGGATGGTTGCGCCGAACATGGCGAACATGTGCTGGAAGCCGAGCAGCAGCATTCTGCCCGTGCCAAGTTGTCTGGCATCATAGATGCCGGTTTCCGGAATTTTGTTTTTTCCCATGGTGTTCTCCTTTCTCTTCGCCGTTTTTGCGGGGCGGTTCGGGTCGCAGCTGCGCATAAAAAAAGAATTGTGAAAACTGGAAACACCAGTTTCACAATTCCTTCTGCAAAAACAAATACGACGCCGGAACAACGGGTTCCCCGGCAAAAACAAAAACGGAAGCGCATCGTCTGACGGGCGTTTTGAAGATCGTCATGGCGCACACTTCCTTTCGTAAACTCACTGGAGGACATTATAGCGGCGCGGCCGCAAAAAAACAACTGTGAGTTTCGTGCGATTTTCGGAAATCTCGGACATGAAATTTGACAGATCTGTCAAATTCATTCCAACTCGTCAAGCGTGAGGCGGAAGCTGTCCAGGAAATGCGCTAGAAAATAATCGAGGCACGGCAGCTGCATCTCGACAAGCGCCTGCCGCGTCTGCTTCTCCGCAGCCTCAAATTCCGAGTTCCCGGCCTTCAGTTCCTCGACGCATTTGATATACGCCGAAAGCTTGTCCGCCGCCTTGACGATGCGGGCGACCTCCGGGTCAGATTCAAACAGCAGCGGACGGTAACTCTCCTGCACCTCCGGCGGCAGCAGTGCCAGAAGCTTTTCGCAGCTGACGGCCTCAATCTGCTTGTAGGCCTTTTTGATCTCCGGGTTATAATACTTGATCGGCGTGGGCAGATCGCCTGTCAGAATTTCCGATGCGTCGTGGAACAGCGCGGCAGACGCGCAGCGGTCTGGGTCGGCAGGCTGGCCGAGGATGTCGCGCTGGATCACCGCCAGTCCGTGCGCCAGCACGGCGACCATATGGCTGTGCTCCTGAATGTTTTCCTCGAACGTGTTGCGCATAAGGCCCCAGCGGCCAATATAGCGCATGCGGGAGATGAGCGCAAAAAAGCGGTGCTGCATATCGGTTCCTCCTCAGGAGATCAGAGATTTGGTTTTCCACTTGCCGCGGAAGAAATGCGCGTAGCAAACAATGAGCGTCACCGTCCACGCCATAGCCTGGCTCCACCAGATGGAGGTATAGCCGAACAGGGCTGTGTTATGCAGCGCATAGGCAAAAATCACGCGCAGGCCCAGTGCCAGCAGCGCAAAAAACGTCGCGTAAAAACCCTCGCCCACGCCCTGGCACATACCGTTGGCAGGAAAATAGACCGCAAAAATGGGGATTGCGACGGCTGAACTGAACAAATGCAGACGGCAGATGGCCGCCGCAGCCTCATCCAGCTGGAATGCGCGGATGATGAGGGAAATGCCGAGAATCTGGCACAGGCAGAGCACAAGCGTCATGGAAAGCGACACGAGCACGCCCTGCCCCAGTCCCTTGGCCACGCGATCCGGGCGCTGCGCGCCCATATTCTGGCCCGCAAAGGTTGCCATGGTGTTCTGCACACCGAGAATCGGGATCAGCAGAATGTTTTCCATCCGGCTTGCGACGGTATAGGACGCGATCATGCTCTCACCGTAAAGATTGACCAGCCGCTGTAAAAACAGGAACCCGCAGGAGACAATGGACTGCTGAATGGCCATCGGCGCACCGACATGCAAAATACGGCCCGCCGTTTTGACATCCAGCCGCAGTTCGCGGAGCGAGAAGCGCAGAAGCGTGTATTTCCGATGCATATACGCAAAGCCGATGACGCAGGAGGCGATCTGCGAAATGACGGTGGCGATAGCCGCGCCCGTCACGCCCATCCCAAGCCCAGCAACGAACGCAAGGTCGAGCGCAACGTTTAGAATAGACGAAACAAGCAGGAAGTACAGCGTCGCCTTGCTGTCGCCCAGCGCCCGCAGAAGGGCCGCCGCGATGTTGTACCCGAACTGGAACACCAGTCCCGCCGCGTAGATGCGGAAATACAGAAGCGTCAGCGGCAGCAGCGCCTCCGGCGTTCCCAACGCGCGTTCCAGCAGGAATCTCGCGCTCACGACGCCGATCAGCGACATGAGAAGCCCCATTGCCAGCATCAGCACAATAGATGTTGCAGCATACTGCCGCAGTTCCTGTTCGCGCGCGGCGCCGAAATACTGCGAAATAAGAACGCCCGCGCCGATGGAAAAGCCGATGGCAAGCGCCGTAAACAAAACCGTCAGCGACGCGCAGGCTCCGACGGCGGAAAGCGCCTGTTGGCCGTTGAAATTGCCGACGATAATGGTGTCGGCAGTATTATAAAGCTGCTGCAGCAGATTTCCTGCCATGATGGGCAGCGCAAACTGTAAAATCAGCTTCCATGGTGTTCCCCGGGTCAGATCCTTCGTCATGTCATATTCTCTCCAAATCGATACTTTAATCAGTATAGCATAAAAAGAATTGCTTGTAAATTGCAGGTTCTGACTTGATAAACCTTTTACCCTGTAGTATAGTAGGTTAAAAGGAGTGATCCACTATGATGATTTCCAGCAAGGGCCGCTATGCGCTGCGCGTGATGATCGATCTGGCCGAGCATGCGGACGAGGGCTATATCCCCCTGCAGACGATCGCTGCGCGGCAGGGTATCTCGGAAAAATATCTTGAAAGTATTCTGGCCGTGCTGAGCAAGGCCCGGCTGCTCGACGCCGTGCGCGGCAAAGGCGGCGGCTATCGCCTGTCAAGGCCTGCGAAGGACTATACTGCGTTTGAGATTTTGTCTCTGACCGAAGGCACGCTGGCCCCGGTCACCTGTCTGGAGAGTGGGCAGCAGTGTGAAAACGCGGAAAACTGCCGGACGCTTCCGCTGTGGCAGGGGCTCGACCGGACGATTGCCGCATACCTCGGCAGCTACACGCTGGAGGATCTGGCACGGATGGAAAAGCCATTGCAGCACGCCGAACTTTGAGGCTCCCGCAGCGAAAAAAGGCCCCCGGCCAGGATTCTGGCCGGGGGAAGTTGGGGTTGTGGGATTTGACTGCGGCGCGTGCCGCGGTCTGGGATATGAAGTGCGCTCGCATTGGATAAGCTGTAGCTATAAGATAGCACCCGCAGAGGGAAAAGTCTGCCGAACGCTGTCGCGGCGGAATTTTTTTCCGCGTGCGGCCGCACTTCTTGCAATCGGGTATATTTACTGATAAAATAGCACCCGTATTGGAGGGATATCTATGGAATTTGACGCCGGGCGGTATGATATCGCCGTGATCGGCGCGGGACACGCCGGGATCGAGGCAGGACTAGCCTGTGCGCGGATGGGGCTGGAGACGGTCGTGTTCACGATCAATCTGGACGCCATCGGCAACATGCCCTGCAACCCCGCCATCGGCGGCACGGGCAAGGGCCATCTGGTGCGGGAGCTTGACGCGCTGGGCGGGGAAATGGCAAAGGCCGCCGACCGCTCGTGCATCCAGTACCGCATGCTGAATCTCGGCAAGGGCCCCGCCGTCCATTCCCTCCGCGCGCAGGCTGACCGCCGGCGCTATCAGGAGGATATGAAGCGGACGCTCGAACAGCAGCCGCATCTTGATCTCAAGCAAGCCATGGTCACGGAACTTCGCCTGACGAACGGCCATGTATCCGCTGTCGTCACACGTCTCGGCGCTGTCTATTCCGTCAAAGCCTGCGTGATCGCTTCCGGAACCTATCTGGACGCGCGTGTCATCACCGGCGACTGTGCCTATTCCTCCGGCCCGGATGGCATGCAGGCCGGTATCGGCCTTGCGGAGCAGCTGGCTGCGTTCGGCCTTCGGATGCGCCGGTTCAAGACCGGCACGCCGCCGCGCGTGAACCGCCGCTCGGTTGATGTGTCGCAGATGGAATTGCAGCCCGGCGATGAGCACCCTGTTTCCTTCTCGTTTTCGACCGAAACACCGCCGGAAAACAAGGCGGTCTGTTATCTGACCTATACAAACGAAAAAACGCATGAGATCATCAAGGCCAATCACGACCGTTCGCCGCTGTTCAACGGCATGATTGAATCCGTCGGCCCGCGCTATTGCCCGTCCATCGAGACGAAGATTGATCGCTTTCCGGACAAGTCCAGGCACCAGCTGTTTGTTGAGCCATGCGGGTTATACACGGATGAATTATATATTCAGGGCCTTTCGTCCTCGCTTCCCGAGGACGTGCAGCTGGACATGCTCCACTCCATCAAGGGCCTGGAGCACGCGGAGATGATGCGCCCGGCCTACGCCATCGAATACGCCTGTATCGACCCGACCGAGCTTCTGCCGACGCTCGAAAGCAAAAAGATCCCCGGGCTATATGGCGCGGGACAGTTCAACGGCTCGTCCGGCTACGAGGAGGCCGCCGTACAGGGCTTTGTTGCGGGCGTGAACGCGGCGCTCAAGATAAAAGGCGAAGAGCCGATGGTCTTAAAGCGCTCCGACGGCTATATCGGCACGCTCATCGACGATCTGGTCACGAAGGGCACGAACGAGCCCTACCGCATCATGACCTCGCGCTCAGAGTACCGGCTCCTGCACCGGCAGGACAACGCCGACGAACGCTTGATGCCCATCGGGCACCGCATCGGCCTTGTGTCGGACGCGCAATATGCTGCCGTGCAGGAAAAATACCGCACGGTCGCGCAGGAAATCAAACGGCTGGAAGCCACGGGTGTGGCCGAAAGCGAGGCGCTGAACGAGATGCTCCGCGCGCATGACACCGCACCGGTCGAAGGTTCGGCGCGGCTTGCCGATCTGGTGCGCAGACCGCAGCTGAGTTATGATGATCTGGCCCCCTTCGACCCGGAGCGGCCCGATCTGCCGCCTGTTATCCGGGAGGCTGTCGAGATCCGCATGAAATACGCGGGCTATATCGCCCGCCAACAGAAGCAGGTTGAGGAATTCGCCCGCGAGGAGGGCAGACTCCTGCCGGATTCGATCGATTATCTGTCCATTCAGGGCCTGCGCGTCGAGGCGCGCCAGAAGCTGAGCGAAATCCGCCCCCTGTCCGTCGGACAGGCCAGCCGCATTTCGGGCGTGTCGCCCGCAGACATCGCGGTGCTGCTGATCTGGCTGGAGCAGAATAAGGAGTAAGCCATGTATTTTGATTCTCACGCCCATCTGGGCGAGGACTGTTTTGCACAGGACTTTGTGCACATTGTGGAGAACATACGCACCGCCGGCGTCAGCGGCATGATGGAGATCGGCTTCGACGGCCCGTCGTCTTATCATGCGGTCGAGTTGGCCAACCGGTACGATTGGATCTGGGCTGCCGTCGGCAGTCATCCGGACGACGCGGCACAGGTAGATGAAGCGCGAATTGAAGAATACCGCGCGCTGTGCGAAGACCCGCGCGTGAAAGCCATCGGCGAGATCGGTCTGGATTATCATTACGAAGACCCTCCGCGGGATGTGCAGCAAAGAGCCTTCCGTATGCAGATGGAACTTGCACAGAAACTTTCTCTTCCTGTTGTAATCCACGAACGCGAGGCGCACGAGGACGGACTTCGCATCATCAGCGACTTCCCGGACGTGACCGGCGTGTTCCACTGCTTTTCCGGCAGCTATGAGATGGCGAAGGAACTGATTAGACGCGGCTGGTACATCGGCTTTACAGGCGTGGTGACGTTCAAAAACGCGCGCAAGGCAGTCGAGGTCGCGGAAAAAATTCCGCTGGATCGTATCCTGATCGAAACAGACTGCCCCTATATGGCACCGGAGCCATTCAGGGGCCGCCGCAACGACCCAAGCCTCGTGCCGTTCGTGGCAAAAAAAATCGCGGAGATTCGAGGAATCTCCGCAGAAGAAGCAGCTGCTGCAACGGAAAAAAATGCCAAGAGACTGTTCCGGCTTTGAGCGAAGCGCGTTAAACGCCGCAGCCGGACGCTTCCGCCATTTGCTGAAACAAATGCTTCCATCCCTTACCGCACGGGGCGCGGTAAGGGATAACTTTGTATATCTGAAAGTTCTCCGCAAATTTGCGGCGTCCAAGCGGATGGACAGAGACATCTGCACCTACAGAGATTCTGTGTGTTTTTCGTGCAAAAGCGGGCTGCCGAGGGCAGCCCGCTGCTTTTTTATTCACAGAAAGTTCCGCACGTTGAATACCTCTGGCGGCAGAACATCGGAGAGTTCTACCAGTTCCGGGACGAAGCCGCCGCTGCGGTCAACGGACACGCGCGGAGATTTGAGCAGCGTCCAGTCTGCTGGGTCGCCGACCGGCAGCGTGAGCAGCGCATCTGTGCCGCTGCCCTTCTGCGACTGCAGCATAACCGAGCCGCCGTGCGCCTGCACGATCGCCTGCACGACTGGCAGACTGAAGCCAGCGCCGAGGCGCGGATCCTCCGGCACTTCTGGTCTTGCGTAGCGGCAGAATGCGCTGGTCAGGACATCCGTGTCCATGCCCTCGCCATTGTCAGACAGCCGGATCATGGAACGTCTGCCGAGCCGTGTAAGCGACAGACGCAAAACGTCGTCCGGCGCGGTAAATTTGATTGCGTTGGACAGCAGCGCCAGCAGTGCCCGGCGCATCTGTCTGCGGTCAATCCAGACGAAAATAGGCGCCTGCGGCAGATCAACCTCCAGCGTTCGGCCTGCCTGCCAGCACAGATCATCTGCGTGCTGAGACAGTTCCTCCAGAAAATCAACCAGATCAGTCTTTTCCAGCGACAGCGGCAGCCGACCGCGCTGGATAAAACTCAGATCAGTCAAATTTTCCGATGCGCGCAGCAGCTGGTAGCAGGCGCGGTTGAACACGGCCAGGTTTTGCTGCATCGCAGGGTCCTCGGCCTCGGAAAGAAGCGGGAAAAGCGTTTCCGATACGGACAGCAGCGTTGTCAGCGGTGTGGAGATTGACTGCGCGGCGCGGCTGAATGCGGCGAGTTCGTCGCGTGTGTCCCGCGGCGGCAGGAACAGGAGCAGCGCACCGTCCAGCGGCTGCGTGTTGGCGCTGACACAGATGCCGCCTGCCAGTACCGGCAATATGGCCGGACGCGTATACAGCGTTTCCGGCAGCGCAGTGTCCTGCGGCAGATAGGCGCAGAGCGCCGTCCCGGCGGTAAAAAACTCCTGCGCGTGGCAGTTGCATTCCGCGACGGCGCCGTCTTGCACAAGGACGACCGGCTGGGCTGCTCCGTCGTAGAGCGTGTGAAATTGTTCAGACGAAAGCGTCATAGCGCGATCCTCCCTGCTTGTAGCATATG
>ERZ827469.3295-NODE-3295-length-10831-cov-3.271808_pt1 | contig 10831 bp, 8 predicted proteins | sample MGYA00519917_ERZ827469 | MGnify/ENA primary metagenome ERZ827469 (study PRJEB31778, sample SAMEA3449314) | human gut metagenome | biome: human gut; feature: human-associated habitat; material: faeces | place: United Kingdom | collected 2010/2012 ... | reverse complement strand
TAAAGTTAAAGGAACTGAGAATTTTACCGAGACCTTAAAATCCGTTCCCGCTGTATTCCCGGCGCTGATGCGCAGTGAGAAGATCGCCCACCGGGCGGCGAAAGCTGGTATGTGCTATCCCGATGTGGAAGGCGCTTTTGAAGATCTGGAAAACGAGGTCGGCGAGTTGTGGGAGTCCATCGAGGAGGGCGACCGCGACCACATGGAGGAAGAACTGGGCGACCTGCTTTTTTCCTGTACCAATGTGGCGGAGAAGCTGAAACTCGATGCCGAACAGGCCCTGAGCCGTTCCTGTGAGAAATTTATCGCCCGATTTGAAAAGGTGGAGCAGCTGGCGCAGGAGCAAGGCATCCAGATGGAGACGGCTGAACTCGATACTTTAAACCGCCTTTGGAAAAAGGCAAAGGAACAGTTAATCTAGGTGCAAACCTTGGATATTAAAAAATAATGGAGGTCTTTTATTATGACTAAAACAGAATTGATCAGTGTAGTCGCTGAAAAAACCGGTTTTTCCAAGAAAGATGCTGACAAAGCAGTTGCTGCAGTTCTCGACAGCATTTCCGAAGCTCTGGCTGGCGGCGAGAAAATCCAGCTTGTAGGTTTTGGTACATTTGAAGTTCGCGATCGCGCTGCTCGTGAGGGTAAAAATCCTGCTACCGGCGAGAAGATCACCATCGCTGCTACCAAAGTTCCCGCTTTCAAAGCTGGCAAGGCTCTGAAAGAAGCAGTTGCGAAATAAATATTATTTCAAATGCTATCAAAATCCTGTACCGTTTTTTCCGGTATAGGATTTTGTTTTTTTGTGGGTAACCTGATAAAAGGCCCGATTTCTATAAAAACGAAAGGAAATTACCGTTATGAGACTGGATAAATATTTAAAAGTCACCCGCCTGATTAAGCGCCGCACCATTGCCAATGAAGCCTGCGACGCCGGGAGGATTTTGGTCAATGGCATCGAGGCAAGAGCCTCCTACAACGTTAAGGTGGGGGACAAGATTACCATCAACATGGGGAAACCTCTTACGGTTAAGGTACTCAACGTATCGGAATACGCCACCAAGGAAACCGCCTCCGACCAGTACGCGGTGGTCGAAGAATAGGGCATATTTGTCCGCTCCATGGAATATAGTGTATCAAGGCTTTTGGAAAGGGGAAACTGCGGAGTCCCGGGCTGATGGAAGGGATTCATGCTTATCCACTGGCTGGGAATTCCCGGCGGCTCGTTTTCGGAAGGCTTTTTTAACCGAATTACACTGGCTTTAAATGGAGTGACGAAATGATGCAAGAAGTAAAATCCCTGAAACTGCCCCACAACATCATCATGGAAGACCGGAAGCGGCTTTCAGTTTCCGGCGTCCAGGACGTGGACTGTTTTGACGAAACTTTAGTGATCCTTTTTACCAACATGGGAAAGCTGACAGTGCGGGGGAACAACCTACATGTCAATTCCTTCAACGTGGATGAGGGCGATTTTTCCATGGAAGGGGAAATTGATTCCTTGGAATATTCCTCTGAGGAAAAGGCGAGGGGAACCTCCTTCCTTTCCAAGCTGTTCAAATAATGCGATTTCGCTATGCCGTATGCAAATGACATCCTGAGCAGTATGAGCTGTTTACATCGCTCTTGGCGACAGGATTCGTGCAACGGGACGTTTGTCATTTTGATCAGCAATGGAGGGGTTTTTGTGACGGTTGCAGAAGAGACTTTGATTTTTCTCTATTCCTGCCTGCTGGGCTGCGGACTGGCAGTTATCTACGACGTGTTCCGCATTCTACGGCTTGCTTTTCCGGGCGGCAAGGTCATAGTGTTTATCGAGGACGGCATTTTTATCGTCATCGCCACCTTGGCCACCTTTATTTTCTGCGTCAATTTCTGCAATGGGTATTTCCGCGTTTTTGTGGCCATTGGGGAGATTTTGGGGTTTATCATCTATTACTTTACCGTGGGCATTTTGGTGTTTAAAGCGGCAAAATCTATCATTCGCGGCGTGAAGGCAGTACTGCGGTTCCTGTACAAGATCTTTGTCAAACCAGTGGTGCGGTTTTTTAAGTACATATGTACGAAATTCAAAAAACTATTTAAGCATATTTCACAAAAATCACCGAAGGGCTTTTTTGCGTCAAAGTTTCACTTGAAACGCCATGGCAAGATGATGTATAATGAAACTAATCAGCAAGGAACAGACCGTGTTGGGGAGAGTGAAGCAAACTGTGAAACGCAAGAAGAGCAAGGTTAACCGTATCGTCAATGTTGCTATCGTCGCTATGTGCTGTTATTTGGCTGGCTCTTGTGTCGTCCTGTTTATGGATCAGGCTGCCCTCAAAAGCAAAACAGAAGCTGTGAACCAGCAGTGCGAGGAGCAGAAAATTCTCAACGATGAGATGCAAGGCCTAATCGATCAGGGTTCCGACAAAGAATTTATCGTCAAGATGGCCCGGGAAAAGCTGGGGCTTATATTCCCGGATGAACGGGTTTTCTTCAATACATCCGGCAACCAATAGTTTTGATATATTTAAGGAGGCACATAAGACTTTTATGCAGCTTGAAGTAGGAAAAATTTACGAAGGCAAAGTAACCGGCATTACAAAATTCGGCGCTTTTGTAGAAATTGAACCCGGAACCACCGGAATGGTTCACATCTCCGAAGTGGCGGCGACCTTTGTAAAAGAGATTTCCGATTTTATCACTCAGGGCCAGATGGTTAAGGTCAAGGTGATGAATATCGCAGAGGACGGAAAAATCAGTTTGTCGATGAAACGCGCGGTGGACACGCCTCCGCCCGCTCCGCGCAGCCAAAACCGTCCCCCTCGGTCCGGCGGTTTCAACAATAACAATAATCGTGGGGGGAATGGCGGCCAAAGCAGCCCAAACCGGTTTGACCGTGCCCCGCAGGAATATGCTCCTCGCCAGGAGGGAAGCAAGTCTTTTGAAGATATGCTCAGCAAGTTTATGCAAAAGAGCGACGAGAAGATTTCCGACCTGAAAAAAGCCACCGACAACCGCCGGGGCTCCTACCAGAAAAAAAGATAAATTTTGCCCCGCAGATGGTAAATCTGCGGGGCTTTTATATGCCTGGAGTGTGGAGACGGTAATTTAGAATCAGCAAAGCTCTCCCAAATCTGAACGATTAATGTTAACACATGGGAAAGAGTTTGAAAAAAAGAGCGAAAGCGCTACTGCTTTCGCTCTTTGCCGGTTACAAGATTGCCTTGACAGCCAGGATGACGAGGATGGTTCCCCCGAAAATTTCAGCTTTGCTGCCCAGCAGGTCGCCGAATTTGCGCCCAAGACAGAAGGCTAAGAAGCTGAGTATAAAGGTAGTGGCTGCGATGAGGGACGAAGCGAAATAGATGTTCACATTCATGGCGCAGAAGCCGATTCCCACGGCGAAAGCGTCGATGCTGGTAGCGACCGCTTGGAAAAAAATCAGCTTTAGTGACAGTACCCGTTCTTTCGCCTCTTCTTTGTCGCCCTTGAAGCCGTCGTAAATCATTTTTCCGCCGATAAATCCCAAAATCAGCAGGATCAAAAGCTCGGCATAGCAGTCGATGTACTTTGCGAATAAAGTACCGGTAAAGAAACCCAAAAGCGGCATCATTCCCTGGAACAAACCGAAAAACAAAGGGGCCAGTGGCCATCTCCTTTTGGGCAGCGCCCTGTATACCATGCCGTTAGACATGGAAACGGCCACAGCGTCCATGCTGAGGCCGATACCGACTAAGATAATTTCAATCAGGCTCATAGCATCGATACCTTTCTTCGTAAGTTGAGCTGCCGCCATTCTTGTGGCAGCTCAAAGACCCAAACAGGCCCTAAAGCATCCTATGAGCGAACGTTTTGCTATATGCGGGTATCCAATAATTCGACGTATTTGTCGTGAAACTCCTTGAATGTGCCGTTATCGAGGGCTTCGCGGATGCGCTCCATCAGCGTATTGTAAAAGTAGAGGTTGTGCATGACGGCCAGGCGCATGGCAAGCAGTTCATTTGCCTTAAAGAGGTGCCGCAGGTACGCCCTTGAATGGCACTGGCAGGTGGGGCAGCCGCAGTCGGGATCGATGGGGCTTAAATCCTCGGCGTATTTGGCGTTCATGATGTTGCGGATGCCGCTCCAGGTGTTTAAATGCCCGTGGCGGGCGTTGCGGCTGGGCATGACGCAGTCAAAAAGGTCAACGCCACGGGATACCGCCTCGATGATGTTGCCGGGGGTCCCGACGCCCATCAGGTAGCGGGGCTTGTCTTTTGGCATGTGAGGCTCTACGGCGGAGATGATGCGGTACATATCCTCTGCCGGTTCTCCTACGGCGAGGCCGCCGATGGCGTAGCCGTCCAGATTGAGCTCTGCGATCTCTTTCATATGCTCCACCCGCAGGTCGTCGTAGACGCAGCCCTGGTTGATGCCGAAAAGCATCTGATGGGGGTTAATGGTGTCGGGCAGGGAATTTAAGCGTTCCATTTCCTCCTTGCAGCGAATAAGCCAGCGGGTGGTACGGGCGCAGGAACGGGCAGAATACTCCCGGGTGGAGGGGTTCTCAACGCACTCGTCGAAAGCCATGGCGATGGTGGAGCCCAGGTTTGATTGGATCTGCATGCTGATTTCCGGGCTCATAAAGATGCGTTTGCCGTCCACGTGAGAGCTGAAGGTGACGCCTTCCTCATTGATTTTCCGAAGCTGGGCCAGGGAAAACACCTGGAACCCGCCGCTGTCTGTGAGGATGGGTTTCTCCCATCCCATAAATTTGTGGAGGCCGCCCAGACGCTTGATGAGTTCGTCGCCGGGGCGGACATGGAGATGATAGGTATTGCAGAGTTCCACCTGGCATTTTAAGTCCACAAGGTCGTAAGAGGAAATTCCTCCCTTGATGGCGGCGGAAGTGCCGACATTCATAAAAGCGGGGGTTTCAACGGTCCCGTGAACGGTTTCAAAGCGGCCGCGGCGTGCCGTGCCTTCATTTTTTATCAATTGATACATGGGTCACCTCAAAAGTTTTTTTGTCTTCTATAGTGGGATATAAAAAGCAGGTTTTATTGACTATTATACATTTTTGTTGCTCATTTTTCAACACTGAATTATTTATGCCTTGTAAATAACCCATACTTCATACCATTCTTAAAAAGAATTGGAGCAATTTTTCTTTGGTTGACAATATTTTGGAGTAAGTTACGAGGGATGTGGGGTCGATGCAGCGTATATGCTTTTCCTAGTCAACAAACCGGCTGTCCAATCATTTTCCACTATAATAAAGTAGTACTTTCAATAAAGAAAGTCTAGTCATAGAATCAGGCAGTTGGAAAAAGGATGCTAGAATAGCGGAGGTTTTTTGCTGAACTGCAAATGTTAAAGTCAAGGGGCCTTATGAAATCGCACTGATATAATCATCATATAAAAGGTGTAAAATAATTCCATTTTTGACTAAAGGAAGTAAAGATTATGCGCAAAACATCAAAATAAAATCATAATAGTAAAAAACGGACTATTTTGATTAAAAAAATATTATCTATAATGAAGATAACCCATGGAGATGATGAGAAAGAGTAGGAGATTTTTATTTATTAATCAGTTAGAAGGAGAAAGGAGAAATTACAATGTTTGCGAAGTTTTTCAAGCGACGATTAACTTCCGGGTTATGTTTTGTGCTGGCAGCTACCTTTGCTATAAGCAGCTTGCCAGTCGGAATGATGGGAGGCGGAGACGTTGCCGCTGCACCGATCGAGGCCAACTACGCGCCAAAGGCAACGTATACGTCAGTGGTGGGGAATATTCACGACTACAATGACCCCAACAACACTAAACTGACCGACGGCATATATGCAGAGGATACCTACTGCAATAAGCTGTTTGGTTTTACCCCAAAGTCGATTAATACCGGTTATATCACTTTTGATTTCGGTGAGGAGATGGACTTGACCCGAATCGTACTGTCCGGATTTGAAAAGAAAAGTTACGCTATTGTCCCTTGCCCGGAAATCTCTTTTGAGTACTTCGACGAGGAGAAGGGGGACTGGGTCTCCGCTGTAGCTTGGACCAATACCTCTCATTTTACAGGAGAAGACAAGGATGGTCCCGGTAGAGGTTTTGGAACCTACAGAGATGAGCATGAAGTAAATGTTACCGCTTCTCAGGTCCGCTTTGCTTTTAAAGGCATGGGAGGCGGATGGCTCTTCTATGATGAGATCGAGCTGTGGGGCCCCGTCGATGAGTCGATTCCTACTGTGCCGGTTTTGGAAAAGGATTTGGGCCAAGAGACTTCGGTTGCAGTAGGTGGAACGACGACTTTGTCCGTTGCCATGAGGCCCATGGAGTACGGTGAGGGAATCATTACCTGCGATTGGTACAAAGACGGCCAAAAGATCGAGGGAGTGAATTCCCCTGACCTGGTGATTTCCAACGCCACCAAAGAGGACGCGGGCGCATATCACGTAGAGGTAACTAACACCAAGGGCGAACGCTTTGAAACGGTGGCCAGCCGCACCTGTTCTTTGGTGGTTGTGGAAAGTTCCGGCAACAACCTGCTGCAAGGCATTCCCTTTGCTACGGCTATGACCTATGGCGACGCCAATTTAGGTAAAGGAAACTACATCGAACGCGATATTGGGACGCCGGCAGAAAATATTCTGACCGACGGTTTGAAATCGGGCGGAGACATCAGTAGTATTCGTACCGGATACTATAACCGGAATATAGGAAAACTGAGTTACGCCGATTTTACTTTTGATTTGGGAGAGTCCAAGCAGTTTGAACAGCTGAACCTGAGTACTCTGGGTGGAGCGTCCGGTATCGGCAAGCCCAGCCGCTTCCAGGTTTTTGTCTCTAATAGCACCGGCTCCGAAATCAAGTGGAAGCTGATCCATGATGTGGAGACGCCTGCAGATGCTCCCAATGTCTATGAATACATCTATAAGAGCAATGGCGCCAAGGTGACCGCCCGGTATGTGAAGATCCATGTATATTTTAATACAAAAGATAACTGGGTCGGTTTAGATGAAATCGAACTTCTCAGTGAACCGGACGGCAGGGAACCGGACGGCGTATTTGCCACCGGCAGCTATGTTCCCCCTGAAAGGGAGAACATGCTCTCCTGGGAGAAAAACTATACCGTCAACAAACAGTCCGCCGACGACCCCGACCTGACCGCGTTGACCGACGGCGTACTGGGCGACGAGCTGGGCAATAAATGGGTCAATTATCCGGCGTCCAGTGGCAATTTGGAAGTGGTCGTCGACCTGGAGGAGCCCATGACTTTCGAGCAGGTAGACGTGAACCTCATCAACTACCTGGAGGGCGAAGCCAGATGGCCTGAGTGGGTTAAGATGGAATGCTCCAACGATAAATCCAACTGGACGCTGCTGGATCAGAGAAACCTGGGAACGCCGTCTGCGGAGGATACCGAGGTCGCTCGCGTACAGGTTGTCCCTGCACAGCCCGCGACCGCCCGCTATGTTCGGCTGACAGTGCCCAACAGCGGCCCCATTGCGTTGGATGAACTGATCGTGCTGAAACTGAAAACAGCAATCGTGTCCCCCGAGGATCCCGATGTGACTGTTGACCCCAACAATTTGGCTTATGGCCGTCCTTATACGCCGGCTTGGCCTGTCAATTCCACTTATCCTGATGACAACAACGAATTGACCAACGGCAAAAGAGCCCGGTTAGCGTATACCGACCCAGAGTGGGCGGGCTTTCATATGCAGGACGGTGCAAACCTGGGACTAGATGATTTTTATATCACCGTGGACTTGGGTTCGGTTCAGAGCTTTGAGCAGGTCAAGGTGGGAAATTTAAGGGAAAAATCCCCGGGCATTCCAGCGATTACAGGCGCCAAAGTGGAGTACTCGTCCGATGCCCAGAAGTGGACCGTTTTGTCAGATGACGAGGTGGAGTATGGAGCCGACGGAGTTCACCGCTACATCGCTACCACTGAAGAGCCTGTTTCCGGTCGGTATGTGCGCGTCCATCTGCGTGCCTCTACCTGGCTGTTTCTGGACGAGATCGAGGTGCTGGCAACCGCTGATCCTAATCCCGACGCCAACGAGAACCCGGATTACGGTCAGGAGCTGAATCTCCTGCGCGGGAACAAAGGCTACACCGTTTCTCAGAAACCGGCAATGAATAACCTGCCCGGCCTGCTGACCGATGGAAAATACGGCGTCACCTACACCAAATACGATACCAACTGGATGGGATTGAACCAGCCCGGCCATGTCACCATGAACTTTGACCTGATGACGCAGGCTTCGGTGTCCGACATCATTGTAAATACCAGACAGGACAAGGCTCATCAGCTCACCATCCCACGGAACCTTAAGATCGTTGTCTCCTATAACGGCCAAGATTGGCTCCAGCTCAAAACCTTTGATAACACCCTCCCGGCAGATGGAACCAATCTATCCATGATATGCGACGTTTCCGAACAGAGTTTCACGAATTCGCTTGCTGATGCGGCAGAAGCCATATATATCCGCTATATCCGGATAGAATTCGATGTGCCGGCAGGCGGCAGCTACGTCTATCTCGACGAAGTGAAGGCCATGGGCAAATTTGGTCAATGTTCTAATGCCGGCATACCCTACATCCTCGCTGAGGACGGTACCCGCAACGTGGCGGAAGGCACTCCTTATACCTTCTTCCCTGAGGGAAGAGAAAACTCTTATTCTGATGCCGGTATGACAAAGCTTACCAACGGCCTCAAAGGAGGCGGAAGCTTCACTGACGGCAATTGGGTCGGTTTTAACGCTCAGGATCCCTTGAGCGTTGATACCAATGACCTAAGACGCAGTCAACAACCCTTCAGAACGGTTGTATTGGATCTGGGAGCAGAAAAATCCATAAAATCCATTTCCTTCAATACTATTGTCAGTACAGGTGCGGCAGTTCGCGTTTCCCATTGGATGAACCTCTTTGTCTCCAGAGATGGAGAAAACTGGACCCAGATCACCCAGACCCATCTGGCCGGCCGCAATGTAGCCGACGGCGTATACACCTATGGCTGGCACATCGACAATATGTCTACCAACGGCATTGAGGTAGAGGATCTGATGCCGGATGCTGATACCATCGCCGCCCAATATGTCCGTTTGGACGTGTTTGTACCCATTTGGCTGTTCCTGGATGAGATTACAGTGCGTGGATACGACGAGATTCAGCCTGGCGCTGTTTATCCTACCGGAACCAACAAAGTCGGCGGTACTTACCAGACAGAGGAAGAGTCTGGCGGCGTGGGAGACATGATCCTTTGCTATAACGGCTGGTACGGCTACGACGCGGAAGGCGGAACTGCCGTAGGGGATAAGACCTCCTTTAAATACCGTCCGCTGCTGACTTACATTGATCGGGACAACAAAGCGGTGGACACCATGTTCGACACGGTATTGCTGCTGGGGTTGGTAGCTCGTTCCGGACGCCATTTCCAAGATCCCTCCCGCGAAGGGGCCAATGCTGTAGACTGGAACTGGTATATGGATAAAACCTTTGACCCGAATGGAGATGTGGATGCCCTCAACCAGGCGGCTCAGCAGGCTTCTCAGGAACTCAATGATCCCAATTACAAGGTCAAATTGATCGTGATGTTCCCTGGCTTCGAATCTGTAAGTTCGAAGTTTGGTTCTCTGGATGGAAAACGCGATTTGGATCTGTCCAAAGAAGAAGACCGTGAGTACGCTTTGGACTGGTGGCTGAGCGAAGCCATTGAGCGTTTTGAATCTGCTGATTATCAATATATCGATTTTTGGGGCTTTTACTGGCTATCGGAAGGCGCCAGCAGCGCGGAAAGTGAACAACACATTATGAGGTTTAACGATGAGGTTCACAACCGGGGTTACAAAACTTATTGGATTCCTTACTGGGTTTCTGCTGGCTATAATAAATGGAAGGATTTGGGATTCGATGGCGCGACCATGCAGCCCAATCACTTCTTCAACACCCCATATACGGAACAAGCCATGTCTCAGCCAGTAAAATACGGAAACCCCTTGATGGGCGCTCATAGCAGAATTATCAAATTTTTCAACCTCGGCCCCGAGTTTGAGGTGGATGGCGAAGCTGCCACCAAACCCATCAAGTATAATGTCTGGCTGGATTACCTGAACAGTGCGGCGGAATACGGCTACGACGGCCCCGGAAAACATCGGGACTGGTATTATGACATGCCGCTCGTCAACGCGGCTTATTCCGGCAACGACACTATCCGTACCATCTATGAGTACGCTTATCAGGTGATGAAGGGCACCTATACGCCAAAAGAATACATTGATGTGGATAAGTTCCCCCGCGATCCCGATTGGGGCGGACTCTTCCGGGACGATGAAGTTCCTAACGACAGCTCCACTGGCGGATCTACCGGCGGTGGCTCCATCGGAGGTGGCGGAAGCACTACTCCTTCTAAACCCGAGACTCCCCCCACTGACGACGAGAAATACACCTGGGAAGAGACGGAAGACGGCTACAAGCTGAAAGACGCCGACGGTGAATACGTGACCGGTTTCGTGAAGGTAGACGGCAAGACTTACTATCTGAACGAAGAAGGAATCCGTCAAACCGGCTGGCAGAAAGTCGACAGCAAATGGTATTATCTGAAATCCGACGGCGTGATGGCAACAGGTTGGCTCAAACTTAAAAACACCTGGTATTTCCTGAACGCAGACGGCATCATGCAGACGGGCTGGCTCAACGATGGAGGCGTTTGGTATTATCTCTACAGCTGGGGCGGTATGGCAAACTCCGGCTGGGTACAGGTAGGCAACACCTGGTACTATATGAGAGGCAACGGCGCTATGATGACCGGCTGGCTGCAACAGGGTACTACCTGGTATTACCTGAAAGACAGCGGAGCCAT
>ERZ827469.3288-NODE-3288-length-10843-cov-2.922136_pt1 | contig 10843 bp, 8 predicted proteins | sample MGYA00519917_ERZ827469 | MGnify/ENA primary metagenome ERZ827469 (study PRJEB31778, sample SAMEA3449314) | human gut metagenome | biome: human gut; feature: human-associated habitat; material: faeces | place: United Kingdom | collected 2010/2012 ... | reverse complement strand
ATTCAGTTTTGTGACGATGGAAAGTTTTCTGACGCCTGCATCTGCTTTGACCTAGCTTTGCTGGGAGACGGTCATCTTCAGGAGGACCTGGAATCGGGGCGCTTAGTGGTTACTCCCATTATTTCGGGAGAGAGCGCATCCGAACTGCGGCAGTACGTCGACGGAGCCTTGAGAACTTTTCAGGATCAGAAAGAGGGCTGGGTGCTGGAGGTAACGGGGTATATGATGCTTCTGTTCGGCAAGCTGAAAGCAGGAGGTTATCTTCCGACCAACCTTTCTTTTGACCGGGAGAAGGATTTTTGCTGCAAGGTGATCCGTTACATCGAAAAGCATTTTCACGAGCCTATTACCTCCAAAGACGTGGCTGAAGCCCTGTTTCTGAATAATTGCTATTTTTGCCGAACCTTTAAGAAGCATTTCAGCCAAACCTTTAGCCAATACCTGTGCTTTTTTCGATTGGAAAAGTCACGGGCGATGCTGATGACCACGGAAAAAAGCGTTGCCGCTATTGGAGAAGCGGCGGGCTTTCAAAATGACAGCTACTATATCAAAATGTTTCACCTTACCTATGGCGAGACGCCCGGGGAATACCGCCGGCTATACAGGGAGGGAAAACTTTTGGATATCAAATCCTTTTAAATGGAAAATCCCCAGGGCAGCGCTAAGGCTCCCTGAGGATTTTGTCTTATCTACAGCACATTTTCCAGCGTGGGCAATTCCTTTTTATAAATATCCGCCACTGCGCTGATGGCCTTCTCGATTTTTACCTGAAATTCGTCGGAATACTCCTGCCGCAGGAGAGCTTTACATTCATCCAGACATTCTGAGAAGGTATTGAGCGGCGATTCGTGGACAAATACGCCGATATAACTTTTGGTCTTATCCCATTCCCGCTGAAGCTTTTCCAGGTCTTCGGAGGCCTTTTGGGGGTCGCTTTTTGCGGTATCGGAGATGACGGTCAGCTGGGCCGCTGTTTTCTCACTGTAGTTTTTGAGCCAGAAGAGGGAATAGACGCTTCCGGCGACGATGACGCTCATAATGCAGATGACGAGACGTTTCAAGTAAATCCTTCCTTTCCGCTGCAAAGTTGCCGCTAATTTTCGATGGGGCCTTTGACTTTTGCGCAGTCCTTGGGAATGATATAGTAGTTTGCGTTGTGGTCGGCGGTCATGAGGAAAACATCCTTGGCGGCGAGGTGGTTTTGTTCCAGGGTTTTGTAAAGCCACCGCTCGCTCAGCTCGTAGGACTGAAGGGCGTTTTGCAGGATGACGCCGTCGCTGATAACTACGGTGGGCGGGTCGGGGTCTTTGCCCTTTAGTTCCAGCATCTCGGCGGTGGCGGTTTGGTACTTGAACTTTTGCAGGATGCTCACCTTACCGGTGGTTTCGACGATGGCGTAGGAAACCTCCCGCACGTCGAAGACGCCGCTTCCGCGAAGGGTTTCCATCAGGTCGTCGACGGAAAAACGGAGTTCCTTCATGGCCTTTTGGTCGATGATGCCGTTATAAATGATAATCATGGGTTTGCCGGAAAGGACGGAGCGGAACTTCTTCGAGTGGAGCGAGATGGTGGAGATAATCAGCTCAAATCCCACCAAAACGATGATGGGAACGGCGCCCATGGCCATGGGAATCGAGGTGTCCTCGATGGGGAGGGAGGCGATGTTGGAGATGAGGATGGTGATGACAAGCTCCGACGGCTGGAGTTCCCCCAACTGTCGCTTTCCCATGAGGCGCAAGGAAAAAATAATGAGGATGTAAAGCAAAATGGCACGGATAAATACGATCATCGATAACTCTCTTCCTTTCCGGTTAGGCTGGAGACCACCGTTTTGCTGAAACCAGGGCGCATAAAACCCTTTTGAATCGAACATACTGATATTTAGATTATGGCTTTGGTTAGTATCCCTACAGAGCATGAAAATTATGCAGAACGCTTTTGATAGAACGGTTTGGAAGGATGAAAACGCCGATGAAACAAGAGGAAAAACAGCAAAAGGTACATTTGAGTACAGACTTGAACGACAATCTGATTGAAATGCGGGCGCGGTTAGACAACACGGCGGATTTTATGGTGCGGGATTTGTACATCAACGACATCCGGGTGAGCTTTGTGATGATCGAGGGGATGGTGAGTTTAGCGATACTTGCAAACCTCATTGTCCGCCCGCTGCTCAACGAAAAGTTTCCCCAAAATGCTGCGCCGGAGGATATTTACGACTTTATCGAAAAGCAGACGGTTATGGCGGCGGACATGAAGGACGTTTTCCTCTTTGACGAAGTGTTCAAAATGGCCATGTCCGGCTTCGTGGTCATCATCATCGACGGCATCGCCAGGGGGATCGCATTAGGGGCGCAGGGGTTCAACTTCCGCTCCATCTCGGAGCCGTCCAGCGAGGTGAACGAACGAGGGTCCCGGGAAGGGTTTACCGAACCCATTAAGATCAACCTCACCATGGTGCGGCGGAGAATCAAGTCCGACAAGCTGAAATTTGAGAGTTTCCAGCTGGGGGAGCAGAGCAAAACCGACGCCTGCCTCATCTACAAAACCGATGTGGTTTCACAGGAACTGCTGCGGGAAATCAGGCGGCGGCTTCAGGAAATCAAGCTGGACGTGGTGCTGGACACCGGGTATCTGCAGCCCTTTTTGGAAGGAAAGGCGCTGTCTCTCTTCAGCGAAGTAGGGGTGACGGAGCGGCCGGACACACTGGTGGCAAAAATTCTAGAAGGCCGGGTGGCCATCATGCTGGACGGGACGCCTTACGTCCTCATCGTTCCGTATCTGTTCAACGAGAATTTCCAGAGCTTTGACGACTACGCCCACCGGCCGTATTTTGCCACCTTCATTCGGCTGTTAAAGTATTCTTCTTTTCTGTTTACCATCTATCTGCCGGGGCTTTATGTGGCCTTAGCCACCTTCCATCCGGAGGCGCTGCCCCACGCACTTCTCTTCAACATCGCCTCTGCCGAGGAGACGACGCCTTTTCCGCTGATGCTGTCGGCTCTCATCATCCACTTTATTTATGAAATTATGCGGGAGGCGGGGCTGCGGCTCCCGCGGCCGGTGGGGCACGCTGTGGGCATCGTAGGGGCGCTGGTCATCGGCGACGCGGCGGTGACGGCAGGGCTCATCGGGTCGCCTATGGTCATGGTGGTGGCCCTGACCGCCATCAGTTCCTTTGTGGTGCCGTCTCTCTATGAGCCGGTGGCAGTGCTGCGGTTTTTGTTCATCGTCATTGGGGGACTCACAGGCCTTTACGGCATGACCATTGCCAGTGCGGTGCTTTTGTGCAATGCCTGCCGCCTCAACAATTTTGGGGTTCCGTTCACTTCGCCTATCTCGCCGTTTTCACCCAAAGCCATGCGGGACGTTTTTGTCCGTTCCAGCTGGAAGGTGCTGCAAAAGAGTACCCACACGGTGCAGAAGCTGAGGGGCAGCCGGCTGGGGAAATAGGGGGTAGGGCTTAGAATCCGCCGCAGGGCGGAAAGGGGGATCATATTTTGCTAAAACCAAAAATATCCATGTCGCAGCTCATCATGCTTCTGACGCTGAGCCGGATGTTCTACACCTTAAACGGCATCCTCTTAGGGACAGGGGACAGCTACGGCATGGCCTACCTGTGGGCGATTCCGCTGTCGGCGCTGATGCAGTTTGTGCTGATGCTGCCCGCGCTGTTTCTTTCCCGCAGGCAGGGGACGAGCCTCATTACCGCTGGATATTCCCTCTGGGGGAAGGGCGGGGCAATTCTTGCCTTGCTCTGCGGCGTCTATTTCCTGCTTTCCGCCGTATTGACGGTATTTTCCACCGAGCAGTTTATGGTCAACGCCATCTATCCGGAGTCGTCGCCCATCTTTTTCATCCTGACCCTTACTCTGGCGGCTGCCTATGCCGCCCATCTGGGAGTGGAGAGCATCGCAAGGTGCGGGTTTATCATCTTTATCGTCTTTGTCTGCGGAGTGGCGTTTGCCTTTCTCGGCAACTGGCAGCAGATAACCCCTATCTTTATCCGACCGCTTGGGACGGGGGGATTTGGCGAAGTGCTCCGCATCGCCGTCAACCTGACGGCCCGGTCGCCGGAAATCCTTTTGTTTGCCGTTTTGCTTCCGAATCTGGGGAAGAACGGGGGACGAAAGCGGGGCGCCCTTTACTATCTGCTTCTGTCCTCCCTCATTTTGGAAATCATCGTCTTTTTGATTTCCGCGGTGCTGGGGCAGTTGGCGGAAGGGGAGGCCTTTCCCTTCTACACCGTAGGGACGCTGGCGAAAATCTCTATTTTCCAGCGGTTGGACGCGGTACACATGAGCATCTGGGTGCTGACGGCCTTTGTGCGGATGGGGCTGTTTCTCTGGGCGGCGGTGGAGCTGTTCCAAAGCCTGATGCCGGTGAAGAAGCACCGCTTCGTGCTGCCGTTTCTGGGCATTTTGGTGCTCGTAGGCGGCATGCTCTGCGGGATGGACAAAGGGGCGGCCAGCGGGCTGTACAGCGCGATGTTCAGCGTCATCCCCATTTTTGTTTTTCTGCCCCTTGTGTCCATTGCGCTGCTGATTTCTCAGAAAGTAAAGCAACCTGAACCGAAGGGAGGTGCTGATGATGAAGATTAGAGCTGCGGCGAAGTTTTTGCTGATACCAGTTTGCTGCTTGCTGTTTTCCGGCTGCATCAAAATCGTGAACCTCCAGGATCGGGCCATCGTCCAGGGGGTGGGAGTGGACTACCAGGACGGCCAGTACCTCATCACCATGCAGATTTTCAGCTCCGACGGTTCCGGCGGCCAGACCATCATCGATTTCTCCAAACAGAACGCCAAAGTCATCACCTGCCGGGGGAAAACCATCTCGGAAGCGGTGGAGGACACCTCCATCAGCCAGGGGAAGGACTTCTTTTTGGGGCACAACCGGCTGGTCATTTTGGGAGAAAGCGCCCGGGAGCTCCCTTTGAGCGAATCCCTTTCCTATTTTATTAACACCATGGATTCCCGGGCGGACGTGAACGTCCTGCTGGCGGAGAAAAGCGCCTCAGAGGTGCTAAACGCCGACATCAATCAGGGAATCCTCCCGGCCCTCACTATCGAAAAAACCGTCCAGAACGCCGACGACAGCGGCAAAATCAGTGAGGTACTACTCATCGACATTCTGCGCTCCCTGGCCGCCGAGCACCAGTCGGCGCTCATACCGGTGATTGCGATTGCAAAGGGTGAAGACGCGGCCAATGGGGTGGACGAAAGCAAAAAGCTAAAAAACATCGAACTCACCGGCATGGCGGTCTTTTCGGAAGGGATGTATCAGGGGACGCTGAACGAGTCGGAAACCCGGGGCATGATGTTTTTGCGGGACGAAATCCAGAAAACCGTCTATTCGGTGTTTAACGAGGATTTCCGGGAGATTTCGGTGGAGCTTTACCGCAGCAACACAAAAATCGTCCCCCACATCAACGGGGACGACTTGCAGTTCACTGTGAAAATCAACGCCGACGGTATGGTGCAGGAAAAGGTGCTGGAAGCGGGAAAGTCCTTTAACGAAAAGAGCCTCCGGCGGGTAGAGGATGTCATCCAGGAAAAAATCCGCTCTGAATGCGAGGAAGCGTTTCAGAAAGCGGTAGGCGAATATAAAAGCGACGTTTTCTATCTGGGGGACATGGTCTGGCGGGATCAGCCGGAGCTCTGGGAGAAAATTCAGGACGACTGGAAGGAAAACGCCGGAAAAATCAAACTCAGCTACGATATAACAGTGGACATCGACCGCACTGGGCTTCAGGAAAACTTCAAAGGGGTGCTGTAGGGTCCTTGCAGAAAGCGAAGATTTCGTTTATACTGATAAAAAACGGATGTCGTAACGAAAGCGGGGGCTCAGGATGGAACCGGTACTTTATACCGTCAAGCGCATCGACGGCGATTACGCAGTGCTTGTAGACGAAAAAGGGGACGAAAACCGGGTCGCCATGGCGCTTTTGCCCATGGAAATCGACGAGGGGAGTAAAGTCCTCTGTGAATATTTTGCCTATACGTTGGTGGAATGAATTCAGCGCAATTTATGCGGAAAGGGATCAGCGGGAGAAGAGCCCAATCGGCTCTTCTCCCGCTTTTTGGAGCGCCTATTGCAAAAAACACAGAGAGCGTCAATGCCCTCTGTGTTTTTCTTTGTGTTTTTGCTTTCGCAACTTTTTGATGCGTCAAGCAGTATGAAACGGTAGGGCTCTTATTTAAAAATTTTTTAAAAAGAAAGATCAAATATACGATTTCTATTGAAAAATAAATAGTTATTTTGTATAATTAATATAACAGTGTATCATTCAGATTCTGTCAAAAATAGGAGGAACCGCCATGGCACAGATTGCTGAGATCATCAAGTACGAAGGCGATAACAGCACCTTCATATGGAAGCATCCCTGCGAGAATTTCAACTCCCTGACCCAGCTCATCGTCTACGAATCCCAGGAAGCGCTCTTCTTTCTGAACGGGCAGGCCCTTGACCTGTTCGGCCCGGGACGGTATACGCTGGAAACCCAGAACATTCCGAAAATCGGGAAAATCCTCAACCGCACCACCGGCGATCAGACTCCCTTTCATTGCGAGGTCTATTTCATTAACAAAACCGAGCAGATGTCCATCAAATGGGGAACTGACAGCAAGGTGCAGTACATAGAACCCACCTACGGGTTCCCTCTGTCCATCGGCGCAAGCGGGGAAATGAGCCTGCGCGCCGAGGATTCCCGCAAACTGCTTTTGAAGCTGGTCGGTACCGAGAACTTCCTTTCCCAGCAGAAGCTGGTGGGATTTTTCCGTTCCTTTTTGATGACCCGGGTCAAAACCTATATTGCTCAGGTCATGAAGGCCAACGCCATCAATATTTTTGAGATCGATGAGAACCTCACATTTTTTTCCGATTCCATCAAAAACCTGCTGAAAGTTGATTTTGCCGACTATGGCATCAGTTTAGAGCGGTTTTTTGTCACCGCCATCGTCAAGCCGGACGGCGAGCGGCAGTACGAAAAATTCAAAGAGCTACACTTCCGCCAGTACGCGGATATCGCAGAGGCCAAGCTTCGTCAGCAGACCGATATTATCTACGCTCAGACCGAAGCGCAGAAAACCGTCATCGCCTCCCAGGCCATGGCGACGAAGCGGGCCCAGGAAGGGTATACTTACCAGCAGGAGCGGGGTTTTGACGTGGCTGAACGGGTCGCCGACAACGAGGCGGTGGGCCAGTTTACCAACATGGGCGTCGGCCTCGGCACTATGGCGGGAGTAGGAGGCGCGGTGGGCGGCATCGTCGGCGGCGCAGTGAACAACGCCATGAATGCGGCGGCTGAGCCACCGTTAAATTCCTGCGCAAACTGCGGCGCTGCGCTTCCTGCCAACGCCAAGTTCTGCCTGAATTGCGGGGAGAAGGTGGCCGCCGCTCTGGCGGAAGGAACCATCGTCTGTCCCAAATGCGGGAAAGCTGTTCTAAAAGGGAAATATTGCCCCGAGTGTGGAGCTAAGTTGTCAGCCAGTTGCCCAAAATGCGGAGCGGGCGCTCCCGACGGCGCTAAATTCTGCCCGGAATGCGGCGAGACGCTGGAATAGGAGGAAGGAAGATGAAAAAGAATTTTAAGCTTTACGCCATCTGCTGGGCCATTCTTCTGGCCCTGTTCAACGTGATCGTATTTGTCTCTCCGGCTGAGGCGATGGGCCTATCAAAATTCGGCGGCGCCTTTTGGGCGGGATACCTGTTCATCACCCTTGCTTTTATCGGGCAGCTTGTCTGCGCCTTCTTTGCTTTCAAAGCAGACAGCGCCAAAAAGTTTTTTTATCGGATTCCCCTTATCACAATCAGTTACGCCGCGCTGCTCCTGGTGACTGCTGCCGGGGCGGCTTGTATGGCGATTCCGGGGCTTCCCAACTGGGTGGGGATCGTCGTTTGCTTTGCGGTTGTTGCCTTCAGCGCCGTTTCGGTAATTGGGGCGAAGGCCGCTGAAGAAGCCGTCGTCGATATGGACGAAAAAATCAAAGGGCGGACGTTATTTATCAAATCCCTGACCGTCGATGCACAGGGACTCGCTTCCCGTGCAAAGTCCGATGTTGTCAAAGCGGAAGCCAAAAAGATCTATGAGGCAGTCCGCTATTCCGATCCCATGTCCAGTGAGGGGCTGACGGATTTGGAAGCTCAAATTACCCTTCAATTCGCGGCATTTTCCGACGCTGTTGCAGCTGATGACGGAGCGAGCGCCAAAGCTGTCGCCGATGAACTACTGACACTGATCGGCGACCGGAATAATAGGTGTAAACTGCTGAAATCATAACGCCCGCGTCATTGTGCTGAAAACCGGCGATCTGCTTGGGAAAACCGGCTTTCAAAGGCGATATAATAACTGCTTTCGATGCAGAAAACAATGCCATAAAGTGAGGAGTTTGTTCGACAATGTCCATTTTTAAATGCAAAATGTGCGGCGGCACATTGGAAATCAACAACGAAACGGTGGCGGTCTGCGAATACTGCGGAACCAAGCAGACTCTGCCGCGGCTGGACGACGACCGAAAGATGAATTTGTATGACCGGGCCAACCATTTCCGCCGGAACAACGAATTCGACAAGGCCATGTCCATCTATGAGCAGATTTTAAGCGAGGACAACACCGACGCCGAGGCCTATTGGTCGCTGGTTCTCTGTCGTTACGGCATCGAATATGTGGAGGATCCGGCCTCTCACAAGCGCATTCCCACCGTCAACCGGGCCCAGTTTACCTCTATTTTTGCCGACGCTGACTACAAATCGGCTTTGGAGTATGCGGACGATTATCAGAAAGAGGTCTACGAAGAAGAGGCGAAAGCCATCGACGAAATCCAGAAGGGAATCCTCGCCATTTCTCAGAAAGAGGATCCCTTTGACGTATTTATCTGCTATAAGGAAACCGACCAAAACGGCCGGAGAACCCCTGACAGCGTTTTGGCAAACGATTTGTATCACGAGTTGACAGAAGAAGGCTACAAGGTCTTCTTTTCGAGGATTACCTTAGAGGACAAACTTGGCTCCGCTTACGAGCCGTACATATTCGCCGCTTTGAACAGCGCAAAGGTCATGGTTGTTCTGGGCACCAAGCCGGAGTATTTTAATGCGGCTTGGGTCAAAAACGAGTGGAGCCGCTATTTGGCCCTCATCAAAGGCGGCGCGAAAAAGATGCTGATTCCCGCCTATAAGGACATGGATCCTTACGACCTGCCCGAGGAGTTTTCCCATCTGCAGGCCCAGGATATGTCCAAGCTGGGCTTTATGCAGGATTTGATCCGGGGCGTTAAAAAGATCGCCTCTGCCAGAGGCTCTGGCTCTTCGGTGCAGGCATCGGTCGTTTCCAGCAGCACCGGCAATATTTCGCCCTTGCTCAAGCGCGCCTTTATGTTTTTGGAGGACGGGGACTGGGAAAGCGCCGACGAATACTGCGAAAAGGTGCTGGATTCAGACCCGGAAAACGCAAACGCTTACCTGGGCAAGCTGATGGCGGAAATGCGGGTGAGGAAACAGGAAGACCTGTCCAAGTGTTCAGAGCCGTTTGACAATTATAATAGCTACAAAAAAGCGGTTCGGTTTGGCGATGAACAGTTGGCGGCTACCCTGAATAACTACGTGACCTATATCAAGGAACGCAATGAAATGGAGCGTCTCAAAGGCATTTATCACAAGGCCTATGATGCCATGCAGTACGCCGATACCGAGGAAGTCTTTAAAAGCGCCGCCAAGCTGTTTCAGGGGATTTCCGGTTACAGGGACGCCGATGAAATGGCCGAGCGCTGTTTGGAAAATGCCGAAACCATTCGAAAGGACAATATTTACAGCGTCGCCTGGGGCAACCGGAATTCGCAGAATATCGGGCAGTTGGAAAGCGCGGTGAAGCTCTTTGAGTCGATTCCCGGGTGGAAGGACGCAGACGAGCAGGCGGTTGCTTTTCGGCGGAAAATCGAAGAAGTCAAGGCCCAGGAGGAAGCCGAACGCATTGAAAAAGAGAGAAAGGCAGAAGAACGGCGTATTGAACGCGAACGAAGTGCGGAACTAGCACGCATTGAGGCGGAAAAACGGGCGAAGCGCAAGAAAATCGCGGCTATTGTTGCAATAGTGCTGGTCATAGCAGGTATTGCATTTGGATTTCTAATGTATAAGGTCATCATTCCGAATAACAAATACACCGATGCCATGAAAGCTATGGAAGAACAGGATTACGCTGCTGCGTACAGTATCTTTTTGGAATTGGATGATTATAAAGACAGCAAAACAAAATTAGGTGAGATTCAGCAAAATCTCTTGACTACCGCACAAATTGGAGATACTGTCTATTTTGGCTCTTACGAGCAGGACAACGATACTTCAAACGGAAAAGAATTAATTGAGTGGATTGTTCTGGATAAGCAGGAGGATAAAGTACTGGTTATCAGCAATGAGTGCCTTGATAGCCAGCCGTATGATACAGGATTTGAGGAGGTCACCTGGGAAACCTGTTTCCTTCGAAAATGGTTGAACACGACGTTTCTCCAAGAAGCTTTTTCTTCCGAGCAGCAAGATTTGATACCATCAGTAACGCTGGCTAATACGAGCAATTCAGAAGATAAAGTTGGTAGTGATACGACCGATCAAATTTTTTTGTTTGATGTAGATGAGGCCAATCAATATCTGCCTTCCAATGAGGAAAGACAGGCAAAAGCAACGGATTATGCGAGAGCGCAGGGGGCGTATGTAAATAATACTAATGATAATAGTTGTTGGTGGCTGCGGTCGCCTGCATATCGCAATAGTGCCACACAAAATGTTCAATATAATGGTACTATTAATCAGACTGGAACTAAAGTAATTGCTACAGACTGTACCGTCCGTCCCGCCA
>ERZ827469.3283-NODE-3283-length-10855-cov-3.015278_pt1 | contig 10855 bp, 11 predicted proteins | sample MGYA00519917_ERZ827469 | MGnify/ENA primary metagenome ERZ827469 (study PRJEB31778, sample SAMEA3449314) | human gut metagenome | biome: human gut; feature: human-associated habitat; material: faeces | place: United Kingdom | collected 2010/2012 ... | reverse complement strand
TCACAAGGCGAGCCTGGTTTTACCTGGTTTTACGCCTTTGCCGTCAACACGGCGGCTGTTTTTCGGCAAAGCCACAAAACAGCCTAAATTCCAGAAAGGAAGGATATTTTTTATGACCAATCCGATTTTGGATGCCAAACAGGAATGCAGGGAGATCGTTTTGGCAGCGTTAGGACGCTGTGTCGCAGAGGGCGAGCTTCCCGCAGAACCAATTCCGGACTTTACCGTTGAAATTCCCGGGGATATTTCCCACGGTGACTTCGCCACCAACATCGCCATGGTGTCCGCAAGGGTGTTCCGCAAGGCCCCCCGCCAGATCGCCGAAGCTTTAACTGCCCAGATGGTGCTTTTAGGGACAAGCTTTGACGCCGTGGAAGTCGCTGGAGCCGGTTTTATCAACTTCACCTTGGGGCGCCGCTGGTTTTCCGCTTCGGTACAGCAAGCACTAAACGCCAAAGAAAATTACGGCCGCACTGATTACGGGCAGGGCAAACGGATGCTCGTCGAATTTGTGTCCGCAAACCCCACTGGTCCCATGCACATTGGAAACGCACGGGGCGGCGCTTTGGGCGACGGCATCGCAGCAGTTCTCGACTGGTCCGGTTATGAGTCCGACCGGGAATTTTACATCAACGACGCCGGCAACCAGATCAACAAGTTCGGCCTTTCATTGGATTTGCGGTATCAGCAGCTCTATAGAGACGGCGTGGAAATGCCGGAGGATTCCTACCACGGCGACGACATTGTAGAGCATGCCAAAAATTTTGCCGCCATCCACGGTGACAAATATATGTCTGCCCCCGAGGAAGAGCGCCGAAAAGCACTGGTGGAATACGCGCTTCCCATCAATATCAAAAACCTGGAAACCGATCTTGCCAAATACCGGATTCACTATGACCGTTGGTTCAAGGAGTCCTCTCTCCACGCCGATGGTTCCGTCGATAAAGTGATTAAACTTCTCAAGGAAAAAGGGCACACCTATGAGGCTGAAGGCGCTACCTGGTTTAAGGCGACTGAATTTGGCGCAGATAAAGATTTCGTTCTGGTTCGCTCCAACGGTTTTCCTACCTACATTGTGCCGGACATTGCCTACCATTACGACAAGCTGGTCACCCGCGGCTACGACAAGGCCATTAACGTTCTGGGCGCCGACCATCACGGTTATGTGGCTCGTATGAAGGCCGCTCTTCAGGCCATTGGCATCGATCCATCCCGTCTGGATGTGGTGCTGATGCAGATGGTGAACCTGGTTCGTGATGGGCAGATCATCAAAGCCAGCAAACGCTCCGGAAAAGCCATCACTTTGGTCACTCTGCTGGAGGAGATCCCCGTAGACGCCGCCCGGTTCTACTTCAACCTGCGAGAGCCCAACTCCCAGTTCGACTTCGACCTGGATTTGGCGGTAGAGCAGTCCAGTCAGAACCCGGCATATTATGTTCAGTACGCCCACGCCCGGATTTGCTCCATCGTCGCCAAATTAAAAAGCGAAGGGATCGAGCCCCGGGACGTGACTTTGGAGGAGCTGGACCTTCTTGTAGCACCGGAAGAAATCGAACTCATCCGGCATCTGGCCAAGCTTCCCAACGAGATCGTTGAATCTGCCAAGGCCTACGACCCGGCAAAAATGACCCGATATGCTCTGGATCTGGCCACCTTGTTCCATAAATTCTACAACGCCTGCAAGGTTCTCTGCGGCGACGAAAAACTGATGCAGGCCCGTCTGGCCCTCTGCTTGGCCGTCCGCATTGCACTGAAAAATACCTTGACCATTCTAAAAATCGACGCGCCTGAAACCATGTAAGGCTCGTCTCCAGGAGGCAAATAAAAGATGAAATTAGGTATGGTTGGTCTTCCCAACGTGGGTAAGAGCACCCTTTTTAACGCTTTGACAAACGCAGGCGCCGAGTCTGCCAACTATCCGTTTTGCACCATCGAGCCCAATGTGGGCGTCGTTTCGGTTCCCGACGAGCGCCTGGACAAATTGGCTGAAATGTATCACCCGAAAAAATTTACCCCCGCCGTTCTCGAATTTGTCGACATCGCAGGTCTTGTAAAGGGCGCCTCCAAAGGCGAAGGCCTGGGCAACAAATTTTTGGCCGACATCCGTGAGGTAGACGCAATTGTCCACGTAGTCCGCTGCTTTGAAGATGTAGACGTTGTCCATGTAGACGGTTCCATTGGCGCCGCAAGGGACATCGAAACCATCAATTTGGAACTGATTTTTTCCGATATGGAGATTCTCGAGCGACGGATTGCCAAAACCCAGAAGCTTGTCCGCGCCGACAAAAAATATGCCGGGGAACTGGAATTTTTAGAGCGGCTTTACGCCCATCTGGAAGAGGGGAAATCCGCCCGCAGCTTTGCGTTCACCGACGATGAACGGGAAATCATCGCTTCCTCGCCGCTTTTGTCCAACAAGCCGGTGATTTACGCCGCCAACATGTGTGAGGACGATTTCGTGGGCGGCTATGAGTCTAACACGCAGTATCAGGCAGTGAAAAAAATCGCCGAAGAGGAGCATTCCGCTGTTTTGCCCATCTGCGCCAAAATCGAGGAAGAAATCGCCGATATGACCGACGAGGAGAAAAAAGAGTTTCTCGCCGACCTAAACCTTAAGGAAAGCGGCCTCGCCCGCATCATCAAGGAAGGGTACGCCTTGCTGGGCCTCATCTCTTTCCTGACGGCAGGGGAGCCGGAAGTCCGTGCCTGGACCATTACAAACGGCACCAAAGCGCCTCAGGCCGCAGGCAAAATCCACACCGACTTTGAACGTGGCTTCATCCGGGCAGAAGTAGTGGCTTTTGACGACCTGATGGTCTGCGGAACCATGGCAGCTGCCAAGGAAAAAGGTCTCGTTCGGCTGGAAGGCAAAGAGTATGTCATGAAAGACGGCGACATCGTGTTATTCCGGTTTAATGTATAATTTTTGCGGTAAATGTGAAAAAGGAACGGTGTGCGCCGTTCCTTTTTCATTTTCTGCAAATGGTTTTTACCGGTCAAATTCTGGATTAAAAGCATAAAAGTTTTTGCTGTCTACTTTTTCCTGGCCGATTCTCAACGCTTCACCGAAGCGCTGGAAGTGGACGATTTCTCTTTCCCGAAGGAAACGGATGGCGTCCTTAACATCGGGATCATCGACTAGCCGTAGGATGTTATCATAGCTGAGTCGCGCTTTCTGTTCCGCGGCCAAATCTTCATGTAAATCAGCAAATAGATCTCCCGTAGAGGCTAATGTCTCTGCACTGAATGCCGACCCGGACGCCGCTTGAGGCCAAATTCCAACGGTATGGTCTACAAAATATTGGTCAAATCCCTGGGCCTTAATCTGATCCACTGTCAAATCTTTCGTAAGCTGATACAGAATTGCAGAAACCATCTCCACGTGCGCCAGTTCTTCGGTACCTACATCAGTCAGTATTCCTGTAATCTCGCCAAAAGGGCAGCTGTAACGCTGAGAGAGATAACGGGTGGCAGCGCCCAACTCGCCATGAGGGCCGCCTAACTGCGACATAATTACAGTGGCCGCTTTGGCATCGGGGCGTTTGATTTTCACCGGATGAATCAGATGTTTATCATAACTCCACATACTCGTTATACCCCCATTTCCCAGGGCCACGGATTATCTACCCATGCCCAGCGCATCTGGCCGTCAGCCGTATTTTGAACCCGGCCGTTTTTTTCTTCCCATTCCATCATGAGATCATGGAGTTTATCAGCGCTTTTTTTAAAAAATTTTAGCGCCTCCTGATCGTTGGGATGAGTGTCCAAAAACAGGTTGGCTTCGATAACGGCGAATTTGGCGATCTGGATTTCTTTCAACAGGTTATTTCTATTATCTTCCATTTTGTACTGCCTCCTTACCGATGAATGGCAGGTCGAGCTTTGCAAAAAGCGTTCCCCGCTCCAGTGCTACAGAGGGGGCGTATAAATCTTCCCATCTCTGTCTCGGTACATAAGACATTGCAAGCGGAAGCTGGTCTAAACACATTTTGCCAAAATCAACTTGCTCCCAGTTTTCCATCAGCGTAACACCTCTTTCTTGTAAAAATACAGTATATGGTATGCTGACTGAAATTGGGCCGTGCTGAATCAAAAAAAACAGCGTTTTTCCCTCTTTTGAAGAAGAAAAAACGCTGTTTTCAATTATCAGGGAAGTAAAAATACCCCTACTGTCATCCAAAAACAGATAGATATAGTAAATAGGATATCTCTCTTTCTGACCACAGTTTGATGATAGTAAGTTCGCTCACCCTCCTCGGAAAAGCCCTTGGACTCCATAGCCATCGCCAGGCATTCCGACCATCGGATGGCGTTGACAAACATGATAAACACAGGCTTTAAGGAGAAAGAGGAGGCTACACCCCTTACCTGCAGGGCCTGCCGAGCGTTACGGTACTCTTTTTGGATGTTGGGCAGAAGGTGGACTGCCGCCAGAATACCGTAGGCGAATTTGGGCGGCAGCTTCGCTTGGTGCTGTAAGCTGGTGATAAACTCCTGGGCGCTGGTGGTCATGGAAAACAAAATACCCAGGCCCGCAAATGCAAAAATACGTGTCGCCAGCTGCAACCCGTTATAGAACGAACCGACAGACATGGCGGCGATCCCGATGCTTCCGGTATATCCGGTGGCATCGGGATCAGAGTAGAAAAGTCCCGTTACCAAAAATCCTACCGCCAACAGCAAAACGGGGAAAAAGAGGAGAACGATCTTTTTTTTGGATGCACGGGAAAAGAGTAAAACCGCCCCCAAGGATAAAAACAATACGAGCAAATTAAGCCAAACAGAATAGCTAAAAGACAGTAAAACAGCGCTGATTAAGACGGCCAGCGCCTTGCAGAAGGGATTGACGTTTTCAAGACAGGGGGTTGTCATGCCGATTCCTCCCTTTTTCCTGCCACTCCGGATACCAATTTTATTTGCCCATCCTCCAAACGGTAAATTTGATCGGCCCATCGGCAGGCCAACTCCTCATCGTGGGTGGACAAAATCACTGTCAGGTTTTGTTTCCGTACAAGTTCTTCCAACAAGTCCATAATCGCCTCGGAAGAGCGGTCGTCCTGCCCATAGGTAGGCTCATCCAGGAGCAAAATCTGCTGGTGGTTGGCCAGCATGGAGAGAACTGCCAGCCGACGCTGCTGTCCTTGACTGAGCATAAAGGGAGAGCGGTGGCGGACGTTTTTCAATTGAAACTGCTCCAACAAGGATAAGGCTTTTTCCTCCAGCCGTTCCTGCGGTATTTTTTTGCCAGTGCGTTTGAGACTGAACAAAATTTCATCCAAAACCCCTTGGGTCACAAATTGGTTCATGGGGTTTTGAAAAACGATACCCGCTTTGGCGTAGAGCTCTTTTTTCTTATATTCTCGGACTTCCTTTCCCTGAAACTGGATCGTTCCCTCATATGACCTGAGCCCCAGCATCGCCTCAAACAAAGTGGTTTTACCTGCTCCGGATTTTCCCAGAATGGCTGTGATGCTGCCGGCAGGGAAGATAGCTGACGCGCCGGAAGGCAGCGGCATATCGGCCGCAGATGTTTTTTTACGAGTGCCTGCAAAAAGGGTGATTTTTTCGAGATGATAAATCGGTTTTTCCGTCTTTGACTGATGACGTTCCCGAAGCGAAACAGTTTTTTTCTGTTCGGGAACAAAATCCGAATGCTGTGGCTGAGATAAGATTTGAATGACACCGTTTCCTTCCATCCGGGCGATCCTGTCTGCAAAGCCTTCCCAGCGTTTCCATTGGTGGTCAATGGCCAGAATCGTCAAGTCCTTTTCCTGACGAATTTTCTTTAAAAGATCGATGATTTCCTCGGCTGAGCCGGGGTCCAGATTGGCAAACGGTTCGTCTAAAATAAGGCAGGAACCGTTCAACGCCAAAATACAAGTTAGCGCCGCCTTCTGCTTTTCGCCGCCGGAAAGGCTATGTAAAGGCCGGTCGAGAAAGGGTTCCATACCGGTCTGACGGACCGCTTGTAAAGACCTTTCATCCATTTGTGTGGGAGGGATCGCGATATTTTCTAGACAAAAACGCAGTTCTTCCCGCAGAGTGTCCATACAAAACTGTAAATCGCAGTTTTGAAACATCATGGAAATATGACACACCCGCTTGTTTTCCGGCATCTCCAGGATGTTTTCCCCACGGATTTTCACTGTTCCGCTTTGCAAAAAACCGCCGTTTTTTGGTAAAAGCCCCGCCAGAATCGAAGCAAGCGTGCTTTTTCCGCAGCCGCTGTCCCCAGTGAGCAGTGTGACGCTCCCTTTGGGAAGCTCTAGTGACAGATTGTCCAAAACCGGCCGCTTGGACTGCTCAAAATATCGAAAGGTAAGGTTTTTTGCAGCCAGTAGTATTTCTTTTTCCATGTCATTCCTCAATAAAAGCGCCCTTTTGACCCAGAGCATAGCTTTTTAGAACGCCCGCCTTATTGAGGCCGTCGGCAAACAGCTTGGAACCGACGGTGCAGAACAGCAAAGAGCTCAACAGCCGGATTATAAACATGACGACCAGCAGGGAGGGCGCCAGATCAAAAAATCCGGAGCGCACAAATCCCCAGCCGAAGCTCAAAATCGTCGCCCCCAGCGCCGCAAGACTCATGGAGAGCCAATCGTATCGTTTGTATCGGAAGATGGTAAAGCCCACTTCGGCTCCCAAACCCTGCAAAAATCCGGACACAAACACGATGGGGCCGTACATGTTGCCGAGAAGCACCTCAATGAGGGCCGCCAGCATTTCCGAAACGATAGCCACACCTGGTTTTTGCAGCACGTAAGCCGCAAAGGTAGACGCCATAAACCAGATGCCAAAGATGAATTCATTTCCAAGAGGCGCCAAACCGAAGGGGGTCAGCGCCGTCGTCAGAGGAATGGAAAGGTACACCGCCCCTAAATAAACCACGGCGAAAAACACCGAAATGATGCCCACCATGAGGATATCTTTTAACTGCCATTTATATGTCGTTTTCATCTTTTTTCTCCTTTATTTGGTAGGACTGTTGACGGATAATGTCGCCTCTAAAATGTAGTGGGAAATGTTCTGCTCAGCGTACTCCATTACTTCATTGAAATAGTCAAAAACAGCGTGGACATCGCCTTGCAACACGGTGGCGTAGTGGCTGGATTCCAGGTATACGCCTCGGTCGATGGCAAGGTTTGCGATATGTGCGATGTGGCGAATGTAGTCGTCCACCCCCATGGGGTAAAAGGCGAATTTACAGAGCACCGTAAAGTGCTTATCGGCGATATTCTTTTGGTTTAGAAGTTCGTCGTCCTCGGATAGGAAGCTGTCAGCGTCGGTGTCGCCGGGACAACCCTTGGAAAAAGTCGCTTCCATGACCATGTGGACGTTTTCCTGATAAGCGTTTACAAAGCAGGCTTTTGCAGCATCGGTCACGTGAACCCGCTTGCCGCGGTAGATGGTGGAAAGCTTGTCGGTGGTATTCCATACTTTTTGGGTATCCACCTTTTTGACTGCGTCTAGGATAATGTCGATATACCGGTCGCTCATGGGACAGAGGACAAACCGGCACCCAGTGATGTCGAGGCTTGCCCCTCTGCCACACCACGGGCAGTCAAATTCTTCCATTTCTTCGTTAGACATAAAAAATAGCCCCTTTCCTGTACCCGGAAAGAAGCTATTGCCGCTCATCGTTACACTCCCTTCGCCGGTATTATCCGTATCAGGTTATGCGGGTTAAGGCAATTGCCTCTCTCAGCCGGCTTTATGCCAGCACCCCGGGTCTTTTTGTATTCAATTGTGCAAAGCAGTTTCCCGCTTTTTCCAACAAATTGTACCATGTCTTTTTTATGCAGTCAACACCGAAACTATAAGAAAAGTGCCCCCTTTTTTGCGATTTAACTGTGCAATTTATCGAACAGTCTGGAAATGAACATCAAAGTTATCCCCATTTTCCTCTGTAAAATGGGAAGAACTCTCCGGGAAGCCGGAGAGTTCTTTCTTAATTACGCTTCCGTTATGTTTTTTTGATAGATCAGACGCAAGCCTTTGAGCAGCAAATCGTCATCCACGATGATATCTCGTTTGCAGTAGGGGACGATGCATTTGCTCAGGCCCCCGGTAGCGACAACGGTGGCCTTTTCTCCCAGCTCTTCCTCCATCCGGTCGATGATACCGTCCAAAGTAGCGGCATTGCCATAAATAGCGCCGCTTTTCATGCAGTCGATGGTGTTGGTTCCGATGATTCGTTTGGGCGGTTCCAGACTGATGCTCTGAAGCAGAGAGGTGCGAGAAGTAAGCGCTTCTTGAGATGCCTTTACCCCGGGAATAATCATTCCGCCTAAGTAATTTTTGTTATTGTCAATGACGGAAACAGTGGTGGCCGTCCCCATGTCAAAAATAATTAGAGGGAGTTTGTATTGATGGATTGCCGCAACGGCATCCACCACCAAATCGCTTCCCAGTTGAGCCGGATTGTCAATTTTGATGTTGAGGCCGGTCTTAAGGCCGGGACCTACCACTAAGGGCGTGCGCCCGATAGATTTTTCCACTGCCAGTTCCAAAATGTGAATCAGCGGCGGCACCACCGATGAAATAATGCTGCCGGTAATGTGCCTAGGATCAATGCCGTTTAACTCCATCAGGTTTTTAAAGCTGATGGCGTATTCGTCGTCAGTCCGGCTCCGGTCGGTGGCCAGGCGGCCTACAAAATATATTTTTTCGTCGTCCAGGCAACCAATAACGATATTGGTGTTTCCTACGTCCAGTGCTAAAATCATATTGTTACTCCTGTTTATACGTTCTTTTTGGCAAAGCGGCAAACCGCCTTACTGATCAAGGCACCCACCGATCCGCAGACGATGGCCTCTACCAGGCCGTTCACGCCCACAAAGGCGACGACAAACATCAACACATTAGTGCCCGGAGCAATGGTGTTCCAAATCTCCCTAATATAATCGGTCCGTCCAAAAAGGAGAATCAAACTGCTCATAAAAAAGATGGTGTTCAGCAAAGCACCGGACAATCCGGCAACCACATAGCTGACGATCTTGGTTTTATCGATGCGTGCCAGTCCACGAAAGATCCAGCCGCACAACAAGCCCATCAGCACCCGTGGAATGATGCAAACGATCCCGGTATAAAACGGATTGATACTGAGCAACGTTGCGCCGAATGCATCGGCGCCGAAGCACTGTATCAGGCTGGTAATGCCAAAAACACCGCCGAGGATCGCGCCTGCAGTCGGCCCCATAGCCACTGCACCGATGATGACTGGAATCGTCAAAAAGGTAATGGACAGCAATCCGATCTTCAGATAACCCAGAGGCGTAAATGCCATCACTACGATGATCGCAGTGAGCAATGCCAGCTGTACCAGGTAAACGAGCTTCTTTCTGTTTTCTTTCATATCAAGTTCCTCCTACTATTGTTCCAAAATGGATACAATGTAATTTTAGCAGTTTTATTATAACCGCAACCCTAACACGAATGCAAGGATTTTCTGGGAGCGGGTAAAAATTTTGTACGCGCTCTACAAAAAGAAGAGCTGTTCACACAGTTTTCCTTTACTTTTTTCAGGGAATTATGCTATACTATATCGTGAAAAAATATTGAAATTAACATCAGAAACATGAGGTGTATCGATTTGTCAAAGAAAACCGACCATATCCGCAATTTCTGTATCATCGCGCATATCGATCACGGAAAATCCACCCTGGCCGACCGTATTCTCGAGCGGACAAGCACTGTCGCCGCCCGAGAGATGGAAGAGCAGCTGCTGGACAACATGGATATCGAGCGGGAGCGCGGCATCACCATCAAGGCCCGCGCCGTCAACTTAAATTATACCGCTAAAGACGGAACCGTCTACGCCTTCAATCTCATCGATACCCCCGGCCACGTGGACTTCAATTACGAGGTTTCCCGTTCCCTGGCCGCCTGCGAAGGCGCGATTTTGGTGGTGGACGCCTCTCAGGGTATCGAGGCGCAGACCCTGGCCAACACCTATCTGGCTGTCGACCACGGATTGGAAGTGGTGCCGGTTATCAACAAAATCGATCTGCCCTCCGCCGATCCGGAGCGAGTAGCCCATGAGGTGGAAGATGTCATCGGCATACCGGCTCTGGACGCCCCGCGTATTTCCGCCAAGGTGGGCATCGGCATCGAAGAGGTGCTGGAACGGGTGGTCACCGATATTCCCGCTCCTCAGGGGGATGACCACGCCCCTTTGAAAGCGCTGATCTTCGACTCCTATTACGACAGCTACAAAGGCGTCATCGTCTATGTCCGGGTCATGGAGGGGACGGTCAAACCGGGGACGCGCATCCGGATGATGTCCTCCGGCGCGGAATTCGACGTGGTGGAGGTAGGACACATGGGAGCGAAAAACCTCATTCCCTGTGAAGAGCTTTCCGCCGGTGACGTAGGCTATATTACCGCCAGCATCAAAAGCGTGGGCGACACCAGCGTAGGCGATACCATCACAGACGCCGCAAATCCCGCTGCCGAACCGCTGCCCGGCTATCGGCAGGTCAATCCCATGGTGTTCTGCGGCATCTATCCCGCCGACGGTGCCAAATACCCTGACCTGCGCGACGCGCTGGAAAAACTCCAGCTAAACGACGCGGCTCTCTCCTTTGAACCGGAGACCTCCATCGCGCTGGGCTTTGGCTTCCGCTGTGGATTTTTAGGGCTTCTGCACATGGAAATCATGCAGGAGCGGCTGGAACGGGAATTTAATCTGGATCTCGTTACCACTGCGCCTTCGGTTATCTACCGAATCACCAAAAGCGATAATTCGGTGGTCTATATCGACAATCCCACTAACTACCCCGACCCCTCCCAGATTTTAGAGGCGGAGGAACCCATTGTCAAGGCGGATATTCTGACCCCCACCGACTACGTGGGC
>ERZ827469.3281-NODE-3281-length-10862-cov-3.131304_pt1 | contig 10862 bp, 10 predicted proteins | sample MGYA00519917_ERZ827469 | MGnify/ENA primary metagenome ERZ827469 (study PRJEB31778, sample SAMEA3449314) | human gut metagenome | biome: human gut; feature: human-associated habitat; material: faeces | place: United Kingdom | collected 2010/2012 ... | reverse complement strand
GGGCACGAACGCCGAAGCCGAAGGTAAAGACGATGCCGCAGCGGCCGACACCGCACCCGCCGCGCAAGCCGCAGCCGACACCGAACCGAAACAGCGCCGTCGCACACGCAGGCCGCGCAAGGACGCCGTGATCCACGACGTACCGCCTACGCCCGCAACCCCCGCAGCGCCCATAACCGTAGAGTCGAACAACGTCGCAACGCAAGCTGAACCCGATAGCGCCGCCAACGAAGGCGCCAAGGCCAACGCTCGAGATGCCGAAGGCGAACCGACGACGGAGAGCAAGAAACCCCGCAGACGCACGCGTGCGACGAAGGCGAGACGCCCTGCGGCCAGGCAACCGGAGGTCAAGATCGACGCCGAACCCGCAGCCGAGCCTCCCGCCGAACCCGTACCCGCGCAGGAAAGCAAGGTCGACACCGCAGGCGCTATCATCACGCCCCAGCAGGTCATCCGCGAGACGATAGCCGAAGCGGGAGATGCGGGCATCTCGCTTGCGCAGGTCGGCAATGCGGTTCGATCGAAGTTCAAAGACTTCAAGGTGCGTGACCTGGGCTTCCCCCAGATGCGTCTCTACATCAAAAGCGTCGAGGACTTCGAGCTTATACGAAACGGCAAGGACCTCTTCGTGAAAATGGCGCGCTAACGTCGCCGAACCCCCGCCAACCACCGATGCGAATAGGAGATCGCGCTTGGAAATTCTCACGCTTGGCCTTCTGCTCATAGCCGCTGTCCTCGTTTCCTCCGTCGTCGACCAGATCGTTCCGAAGGTGTCGCTTCCGCTCATACAAATCGGCATGGGCGTCATCATCGCTCTTCTGGCGCCGGCGGCGATCCGCATCGAGCTGAACCCGGACCTGTTCCTCGTCGCCTTCATCGCGCCTTTGCTCTACGACGAGGCGAAGCACGCCGACAAAGAGCTCCTCTGGCGCGATCGCAAGCCCATTCTCTCGCTTGCGATCGGTCTGGTCATCGCAACCACGCTCGCCATCGGTTTCGCCGTTAACGCGTTCATCCCCTCGATCGGGCTCGCAGCCGCCTTCGCCCTCGGAGCCGCGCTCGGTCCTACGGACGCCGTCGCCGTCTCCTCGCTCGCAAAGGAAGTCGATATCCCCGAGCGACAAGCGAGCATCTTGAAGGGCGAGCTTCTGCTCAACGACGCATCAGGCATTGTCTCGTTCCAATTCGCCCTTGCCGCAGCCATCACCGGCACGTTCTCGTTCATCGACGCAAGCGCCAACTTCCTCTTCGAGTTCTTCGGCGGCCTCGTCGTAGGCGCTGCGCTTGGGTATCTTGGGAAGTTCATCGTGAACAGAGTGCGCGCGATCGGCGTCGAGAACACCACGTTCCACGTTCTGTTCGAAGTGCTCACGCCGTTTTTGGTCTACCTCATCTCCAGCTCGATCCATGTCAGCGGCATCATCGCCGTGGTTGTCGCGGGCCTGGTGAACGTCATCGCCCCGCGAACCATCGGCCCTTCCGTCGCGCGCATGAACATCGTCTCCTCGAACGTCTGGCACGTTCTCTCGTTCACGCTCAACGGCATCGTCTTCGTGCTTCTGGGCACCCAGCTCCCGAAGGCCATGCAGTACAGCTGGGGCGATATATCCATCGACAACGGCGTGCTCGTCGCCTACGTGCTCGGCATCACGTTCGTGCTGCTCGGCGTGCGCTTCATCTGGGTGCTCGTGATGGAATTCTTCTTCGTCAAACGCAAGAAGAAGCGAGCGTTTCGCCTTGACGATGTCCGCACATCGCTCGTCACCACGTTGTGCGGCGCGAAGGGCACCATCACGCTCTCCATCTTGTTCACCATACCCGTCTACCTCTCGACGGGCGTGAGGTTCCCGCAGCGCGACCTCATCATCTTCCTCGCCTGCGGCGTCATCCTCTGCACGCTTCTATTGGCGACGTTCGTCGTTCCGCTGCTCGCACCGAAACGAAAAACCGAGGACGAAGCGGAGAAAACCCACCAGCGTGAAATCGAATGCAACATGGAAATCCTCCGCAGCGTCATCGAGGAGCTGGCTATCCGCAAAACCCCCGAGAACCGCGGGGAGATCCAGAAAGTAATCAGAGCCTACAACGAGCGGCTAAAGCGCGTGAAGGAGATGAACGACGTCGAGGAAGAGCCCAACAGCGAGTTGAGGCTGAAGGCCATCGGCTGGGAGCAGGAGCGCGCTTTCGAGATGCTCGAGAACAACCAGGTCACCGGCGTTGTGGGATATCAGTACCTCAGCAGGCTCGAACGCATCGAGAACCTGCTCCTCCATAGCGACAGGAGGATCTCCCCTCGCAAAATCTGGGTGAAAACGCGTGCCATGCTCAGACGCGGCGTCCACGCACTGGTAAGAGAGCTGCCCGACACCTCGCTCACCGCTCGCACCGACGAGATGAGGCGGCTCCAAATCGCCACCGAGTGCTACGCCATCGAGAAGCTCGAAGCTCTTGTTTTGTCCGACGAATTCAAAACCGAGGACGTCACCTCCCTCCTCATCGAATACCAGGCGAACGTCGCGGCGCTCAAGAACAGCCTCCCGACGCTCACCACGTCATTCAAAGTGGCCAACCGCGCAGACGACGTGAAACGTTACGCATACCAAATCGAGCTTGAGCAAATCCAGACGATGTACGAGGAGGGCCGCATCGGCCGCGCATGCGCCAAGCGAATGCGCGAAAACGTGCACCTCATGCAGCTCGACCTCGAGGACAACGTCTAGGCGACAACTCAGCAGATAACGTTCACCGCCCTTGGTGGTACACCGCTTGACGCGCGCTCCACCAAGGGCGGAACTTCTCCTCGAAATAGAAAAAGGGATGAAGGAGCCTTCATCCCTTTTTCAGTATAAGCAGATCATCGTCTCGATCGGCGATTACAGCACGAGACGCAAGAACCTCCGACCTCACCTCGCACCGCATCGCGTGATAGACGTGAAGCCGACCCTGCGCCCTGAGCAACGGCGCGCCTGATCCGTCGGCTACATCTTCACCGGAGCGCTCACGCCGAGCAAGCCGAGCGTCAGCGCCAAGACGATGCGCACTGAATCGGCAAGCGCCAAACGTGCGTCACGCACAGCAGGCTCCTCGCCCACAATGCGGCAGTTCGTATAGAACGAGTGAAACAGCGCGGCAAGATCCTGCGCGTAGTGAGTCAAGCGGAACGCGGCGCGATCGCGGGCAGCAAGAGCCACCAGAGAGGCGAACTCGTCCATTTTGCGCATGAGGGCGAGCTCGGAGGGATGGGTCAGAGCGGACAGGTCGACGTTTTCGGGGACGATCTTGCCCGCAAGCTCGTCCATGGGCATCTCGCCGGCTTCAGCAGCTGCCGCATCCGCCCCGTCGGCAGCTTTGCGCAGGATAGAGCAGATGCGCGCATGGGCGTACTGCACGTAATAAACCGGGTTCGACGCGTCCTTCTTCTTCGCCACCTCGATATCGAAGTCGATCGGCTGATCGGAGGATTTAGAGAGCATGAGGAAACGCGTGGCATCAACGCCTACCTCGTCGATGAGCTCCTCGAAAGTGATCATCTCGCCGGTGCGTTTCGACATGCGAACCGCCTCGCCGTCGCGGAAGAGGTTCACCAACTGACCGAGGATGATCTCGAGCACACCGGGCCAGCCCCACGCGGCCAACATCGCCTCGCAGCGAGCGATGTAGCCATGGTGATCGGCGCCCCAAATGTTGATAAGGCGGTCGAATCCGCGCTCCATCTTGTTGTAATGGTAGGCGACGTCGCTCATGAAGTAGGTCATCTCACCGTTTGCCTTGATGAGCACGCGGTCTTTCTCGTCATCGAAAGCGCTGCTCCTGAACCAGATAGCACCGTCCTTCTCGTAGACGTAACCCTTCTCCTTCATGGCCTCGAAGCTGCGATCGACCGCGCTCTTGCCGTTCTCATCCGGAACATAGAGCGTGCGCTCGGAGAACCAGCAGTCGAAATGAGTGCCGAAGCGATCGCACACGCGACGCTGATCGTCGAGCATCATCCGATACGCGCGCTCGCGGAAGTTCTTCATGCGCTCGGTCGGGTCGGCATCGAGCCACTTGTCGCCGTCTTCATCGATGATCTTCTGCGCAATGTCTTTGACGTAAGCGCCTGCATAGCACGACTCGGGCAGGTCGACGTCACGCCCGAGAAGCTGCTGGTAGCGCACGGCGACCGACTCGCCGAAGTTATCCATCTGGGTGCCATGATCGTTGACGTAAAACTCCTCGTGCACGTCGTAACCGGCATGGCGCATGACACGAGCCGTCGCATCGCCGAGTGCAGCCCAGCGGCCGTGGCCAACGTGCATGGGGCCGGTGGGGTTCGCCGAGATGTATTCGAGGTTGATCTTGCGCATGCCCTCGGGAATCTCGCCCTTGCCGAAGTCGGCCTTCTCAGAGCGAACGGCGGCGATCACCCCTTGCAACGTGGCGTTGTCCAAGCGAATGTTGATGAAGCCCGGACCCGCGATTTCGATACCCGCTATCATATCGTTCGCGGGAATGTGATCAACGATGATCTGGGCGATCTCGCGCGGATTCTTGCGCGCGAGCTTCGCGGAACGCATGGCGACCGTCGAAGCCCAGTCGCCGTTAGCCTCGTCTCGCGGACGCTCGAGCGCGGGCTCGGGCACCGTCTCAAGCGAGAGAGAGCCGTCTTCGCGGGCGGCTTCAAGGGCGGACTCGATGATCTTTTCCAATGATTCGCGAATATCCATCTTTCGTCTTTCTCCAAATCCATCTGAGAGGGCTAAACCTCGATGACGGCTTTACGCGACGCCGAGCATCCCATCCTCCGAGAAAATCAAAGTGAAGGTAGATATTACCACCTTCGTGCTATATATGCAGGTCAATAATGCATCTGGATGCCTTTATCGCTAAGTGCCCATAACTCTCAAGGCGTCGCCCCTCCCCCGTCAGACGAAGAGACGACGCGAACGCATACAAACATTCGACCACACGCTTCGCCACTCAACCGGGCAACACCGAGCTCGGCAGGAGAAAGACCTTCTCTGCAAGCGAAGCCCGAATCGAAAACACCGTTCGAAGGGATCAAGGGGGGCGTCCGACCCCCCGACGTCGAATTCCTTTTAACGCTGCTCTTGGGATCACACGGGTGCCGACGGCGTCCCGACCCCTCGGCGAAGAACGAACCAGCTGCTATTTCAAAGTCGCGTACATGATGGCCTTGATGGAATGCATACGGTTCTCAGCTTCGTCGAAGACCCTAGACTGCCCGGATTCGAACACCTCGTCGGTGACCTCTAGCTCGGAGATGCCGAACTTTTCGGCGATCTCGGCGCCGATGGTGGTTTTGGTGTCGTGGTACGAGGGAAGACAATGCATGAAGATGGCGCCATCAGCGGCCATGTCCATGACGTCGGCGGTCACGCGATACGGCTCGAGGAGTCTGATGCGTTCGGCCCAAAGCTCAGCGGACTCGCCCATGGACACCCAGATGTCGGTATAGATGATGTTCGCCCCGGTGCAGGCCTCGGCCACATCGTCGGTCAACGTAACCGAACCGCCAGTCTCCGCCGCGATCTCACGGCACGTGGTGACAAGCTCTTCTTTAGGCATCTGCTCCTTCGGGCCGCAGGCCACGAAGTGCAGTCCGAGCTTCGAGCAAACGACCATGAGAGAATTCGCCACATTGTTCTGAGCGTCCCCCATGAAAACCAGCTTGAGACCCTTGGAACCCTGTGGAAAGTTTTCCTCGATCGTCAGCATGTCGGCGATCATCTGCGTGGGGTGGAATTCGGTGGTCAGTCCGTTCCATACAGGCACGCCCGCGTTGGCAGCTAGGTCCTCGACGATAGCCTGGCCAAAGCCACGATACTCGATGCCGTCGTACATACGACCGAGCACGCGAGCGGTGTCCTCGATGGACTCCTTCTTCCCCATCTGAGAGCTAGCGGGATCGAGGTAGGTGACGCCCATGCCAAGATCGCTGCCCGCAACCTCGAAGGAGCAGCGAGTGCGCGTAGAGGTCTTCTCGAACAGCAAGACGATGTTTTTGCCGGCAAGGTACTTATGCGGAACACCCGCGCGTTTCATATCCTTGAAATTCTTGGCTAGATCAACGAGATAGCGAATCTCATCAGGAGTGAAATCGAGAAGCTTCAGAAAATGGCGTCCGCTCAGGCTTATGGGCATTTCAGTTCCTTTCGTTAGTTGCCGACCGATTCGGCGAAAGCTCGCGGGGCTCTCTCGCCGGATGCGAAGCCGCACCTGACAAGGAGAGAGACCGATGGCGAATGGCTGAACCCCCGGCACGGCTTCAACCATTCGCATATCCTCATTTTACGGATCGCGGTCGACAATTTACAGTCAAACACCACGCTACCATTACCACGGTATCTTTAACCAATCGTTAACGGCACGCCGGGTAATCGGCAAAACAGCGCCCTGGGCCCGCGAACTAACGTGCCAGGATTGCGTTCATCGGACCTAATCGCCTCGACGCAAGCAAGGCATGGACAATACCCCATCGTATGCAGCTTCTTTTGCGCTATAATGTAGCTTGCTGCGCATTCGAGGATTGAGAGAGCGCGGAACCCAAGCGCCCATGGCTCAACGGATAGAGCAACGGACTTCTAATCCGTAGGTTGTAGGTTCGAGTCCTACTGGGCGCGCCATGAAACCGCAGGTCACGGGGGTTTTCCCGTGGCCTTTTTGTTTATAGGGGCTGTTATGCATCCCGAAAATTGCACAACGGTTGCACTTCCCCGACGTTTCAGGCGGTTTTAAGCTCGATTATTCGAGCCGTCTTTCCTCCCCCCGCAGCAATCATGCCGAACAGCTCGGCCGCATTCTTGTCGTTCTCGGGCACCGCGTGAGAGTAGAAATCGAGCGTCACGCTTGCCGAGGAATGCCCGAGGCGGCTTTGAACGGTCTTGACGTCCACGCCGTGCGCAAGAAGCTGCGTCGCCTGCGTGTGCCTCAGCTCATGGAGCTTCAGCCCCGCGAACCCGTTCTCCTTCCGCCAGATCGCCCACCAATGTTCGATGTTGTTCTTGTCCAACGCCGTTCCCGTGTTGGAGCAGAAGACGAAGCGGCTCGAAAGATCGCCCGAAAGCTCGAGCAGGTAATCCATCTGACGCCCCCGCCATTCCCTGAGGCCCGCCATCGCGCGGGAGTCTAGGGCTATCGTGCGCCGCCCCGCGTCCGTCTTCGCCTCCCGTATGTCCACGGTGCCGCGAATGAAATCGACGTCGCGCCACTCGAGGGCCAAGCCCTCGCCGAGCCTCGCGCCCGTGGCGAGAAGGAACATGACGAGGCGGAGCCTGCTTTGCTCGGACAGCCCCGCCACCTTGAGGCACGACGCGCCCGAACGCCTCTCGGCCCTCTCTCGCGCTATCCTCTCGGCTTCTCCCGCCGCCTCCCGCTCGCATTCCTCGAGCCGGGCGAGAAGCCGCGCCATATCCGCCTCGGACAGCGAACGCCGCTCGCTCTTGTCCTTCTTCGGCGCGTCCATCCTATCGCACGGGTTCCGCAAGATCAGATCATAGGAAACCGCCTTGGACAGAACGGCCTTGAGCGTCACGAAATAGGAGTGCTGCGTGGTGCCGCCGAACCTCCGCCCCTGAGAGGCCCTTTTCTCCCGCATCGCGCGGAACAGTCCCTCGACGGCCATCACGTCCAGCTTCTCGAGCGGCACGTCGCCCACGAACTCGCACATGAAACGAATATGCGATGCATAGCTCTTCAGCGTGGACTCCTTGACCTTGCCCGACTCCCTCAGCGACGCCATATAAAACTCGCAAAGCTCGCGAAACGTCGTCTTCCCGCCGTCCGCCTTCAATCCAGACTCGTATTCGGCCCTCAGCTTGTCGCGAACCTTCCTCGCGTCCGCCTTCGTTCCGCGAACCGTCCTCGAAGATCGCTTCAGCTTGCCCGTTACGGGATCGCGCCCGAAAGACACTTGCACGAGCCAGACGCCCGTTCCCTTCTTCGTTATAGACCCGTCTCCTCTTGCCATTTTTCAACCTCCCTTCGATTAACCGCGGGTCACAACTTCTATCGTCACGCCCCTAACGGGGCGGTAACGGCATTCACGAAAGAGCGTTCGAGTTCATAATGTGGTCGATACGCTCTCTTTCCGCGTCTTCCTCTATGTCGTTCCATTCGCGAGGAGCCGCTGTGTACACCATCCGCCAATACTCGGGCGCGTTCATTCGTCCGAATAATGTCAAATTGATAGCCATCACGTCCGCCGTCGCTAGCTTCATGGTGCCTTTTTCGTATTTGTAATATGAATCTTTCGATATAACGCGCCCCGTCTTTTCCTTCACAGCTGCCACGAACTCATCAACTCGTCTGTATCGGTTGGCTCTCTCCCTTTTCAGCAGAAGCCCGAATAATTCGTTGTCGAAGCCGTATTCCTCGTTTTGCATGACTGCCTCCTGTTCGGTTGCTTTCCAAATTATACCAAACTTTTGGGAGAGATTGAATTATTTTGTTTTATGATCGAAAAAGCAGAATGTTATTGGAAAGCATGCAGAAAGGACAGGAGATGGTCGTAAGGACGTCGGAACCAAAGTTGCTAACGATGAATCAGTTTGCAAACTGCCTTGGTGTTTCGAGGGTGACGGCACGAAAGATCGCGAGCGGTTACCCCGAGTACCTTGTCCCTCACGGAGAGAAACAGGCGCATAGATACGTCAACTCGATGCTTGTAGATCGTTTGCTTTCCGTGAACGAGGACGACAGCACTCATAAGCAGATCGAGGGTTAGATATGAAGCTCGACGACTTCCCCGTTATGCTCGAGGTGAAGCACCTCGCGGAGCTGTTCAGCATAGGCGAACGCGCCGCTCGCGCATGGTGCGCCTCGGGAAAGGTGCCAGCTGTGAAGATCGGGCGTGTTTGGTACGTTTCGAGGGAACGCCTGAAGGCGTTCGTAGAGGGGTGATCGGATGAACGCGAGCGAAACCGCTTGGCGGGCGCAGATGTGGCGGGAGAACAACCCGAGGGCTTGGGCGTTCAAGGAGGGCTTGGGGGAAGCCGACTACTTGGCGGGACGCCGAATCTCGATATCGCGGCTCGTGGAGCTGTGTCGCGCTAAGGACTTCGCCACGAACGACGGGGAGCGGTTCAGGATCAGCAACTCGTATCGAGCCGCGTTCGCTCGAATGCTGGTCAAGGATCATCCCGAGTGGCGCGGACTGATCGTGCTCCACAAATCGAAGCTTGATGGGCTGGTGTAGGCATGGCGAACGGTAGCAGCGTTATAAAGATCGACGTATTGGGGAGCGACGAATACCTCAGCTTGTCGCTCGCGGCTCAGGCCGTGTACCCTCAGGCACTCATTGCGGCCGACGCCTTGGGTTGCATTGACCGAAAGAGGCAGGTAACCGAGGGCGACCCCGAAAAGGAAGCGGCTTTAGAGGAACTCATAAGTTACGGGTTCGTTATCCGGTTGGAAGCCCCCTACGATTCTACCCTCGCGATAACTCACTGGTGGGCGATGAACGGGTACAAGGACGATAGGTTCGGAACGACGCGCCACGGCATGCTCATCGAAAAAGAGCTCAGGTTCTACAGCAAGACGGATCGCCGCTACATGAGGCCCGGCAGCGTCTCGCCCGACTTCGAGGGAATAAGGGTAAGCGAGGTTATAAGGCGGCTTTCATCAGGAGAAACCGCAAGCGGGGCGGAAGCGGGACGGAGGCGGGACGGAGGCGGGACGGAAACGCCCCTCAATACAAGGCAAGGGAACGTAACGCAAATAGCAACGCAAGGGAACACGACCGAGGCGGCACCCTCCCCATCTTCGGACGATAACGGATTCATAGCTCAGGCTATCGCCGCATTCAACGAGGAGGCTGGTGCGGATGTTCGAGGCGTCGACGATAAAACCGCCGCCGGCATCATGGCCATCAGGGAGAGCGGAAGGAGCATCGACGACGTTAGGGCCGTCGTTCGCTCGAAGTTCGGCGAATGGCAGGACAGCGAAAAAATGAAGCGGTTCATAAGGCCTTCGACGCTGTTCGGCGACAAGTTCGAGGAGTACCTCGCCACAGCCAGAAGCGCGGAGGGGGTCGGTGACTTTGCAGCTTACGACTAGAAGTCACACTAGCAGCCTTACGTTATGCGAGTTAAGCGAGACTCGGGTCTCACCGCCTCGGGCAGGAAAGGAGGGGCATTGAAAGACGAAGATGGAACCCTGTTCGGGGAGGTTCCGCGAACGGACTTGCTGGACCAATGGCTATCGACCTTGGCGGTTGACGTGATCCTAGCTCGAGGGGGATACCCCGACAAGGGCAGCGTAACCGCCGTTCTCGATGATTCGTTCGTCGCCGCTTACCACAAAGCCACGGTTAGAGCGACCGAGGCCGACCCCGATATATCGGAGCTTGAGAGCCAGCATAAGCGTTTCGCGTACAAATCGACCTATGAGAGCATATTATCCGCCGCCCTATCCCCCTCGGGCCTTCTATGCCCAAGATGCGTGAGTGGCTATATCGTGCCCGGAACGAAAGCCGCGAAGAAATACGGGGTTTGCGAGGGATGCTTACGCCGCGCGCAGGCCGCCGCGCGAAGGCAGTTAGCCGAGGAGGTAGAGGCGGGCAAGGGCTGGAACGCCGCCCGAAAAGAGCATGAAAGAGCGTTGACTAAAGCGGCAATCAAGGAAGGAGCTAAAACCCATGTTGACGGTCTATAGGCCAAGATCGGGGTTCTACAGGGCGCAGGCAGCCGCGCTCAGGAGCCTTCAGGGGCGTTTGCCGCCCGAGGAGGAGGCGAGACTCACAAGGGAGGCCCGCCGCGACGGCTGGGAGGCTTTCAGGGAGGAAGCCGAGTGGACAATGGTAGGAACGAACGCGATTTACGGAGGTTTAAGCTATGGCGAGCTACCGCAAGCATGGAGAGGCG
>ERZ827469.3280-NODE-3280-length-10864-cov-3.477658_pt1 | contig 10864 bp, 8 predicted proteins | sample MGYA00519917_ERZ827469 | MGnify/ENA primary metagenome ERZ827469 (study PRJEB31778, sample SAMEA3449314) | human gut metagenome | biome: human gut; feature: human-associated habitat; material: faeces | place: United Kingdom | collected 2010/2012 ... | reverse complement strand
TTTCTACAATTTTACTTCTTTCAACAAGTGCGTCAATAATCTTATCATCACAAAGCGCCAGACTCTCTCTGTACATTTCCAAATCGTTCATCGTATATTACTCCTGTGTCAAATGTGGCCTCTTTATCCACTTCTTTTCTGTCTTATCGGGTGTATTATACCAACAATTATCTTATTTCGCAACTGCCTTATTTTTTCTATTCATTCCTATTCCGGATTCTTGTTCATCGCCATAGCTGACTTTACATCTTTCCGGAACTGATCCCATGCGCCTTCATTTTCCACAAAATATTTCGGACAGATTTTTCCCGTCACATCGTAATGCCGTATCAGATTCTCTTCCGTAAGATCAAATTTGATGCACAGATAAGTACACAATTGTATCAGAGCGGCCTGTGTCTGCGCGGTAAATTTCCCATTTTCCTTTTTATGGCAGCACTCAATGGAAACCGTATCGGAATTTCTATCGTTTGAGGCATAAGCCATCTCTTCCAATGGAATACACTGTACAATTGTACCGTCCAGTCCAATGACAAAATGACTGCTGGCATACGTTTTCTTTTGTTTCCTTTCATTTGCCTTTGGCAGATTGTTAAAATAATTGCGATTTGCCACCGCATCCACTCCGGGATTCGCTGTATAGTGTACGACGATGGCGTGAACCTTCTTCAATGCCAGTTGTGGTCTTGAGAAAGGGTTGGGGTCTAAAAAGCGAACATCAAAGGTAATATCCGGGTACGTCTTCTCGCTCACTGTCTGCTTCTCTGCCTTTTGCCGGCGAGTTCCGGCCACGACAAGAAGCGTGATAAAAAGAACAAGGGCTGCTATGCCAACTATCGCAGCATAGCGCCCTCTTTTGCTCAATCGACGCCGTTTCCTGCGCCGGTATATTCTTTTATTCGACACTGTAGTTAGGTGCCTCTTTTGTGATATGAATGTCATGTGGATGACTCTCTTTCAAAGACGCTGCCGAGATCTTAACAAATCTTCCGCTCTCTTTCAGATCTTCGATCGTCTTTGCTCCACAATATCCCATACCGGAACGGATACCACCAATCAGCTGGAATACCGTATCTTCTACGGTTCCTTTGTAAGCAACTCGTCCTTCTACCCCTTCCGGAACAAGTTTCTTCGCATCCTGCTGGAAATAACGATCTTTACTTCCGTTTTCCATGGCAGCGATAGATCCCATACCACGATAAACTTTATATTTTCTTCCCTGGAACAGTTCGAATGTTCCCGGACTCTCATCACATCCTGCAAAGATACTTCCCATCATGCAGACATTTGCTCCTGCAGCAATGGCTTTTGTCATATCACCGGAATACTTGATACCACCATCCGCAATAATTGGAATACCATATGGTTTCGCAGCTTCGTAACACTCCATGATCGCTGTCACCTGAGGAACCCCGATACCGGCTACAATACGTGTCGTACAGATGGATCCCGGTCCGATACCTACTTTAACAGCATCCACACCTGCTTCGATCAATGCCTTTGTCGCCTCTCCTGTCGCTACATTACCGGCAATAATTCCAAGATCCGGATATGCATCACGTACCATCTTCACAACACGAAGAACGTTTGCTGAATGACCATGCGCCGTATCAATAACAATAACATCAACTTTTGCCTTTACCAAAGCATCCACACGGTCAAGAATGTTTGCCGTAACACCAACACCTGCACCACATAGAAGTCTTCCCTGTGCATCTTTTGCGGAATTTGGATATTTAATCTGTTTTTCGATGTCTTTGATCGTAATCAACCCACTCAAATTTCCTTCGTCATCTACAATAGGAAGTTTCTCTTTACGAGCTTTAGCAAGAATCTTCTTTGCCTCATCCAAAGTAATTCCTTCTTTCGCTGTAACGAGCCCTTCGGATGTCATGCTTTCTTTGATCTTTTTCGAAAAATCTGTCTCGAACTTAAGATCACGGTTTGTAATGATACCAACTAATTTTCTTCCCTCTGTGATCGGTACACCGGAAATGCGGAATTTTGCCATTAAATTATTGGCATCTTCCAATGTATGCTCCGGAGACAAATAAAATGGATCTGTAATAACTCCATTCTCAGAACGTTTTACCTTATCTACCTCATCTGCCTGTGCCTCAATGGACATATTCTTATGAATAATACCGATACCGCCCTGTCTTGCCATAGCGATTGCCATTCTGTGTTCTGTTACAGTATCCATACTTGCACTCATCATTGGGATGTTTAATTTTACCTTTTTGGTAAGATAAGTGGATAAATCAACCATATTTGGAGTTACTTCCGAATATGCAGGAACCAGCAAAACGTCATCAAATGTAATTCCTTCACCGATAATTGTACCCATGAAATTTTCCTCTCTTTCCTTTTTCTAAAAGTGTCTGATAATGTATATTATTTTTTCAATTCTAGCAAAAAAAAATGTGGAAGTCAATGTCGCAATTATCAAAAATGTAGAAATTCTGCCTTTATTTTTGTACACTTTTGTGGTATCCTTTTTGTGAGTTTTATGCAAAGGAGAGTCAGGATGGAATTTCGACCATGCATAGATATCCACAATGGAAAAGTAAAGCAGATTGTGGGTGGAAGCCTCTTAGATGAGGGCAATCGTGCAAAGGAAAATTTTGTAGCAGAGCAGGATGCGGCTTTTTTTGCGAAGTTGTACCGGGAACAGGGATTAAAAGGAGGACATATCATTCTTTTAAATCCGGTGGGTTCAGAGTATTATGAAGCGACAAAAGCACAGGCAGAACTTGCATTGCAGGCATATCCGGGTGGTTTTCAGATCGGCGGCGGCATCACGGCAGAGAATGCGAAGGGATTTTTAGACCTTGGTGCAAGTCATGTGATCGTAACTTCCTATGTATTTAAGGATGGAAGGATCAACTATGAGAACCTGAAAAAATTAGAACAGACGGTAGGAAAAGAACATCTTGTGCTGGATTTAAGTTGCAGAAAACAAAAGGATGACTATTATATAGTAACGGACCGCTGGCAGAAGTTTACAAAAGAGCGGGTAACAGAGCAGGTTTTAGAGGAATTGTCCGGTTATGCGGCAGAGTTCTTAGTCCATGCGGTAGATGTGGAAGGAAAAGCATCCGGCATTGAAAAAGAGCTGGCATCTCTTTTAGGGAACTGGGGAAAGATTCCGATCACCTATGCAGGAGGTGTGGGAAGTTTTGATGATCTGCATCAGTTAGATATCTGCGGAAACGGAAAACTGAACGTGACGATCGGAAGTGCGTTGGATCTGTTCGGCGGGACGATGGAATATAAAAAAGTGATTGATTATATAGAGAAAGCGAGGAATGGCTATGAGTAAGTATACCAAGAAGGATATCATACGTTTAGTGGAAGAGGAAGATGTGGAATTTATCCGCTTGCAGTTCACGGATATGTTTGGAACCATGAAAAATGTGGCGATCACAAGCAATCAGTTAGAAAAAGCATTAGAGAATGAATGTATGTTTGACGGTTCTTCTATCGAAGGATTTGTCCGCATTGAAGAGTCAGATATGTATCTGTATCCGGATTTAGATACGTTTGCAATTTTTCCATGGAGACCGCAGCAGGGCAAAGTAGCACGCATCATCTGTGATGTCTACCGGCCGGATGGCAAGCCGTTTGCAGGAGATCCGCGGTATGTACTCCGCCGTGTGGTAGAGGAAGCAAAAGAGATGGGTTATACCTTAAATGTAGGACCGGAGTGTGAGTTTTTCTTATTCCATACAGATGATGACGGACAGCCGACCACGATTTCTCATGAAAAAGCAGGATATTTTGACCTTGGACCGATTGATTTAGGCGAAAACGCCAGAAGAGATATGGTACTGACCTTAGAAGATATGGGATTTGAGATTGAAGCCTCCCACCATGAAGCGGCACCGGCACAGCATGAGATAGATTTTAAATATGATGAAGCGATTGCTACCGCAGACAATATCATGACCTTTAAATTAGCAGTGAAAACGATCGCAAAACGCCACGGACTGTTTGCAAGTTTTATGCCAAAGCCAAAGTATGGGATCAATGGCTCAGGCATGCACATCAATATGTCCTTAGAAAAAGATGGAAAAAATATTTTCTTTGATGAAAACGATCAAATGCAGCTCAGCAAAGAAGCGTATTATTTTATCGGAGGAATTATGGAGCATGTCAAGGGAATGACAGCGATCACAAATCCACTGGTTAATTCTTATAAACGTTTAGTACCGGGCTATGAGGCACCGATCTATATTGCCTGGTCAGCCACAAACCGCAGTCCGTTGATCCGTATTCCGGCAGCCCGCGGTGAGGGAACCAGAGTGGAGCTTCGCTGTCCGGACCCATCGGCAAATCCATATTTAGCACTTGCTGTATGTCTTGCAGCGGGATTAGACGGTATCCGTAAACAGATCATGCCGCCGGCAGCAGTGGTAAAAAATGTATATGAAATGCGTTTAGATGAAAAAAAGGCGGAAGGAATTGAATCACTTCCGGCAACTTTAAGTGAGGCGGTAGATGAATTAGAAAAAGACGAATATATTTTAGAAGTTTTAGGCGAGCATATCAGCCGGAATTACATTGCCGCAAAACGTACAGAATGGGCAGAATACACATCACAGGTAACAGACTGGGAGATTGAGCAGTACCTGTATAAAATTTAGCAGGAAAACGAAGATGATATACACAGTAGGATAGGAACGGATGATAAGATGAATGTGGTAATAGCTTTTCCCAAAATTGAAAATGCGAAAAGCATCAAAAGCATTCTTATGAAAAGTGGTTATCAGGTGGATGCAGTCTGCACGACAGGGGGTCAGGCGCTGCAGAATGTAAATGCCTTAGATGGGGGAATCTTAATCTGCGGATATCGTTTTGCCGATATGATGTGCAGTGAGATCCAGGCATATCTTCCTGCAAATTTTGAGATGCTGTTAGTCGGCTCTCAGAGTAATACCATGAATAGGGATGTCTCAGATGTGGTATGTCTCTCTATGCCGTTAAAAGTTCATGAACTGTTGCAGACCGTCGAGATGATGGCGTATACTTATGAAAAGAAGAGAAAGAAACGGCGTGTACAGCCCAAAGAACGTACCGAGGAAGAAAAAAAGCTGATATTAAATGCAAAAAAACTTCTCATGGAACGGAACCAGATGAGTGAAGAGGAAGCACACCGTTATATACAAAAGAGCAGCATGGACACCGGTACCAGCATTGTGGAGACAGCACAGATGGTACTCAGTCTGATGAGTGTATAATAGAAGGAGTGATGGACATGAAATTTACAAAGATGCAGGGAATCGGAAATGATTATGTATATGTGAATTGTTTTGAAGAAAAGGTGGAAGATCCGGCAGCGCTTGCCAAGTTCGTAAGCGACAGGCATTTTGGGATCGGTTCCGACGGATTGATCTTAATAAAACCTTCTAAAAACGCAGATTTTACCATGGACATGTATAATGCAGACGGTTCACAGGGTGAAATGTGTGGAAACGGCATCCGTTGTGTGGCAAAATATGTCTATGATAAAGGACTGACGGATCAGCAGCAGATTTCGATAGAGACATTAGCAGGGATCAAATATCTGGATCTGACGGTGGAGGACGGAAAGGTCGTTCTTGTCCGTGTGGATATGGGAGAGCCGGAGCTGATCGCAGAAAAGATTCCGGTGATCGCAGATAGTGAGAAAGTTATTGATGCACCGATAGAAATTGACGGAACAACCTATCATATGACTTGCGTATCTATGGGAAATCCACATTGTGTGGTCTTTATGGATGATGTGGAGAATTTTGAGATCGAAAAAACAGGTCCGTTATTTGAGAACTATAAGAATTTTCCAAGAAGAATCAATACAGAGTTTGTAAAAGTTATCGATGAGCATACCTTACAGATGCGTGTGTGGGAGCGCGGTTCCGGCGAGACATTTGCCTGCGGAACCGGAGCCTGTGCAACTGCCGTGGCAGCAGTGCTGAACGGACATTGTAATGGAGAGATCCTGATCCATCTGCTGGGTGGAGATTTAAAGATCGAATGGGACAAAGAGACGAACCATGTATTTATGACAGGTCCGGCAGCCATTTCCTTCGAGGGAGAGATCAATCTGTAGAATATTTAAATACTAATCAAACAAGAAAAGAGGAGAAGATTATGTTTCAAGTAAATGACAATTTTCAGAAATTACCGGGAAGCTATTTATTTAGCACGATTGCAAAAAAAGTCAATGCATATCAGCAGGAGAATCCGGACAAGAGTCTGATTCGCCTTGGTATCGGTGATGTGACACAGCCGCTTGCACCGGCAATCATCAAAGCACTTCATGCAGCAGTGGATGAGATGGGAGCAGCAGAAACCTTTCATGGATATGCACCGGATTTAGGCTATGAATTTTTAAGAAGTGCCATTGCAAAAAATGATTATGAATCCCGCGGATGTGACATCAGTGCAGATGAGATTTTTGTATCTGACGGAGCAAAATGTGATTCTTCCAATATTCAGGAGTTATTCTCTGCGGATTGTAAGATTGCAGTCTGCGACCCGGTATATCCGGTTTATGTAGATTCCAATGTTATGGCAGGAAGAACCGGAGTCTATGATGCAAAGACAGAGATGTGGAGCAATGTCATCTATATGCCATGTACGATGGAGAATGGCTTTGTACCGGAATTTCCAAAGGAAACACCGGATGTCATCTATCTGTGTCTGCCAAACAATCCGACCGGTACAACGATTACAAAATCCCAGTTACAGGAATGGGTAGATTACGCAAATAAGAATGGTGCCATCATTATTTATGATGCGGCATATGAAGCATACATTTCAGAGGATGATGTCGCACATTCCATTTATGAATGTGAAGGAGCAAAGACCTGTGCGATCGAAATCAGAAGTTTTTCTAAAAATGCAGGATTTACAGGAGTCAGACTTGGCTTTACGGTAGTGCCAAAGGATTTGAAACGTCAGGATGTTTCCCTCCATGGTATGTGGGCAAGACGTCATGGAACAAAATTCAACGGCGCACCATATATCATCCAGCGTGCAGGCGAAGCCGTATATTCAGAAGAAGGAAAAGCACAGTTAAAAGAGCAGGTCGCTTACTATATGAAAAATGCATCTGTGATTAAATCAGGATTACAGGAAGCCGGCTATACGGTATTTGGTGGTGTGAACGCACCGTATATCTGGTTAAAGACACCGGATCAGATGAATTCCTGGGAGTTCTTTGACTATCTGTTAGCAAATGCGAATGTCGTTGGAACACCGGGTTCCGGATTCGGACCAAGCGGAGAAGGATATTTCCGACTGACTGCATTTGGAAGCTATGAGAACACGGTAGCAGCATTAGAGCGAATCAAGAAAATGTAAAGGGGAGCTTTTTACAAAAAGGAGTTAACATTTTATGTTATCGGAAGAGGAACGACAGCGAAGAAGAAGAGCACAGCTTCGGGAGCAGAGAAGACGTGCAGCGAAGAAAAGAAGACGAAGGGCATTGCTTGCGAGAACCCTGTTTATTACAATCATTGTTCTGATTATCACAGGGGCAGTGTGCCTGATTAAGCATTTTAAAAATGCAAAAGAGACCTCTGCACAAGTTGAGCCAAAGATTGTGGAAAATCCACCGGATTATGAGGTAGACCTGTTGGATATCAACGATTATTCCAGACCGGGACTGACGTTAGAAAAAGTGAATGGCATTGTTATTCACTATACCGCAAATCCGGGAACTACAGCAAAACAAAACCGGAATTATTTTAACGGACTCAAAGATTCTAAAAAGACAAAGGCAAGTGCACATTTTGTTGTAGGGTTAGAGGGTGAAATCGTACAGTGTATTCCCTGCAATGAAATTGCCTATGCATCAAATGAGAGAAACAGTGATACGATTTCGATCGAATGCTGTCATCCGGATGCAACAGGAAAATTCAATCAGGAAACGAAGGACACGCTGGTACATCTTACCGCATGGCTGATGGGACGTTACGGACTGACGACAGACAATGTGATCCGCCATTACGATGTTACCGGCAAAAAATGTCCGCTCTATTATGTGGAGCATGAAGATGAGTGGAAAAAATTCAAAGAAGAGGTAGACGCCTATATCGAAAAGAATGGCGTTCTGCCATCGGAATCAGAAAAGAATTCGCAATAGAGGTTGCCAACCTTATCAAAATCAAGTAAAATTGTATTAGATAACGGCAAAAGAGAATGGAAGTCAAATGTTAGAAGTAATATTAGAAGATCTGAAGAATCAGAAAGAGGTCCGCAAAAACCTGATACAAATGAAAGAACTCCTCAAAGATGAGGAAACACGAAAGGAATTGTCGGAGCTTTCTGCCGGCAATTCCATATTTTTGGAATTTTTAAATGATGAAGATCCAAAGGTCAGGAAAAATGCGGCACTGATTTTAGGAATGACAGGTAATCAGGAAATGCTCCCTGCTTTGGTGCAGGCATATGAAAAGGAAAAGACACTCTTTGTAAAGAGTGACTATGTAAAGGCGATGCAGAAACTTGACTGCACAGATTACCTTACACCTTTAAAATTGCGTTTAGAAGAGCTTCAAAAGATGCAGGCAGAGGAGAGTGAAAAAAAGCATATCCGAAAAGAACGAAAAGAATTAGAGAAGCTCTTAGAGCAGGGAGAGAGCAGTAAACTTCATGCCTTTTGCGGATATGACCAGCCTTGTGATATGATTCTGACCACGGACAGGGGATTTGCCCAGATGACCGCAGAACAGATCCACAGGGGAAGAAAGGCAGTTGCACCGTCCGGTGTTCATCTGCACACGCAGGATCTAAGATCCGTACTGAACATCAGGACGTTTCGTGAGATATTGTTTCCGATCCACTGTAAGACGAATCTTTTACCGGAACCGGAGCAGACAGCAGAAGGACTGTTAGCGGGAGATCTGTTACAGTTGTTAGAGAGACATCTGCAGGGAGATGCACCTTATTTTTTCCGTATGCAGATCTTAGCTCCGATGGCAGAGGATAAGAAGAACATTTTTTTAAAAAAGACAGCGTATGCACTCGAAGAAAAGAGTGGATACAGGCTGAAAAACACACCGGGAAGATATGAAGTGGAGATCCGTCTGATACAGAAGCGGGAGGGAGATTTCCACGCATATCTGAAGTTCTATACATTGCCGATGCGTCGTTTTTCCTATCGGAAAAATGCACTTGCAGTATCCATAAATCCGACACAGGCAGCATTAATGCTCTATTTAGCCAAGCCGTATTTAAAAGAGGATGCAGCAGTGCTTGATCCGTTTTGCGGTGTGGGAACGATGTTAATAGAACGTAACAAGGTACTTCCGGCGAGATCTTTGTACGGGATTGATATTTATGGACAGGCCATTGAAGGTGCAAGAGAGAATACCGAACTTGCGGGAGCAGAGATTTCGTATATACAGAAGAACTTTTTTGATTTTACACATCGGCACAGATTTGATGAGATTGTAACCAATATGCCGACAAGAGGAAAAAAGAACAAGGAAGAGCATGATGCATTCTATGCAGAATTTTTCCAAAAAGCAAAACAGCATTTAAAACCGGGTGGTATCATTATCATGTATACCAATGAATCCGGATTTGTAAAAAAACAGCTTCGGCTGCAAAAAGATATGCACCTTTTAAAAGAATATTGTATTCGTCAAAAGGAAGAATGGTATTTGTATATGATAGAGATAGAGGAGTAAGGGGGCATGACACAGATGGATGAGCAGGAAGCAAAGAGAGGGAGCGAGTTTGCGGTATCCTTATTGGATAGTCAGATGGTTCAGATGCTTCAGGACCGGTTTTGTCTGGCAAATAATGTCTATTGTGTTTGTTTAACCAGAAGTGAAGGTGTCCTGACAAAAGCATATGGTTCGAAAAAGGAGTTAGACTATCTGCATCAGAAGATGGGGATGGATCGTCATATTGCTTTGTTAAAACGTCTGATCGAAAATGATATCGAAGAAGTTGTGGAGCAGGAGTTAGAAGAAGACTACCTGAAGATGTGTGCACTTGCCATTAAAATCGGTGGAGAGACGGTAGCCATCTGGGTTGTCTTAGCAGTGTTAGATGAACCGGGGATTCATGGAGAGGATGTACCGTCTTATATCAAGACAACGACAACGGAGCGTTTTTATTCTTCCATCAGCTTTTTAGAGAGTCTGACGAAGCAGTATTTTGCTGTCAAGTTAGAAGAAGTGATCGCACAGGAAGCATTTATCAAGAGCCATGAATCGGAAGAAAAGATGAAAGCCGAGCTTAGAAGAAGCGAGGTTATGACACATATTGTCTCAAAATTAGAGAGTGAGGACTCTTTTGCAGACATTGTGGAAAATATCTTAGAGTCGGTCTGTGGATATTTAGATATCAGTGCAGCGAGCATGCTTCAGATTGATGATAAGAATCAGATGATGAACATGATCTGCTATTATGGATTCCATGACCCGGAGCAGGTAAAAACGATGCGGCATCTGCCGTTAGAGGAAGTGCCGTGGGCAAACGGAAAACCATATCTGATCTCTTCAGATACTTATCTGCCGGAAAATTTCTTAAAATATTTCCAGACCTACCACAGACGTGCGGGAATCTTTCTGCCATTGGGTGTCAATGAAAAATCCGGCATGTATTTGGCCTTTGTAGAGGAGCGTTTTCCAAGGGTCTGGTCACAGGAAGAGATCAAGTTTTTAAATGATGTCAAACAGATCGTACAGAGCATTTTAGTAAAGCGTATTACAAAGAATTCATTAGCAAGCTCCTATGCATCATTAGAGGCAATCTTAGAAAATATGGGATGCGGAGTCTGTGTGGCAGATATCAAGCAGGAAAAATCACTGTATGCAAACTGCAAATTCCGTGAGTTGTTCCGCAACTTTTTAAGTACACACAG
>ERZ827469.3275-NODE-3275-length-10875-cov-3.245287_pt1 | contig 10875 bp, 7 predicted proteins | sample MGYA00519917_ERZ827469 | MGnify/ENA primary metagenome ERZ827469 (study PRJEB31778, sample SAMEA3449314) | human gut metagenome | biome: human gut; feature: human-associated habitat; material: faeces | place: United Kingdom | collected 2010/2012 ... | reverse complement strand
CAGGTCGTAGACGATGCTGCCGTTCGCCGCCGTCGTCGTGCGCGGTTCTCCGAGCGACACGAGCTTGATCTCCTGCTCCACCGCCACGATCTGCTCCTGCACCGCCGTGATCTGCGTGCCCACGCTCTCCGCGCTCGCCGCCGCGTTTGCCGCGTCGGCGTTTTTCTTCATCTGCGCGTCGATCTTGCCGAACGCGTCGTTGAAGTCGTCCATCTTGATCTGGTCCGCCTTGACCCATTGCGGAAGCTTGTAATTTGTTGTCGTCTCCATGCTCTTTCCCCCAAATTTTGATAATGTTGGAAAAGGCGCCTCACACCCCCCTGAAAATGGGGGGACACTGACACATGATTTGCCTTTTCATGATACGCCGTATCATGAAGCAGCGTTGCACACAACACGGCAAAAAGTTGTACCGCCCCCAATATTAGAATTCACGATACAACAAATTGCCGCGTTTTGTGCAACGATCGCCGTTGTGCGCGGGAACTTTTTCGCCTATCATGCGTCTATAGAAGTATCCGAAAGAAACGAGGACTGAACGATGAAGAAGCTCCTTTCCCTCCTGCTCCCGCTCGCGCTGGCCCTTTCGCTGACCGCCTGCGGCGAAAAAAGCGCAGACGAGGCCGCGCGCCAAACCCCGCCAACACTGACGGTGACAAGTGCAAACGCTTGCAGTGTCACCCTCAAAAGCAGCAGCTACGACTGGACCTACCCCCAGGGCCTACAGAGCATGACCGTCATCGCCTGCGGCGCGCACCCGCTGGACGAAACCTCCCGTGACATCACGCCTGTACTGGAAATGCCCTTTGCAGTTTCAGCCGCCTATTTCTACACCGTAACGCTCGATTTTGGCGATAATTCGGCCGATTCCGTCAGTCTCCGCTGTTGGCCGTCCGACGCCTGGGGCACCACCGGCATGCCGTCCGAGACCGTGACCGCCCAGCGGCAGGATAACGGCACATTCCGCGCAGAACTGCCGCAAAGCGACGGCATTTTCGCCGTCGACGCCCTCTGGGACGGCAGCAGCGCGACCTACACCTTCTGCACGCAGGCGGCGGGGAGCGAAGAGCTCCACCCGGGCGCGGTGCTCAGCATCGGCGAGAGCGAAGACATCCGCAAGATCGACATCTCGTGGCGCAGCGGCAGCGTGAACATCTATACCGCCGAGCAGAGCGCGCAGATCAGCGTGAAGGAGGAATCCACCGCACCGCTCGCCGAGAGCGAGAAGATGGTCTGCGCGATCGACGGCGACACGCTGCGCATCCACTTCCTCGGCGACGCTTACCGCGGCAGCTACGACGGGGAAAAGTACCTCGATGTAGGACTTCCGAGGGAACTGGTCAGCGCCGGTCACTTTGAGGAGATAAAAGTCGAAACAACGGACGCCTACACCATCGTGGGCGCGGACGTTTCCGGCAGGATCAAGCTTTCGACCGTCGGCGGCGACGCGCGCGTGATGGGTGCAACCTGCCCCACGGTCGAGATCGAGACGGTGAACGGCAGCGTGGGCGTGGTGGACGGCACATGGGGGAAAATCGAGCTCTCGACCGTCTCCGGCGCGATCGAGCTGGCGGGCGATGCGGAGAGCGCCGAGATCGAAACCGCGAGCGGCAAGGTGGATATCGCCGGCGCGCTCGGCGCGCTGGACTTCGAAAGCGTCAGCGGTGACCTGATTTTGGCTACCGAGCGTGCGCTGCGCCTTGATGCCGAAACGGAGAGCGGCAGCATCTATCTGACCCTTCCCGCGCAGGACGGGTTTACTCTCGACTATGAAACGAAAAGCGGCGCGTTCCGCTCCACGCTCACCGAGCGCGAAGGAGCGCTCATCACCTGCGGCGACCACGAAGCGTACTACACCGTGCCCGCGCTCGACGGCGGCGCGGTGAGCGAGCTGGAAATTTCGACGGTCAGCGGCACGTTGACGATCGATACCTCCTCCGGCAGCAACTAAAGCGCAAAAAAAGAGAGCGGCAGTGCCGCTCTCTTTTTTCGTTATTTCTCATCGATTGCAAGCCACGTCTGGTCGAAGCCGTAGGGCAGGAGCTTTTTGATGTGCAGGTGCTTTTCCTCGTTGTCCTTGTTCAGGCACACGACCTCCATGTCGGGGCCGAACTCGTAGAGCACCTGACGGCACGCACCGCAGGGGTAGCAGTAGTCGTCGCTGCGCCCAGCGATGACGATGCGCTTGAAGCGCCTGTGCCCCTCGCTCACGGCCTTGACGGCGGCGGTGCGCTCGGCGCAGATGGTGAGGCCAAAGCTCGAATTTTCGATGTTGCAGCCGGTGAAGACCGCGCCGTCCTCACATTCGAGCGCCGCGCCCACGGGAAAGTGGGAATACGGCACATACGCCATGTCCAGCATGGCGACGGCCTTCGCCTTGAGTTCTTCTAACGTTGCCATAAAAACGCCTCCTCACCAGTCTACGCCAAGATCGGGACGGACTTGCGTATCCATGATGTCCTCGGCGTTATAGAATTGCAGATAGCGGCTACGCGCGTGGCGCAGCGTGGTGCCGTCCGGATGCAGACGGTCGCAGATGACGGCGGAAATGTCCTCCTTCACGTAGCTGAACGAGCTCGTACCGACGCTCGCGAAAATGCGGAAGCCCTGGCTTTGCAGGTACTTGAAGCGCTCGCCGGTCTGGTGCCAGTCGTCACCGTCGGGACGGCCGCCGTGGGGGTAGAACAGAATTTGCGTCGGACCGACGAGCGAGCCGACCTCGTCCGCCCAGCGCTCGGTGTCGTTGATGATGGTCTGCATCGACTTGCTGTCAAGGCGGATATGCCCCCAGGTGTGGCTGCCGAACGTCCAGCCGGTCTCCTTCAAGCGCGCTATGACGGGCTTGACCGCTTCGATCTCGCTCGCGCGGTAGGCGTCGAACGCGGGGCGGTCGGGCGAATCTGCCGCGATGTCGCGATCATCCTGTGTGCGGTAGCCTAAAATACCCTGATAGCCCGTCAGCGAGAAGATGGCCTTCGCGCCGTTGAGTGAAAAGTCGGGGTGCTCGTAGACAAACTGGTCGAGAATGGGCGTCGCGTCGAGTTCCTTGGTCAAAAAGGTCTCATTTGTGTACGGATCGGTACACTGCGCCCAGATCTCGCCGTCCTCGCCGACGACGAGCTTGCTCGTGAAGCCCTCGTCGAGCATATAGGGGTAGTAGTTCACGTCGTCAAAGCTGATGACGAGCGGCTTTTTGCCCTCTGGCAGCATCAGGGTGTTTCGCACCATATGCGTGCCGGACTCGTCCGTCACCTCGCTCCACACGTCCTCCATCGCGACTAAGATGTAGCCCTTGTCGTACACGGACTGCAAGATCTTCTTGTACTCGTCCGCCGTGACCATCCAGTCGTCGAGGCCGTAGCGCTGGTCCTGACTGGCATTGCAGTCGTGGAAGGCCCACTGCGGGTAGGCGATGATCGGGTGGAAAAAGAGGTGCTCCACCACCTGATCCGGTCCCCAGGCCTGCGTGAGCTGGTCCTCCGACCAGTAGTTGCGCACGGCGTCGTAGGGGTCAGTTGTATCGTCAGTATTGTTGTCGGTGTCGCCGCCATTCTCGTCCGTGACGGTCTGATCGTCGCCGTCGGACGGCGTCGTCTTATCGCCGCAGGCGGTCAGCAGCGACAGCACCATCAGCACGCTGAGCAGCAGTGCAAAAAAGTGTTTCATATCAAAATCTCCTCTCTCAAAACTGCGGGGCTATTATAGCAGACTCTATTTCTTTTGACTACGCTTTTCGAGCTTTTGTTCCCATTTGTAACTATTTACCACAAATAATTAAAGCGTCACAGCATTTCGCGTCCGCAGACGCGAAATGATTTCGAATCGTTTTTTGGCGCGACATGCGCGTGCCAAAAAACTCTTCTCGCTCCGCGCGTGTCGAAGCCGCCCTTTGGGCGGCAAGGCACGAAGCGGAGTGTAATTCTCAAAAAACAAGGGACACGGTTTCCGTGTCCCTTGTTTTTTGAGAATTAAAAGTCTGCGTTGCCCACGGTGCGGGGATGCAGCTCCACGTCGCGGATGTTGCCGATGCCCGTTAAATACATCACCATGCGCTCGAAGCCGAGGCCGAAGCCCGCGTGACGGCAGGAGCCGTAGCGGCGCAGGTCGCAGTACCACCAGTAGTCCTCGGGATTCATGCCGAGCTCGCGGATGCGCTTTTCGAGCAGCTCGATGCGCTCCTCGCGCTGGCTGCCGCCGATGATCTCGCCGATGCCCGGAACGAGGCAGTCCGCCGCGGCGACGGTCTTACCGTCGTCGTTGAGGCGCATATAGAACGCCTTGATCTCCTGCGGATAGTCCGTGACGAACACGGGGCGCTTGAAGATCTGCTCGGTGAGGTAACGCTCATGCTCAGTCTGCAGGTCGATGCCCCACTCGACGGGGTAGTCGAACTTTTGGCCGCTCTCCTTTAAGAGCTTCACGGCCTCGGTATACGTCACGCGGCCAAAGTCAGAGCTCTCGACGTGCTGGAGACGCTCAAGAAGACCCTTGTCGACAAAGCTGTTGAAAAACGCGAGGTCGTCCGGGCAGCGCTCCATCACGCGGCGAATGATATGCTTGACCATCGCCTCCATGACCTCAAGGTCGCCGTCGAGGTCGCAGAACGCCATCTCCGGCTCGATCATCCAGAACTCGGCGGCGTGGCGCGCGGTGTTGGAATTCTCGGCGCGGAACGTGGGGCCGAAGGTGTAAACGTCACCGAACGCCATAGCGAAGTTCTCAGCGTTGAGCTGGCCGGAGACGGTCAGGCTCGTCTTCTTGCCGAAAAAGTCCTTGCTGTAATCGACCTTGCCGTCGGGCGTTCTCGGCGGGTTCTCCAAATCCAGCGTCGTGACCTGGAACATCTCGCCCGCGCCCTCGCAGTCAGAGCCGGTGATGATGGGGGTGTTGACGTAGACAAAGCCGCGGCTCTGGAAGAACTCGTGCACGGCGTAGGCCGCCGCACTTCTCACGCGGAAGGCCGCGGAGAAGAGGTTCGTGCGCGGACGAAGATGCTGGATGGTGCGCAGATATTCGACGCTGTGGCGCTTTTTCTGCAGGGGATAGTCGGGCGAGGACGCACCCTCGACCTCGATCACCGTCGCCTTGACCTCGAGCGGCTGCTTGGCCTCGGGCGTCAGCACGACGGTGCCGTGCACGATGAGGGCGGCGCCCACGTTCTGCGCGGCGATCTCCTTATAATTAGAAAGAGAATTCGCATCCATCACGACCTGCAAATTGCGGAAGCACGAGCCGTCGTTCAGCTCGATGAATCCGAAGGTCTTCATATCGCGGATGGTCTTCGCCCAGCCGCATACGGTGACGCTTGCGCCGCCGTACTGCTCTTTGTCGGCGAAGAGCGCGGCAATTCTCACTCGTTCCATAATAATTTTCCTTCCTTTTGTGGGATTTCACGGGATAATAGAGGTATTATATGCCACTTCCCGTGCAAATTCAAGCCCCGCTTTGTATTGACTTTTGACAAGTTGTATGTTATGATGCAATCTTACCTCAAAAGGTAAACGTGAAACTTTCACCTATTACTTTACAGGAGGATTTTAACATGAACAAGTATCTGGATATCGCCCCCGAGGTTGCCGAGGCCCTTGCCGCCGGTAAGCCCGTCGTGGCGCTCGAATCCACCATCATTTCCCACGGCATGCCCTATCCCCAGAACGTTGAGACCGCCCTCAAGGTCGAGAGCATCATCCGCGACGCGGGTGCCGTGCCCGCGACCATCGCCATCATCGGTGGCCGCCTGAAGGCGGGCCTTTCCAAGGATGAGATCGACTACCTCGGCCGCACCGGCGCGGGCATCCCGAAGGCTTCCCGCCGCGACCTGCCCGTGCTCGTCGCGCAGGGCAAGGACGGCGCGTGCACCGTCACCACCACGATGATGATCGCCGACATGGCGGGCATCCGCGTGTTCGCCACCGGCGGCATCGGCGGCGTGCACCGCGGCGCGCAGGAGACGTTCGACATCTCCGCCGACCTTGAAGAGCTGGCCAACACCTCCGTCATGGTCGTGTGCGCGGGCGCGAAGTCCATTCTCGACCTCGGTCTGACGCTCGAATATCTCGAGACCCACGGCGTGACCGTCATCGGCTACGGCACGAGCGAGCTGCCCGCGTTCTACACGCGCAAGTCGGGCTTTGGCGTCGACTACGAGCTCGACACGCCCGAGCAGCTGGCCAAGGCGTTCCACGTCAAGCGCGAGCTGGGTCTGCGCGGCGGCTTACTCGTCACGAACCCCATCCCCGAAGAGTACTCCATGGACAAGGAAGTCATCGACAAGGCCATTGTCGAGGCCGTCGAGGACGCGAAGAAGGACGGCATTCACGGCAAGGCCACGACGCCGTACCTGCTCGCCAAGATCAAGGACCTGACCGGCGGCGACAGCCTGGATTCCAACATCCAGCTCGTGTTCAACAACGCGCGCCTCGGCGCGGCGGCGGCTGTGGAGCTCAGCAAGCTCGAAAAGTGAGATATTTTGTCATCTATCTCGCCGCGATCAATCTAATTACGTTCTGCGTCTACGGCGCGGACAAGCGCCGCGCCAAAATATCGGGCGCGCGGCGCGTGCCCGAAAAGACCTTATTTGCACTCGCGCTGCTGCTCGGCAGCGCGGGTGCTCTTTTCGCAATGCGGGTCTTTCACCACAAGACGCGGCACTGGTACTTCAAATTCGGCATTCCGGCGATCTTACTTGCTCAGATCGCGGCGGGGGTATATGTGTACGTGCGGTTTTTCGCGGCATAAAAAATTTTGAAAAATTTGAGATTTTGTGAAACAAAATCGACGCTTTTTGCGTCTAATCAGTGAGACAAGGGGAAGACGGGCGAACGGGAAGATGAAGAATTTATGAATTTTGCATTTTTCTGTTCCCTTATTCCCCGCGGCATGGTAAAATGCCGATGTATGAGAAAGGCTCTGTGCGCGCGGAGCCAAGATCGAAACAACAAGAAAGGATGAAGAAAATTATGAAGAAATTTCTCTCATCGCTGCTGGCGTTGACCATGATCTTGAGTCTGGTCATCGTTCCGGCAAACGCAAGCGATAATACCATTAGTGGTGTGTCGATTTCGCCTAAAGAGGTCTCACTTGAAGTTGGTGGAGAGACGAGTATTACTGTCAACACCAACGGTATTGAGATGCTCAAGAAAAATGAGAAGTTGACCGTCGACGGCAATGAAGTCACCCTTATTGAAACGCCGACAATTGCCGTGAATAACTTTAAATCCGATAACAGTAAAATTGTGACAGTTACTGCCGACAGCAGTGGGAAGTCCGGCGTGGCAACGGCGAAGGCTGTCGGTAGTGGTACGGCTAACATCAGTTGCACGGTTGCCTGCAATTACAAGTACAATGATGGCGTAAAGGGCATCGATGCCACCGCTACGCAGACGCTGACCACTAAAGTCACCGTCGCTGCTCCCAATGTCACTTACAGCATCACTGGCACGCCCACTGTCAAGGCAAAGGTTGGCGACGATGTGGTTTCTAATGTCAAGCATAATACCATGGTTGACTTCTCCATTGACGGGGATATTACCGTTAAGAGCAAGACCGGCGATGCCGAAGAAGTAACCCTTACTAAGGGCACGGATTACACTCTGGAGTATGCTTGGACCGGCGTTTCCGGCAACAGCGTGAGTGTCAGTCAGAAGCTGACCAACACCACCAGCTCTCCGAAGACCGTGACGGCTGGCTGCACCATTACCGTTAAAGTCGATGGCAAGACGGTTGGCTCTCCCGTCAACTGCACTGCCGCTAAGGTCACTGTTGCCAGCGAGCCTAGCATCTCCATCACTGGCAGTGTTCAAAAGGTCGGCGAAAACTACGAAGTTCTTAAGGGTGGCAGACTGGAATTGACCGCATCTGCCCCGGGCGTTGAGAATCCCACCTATAAGTGGTATGTGAATGATAGTATTGATTCCAGCCACGGCCGCAATGAGAAGTATATTCTGACTGCTTCCGATACCACCCGCACTGGTCCCACTACTGTGACCTGCAAGGTTTTCTCCGGCGACAACGAGACTCCCGTAAAGGAAACGACCTGCACCTATAAGATCGTCGATGAAAACGTTCGTCTGACCCTGAACAAGGAGAGCGTTACGCTTTCGAAGAGGGGCGCTTACGAAGATATTACCGCCTCTGTGATCGACTGGCCGAATCAGAGCGCGGTCACCGGCATGGTCAAGTACACGTTCACACCCAGCAAGCGCGGCGTTGTGTCTCTTTCTTCTTCTGAGAACACCACAGGCAAAACGCGCATTACCCTTGATGCCAATGACACAGTGACCATCACCGTCGAGGCCACCTATAAGGGCAAGACCCTCGATGCGAAGACGATCTATGTCACCGGCGAACTGCTCAGCGCCAGCCTTGATAAGGTTGAAAACGGCGATCCGCTTAAGTTTGACTACGATGATCTGGAAGCTGCTGCCAATAAGGCGCTCCCTTCTCGCGTCAGCGTTAAGAAGAACAGCTATATCAATCTTTCTGGTGTCCCGACCGCAGCTGACGAGGGCGGCGTGCTCTACTATGGCTCCAATAAGGTCTCTGCCTCTGGCCGTAACATCGATAAGAATGATAGTCTTGAGTTCCGTACCGCCGCAGGTTTCATTGGTGATGCCACGATGACCATGACTGTGAGCGGCGATGATAACAAGTCCTACACGATCACGCTCACCATTCCTGTTATCTCTGCTGGCAACATCAAGGAGACCGTGACCGGTAACGCCGCCAACAAGGACGTTACGTTCACTAACTCCGACTATAAGTATCTCTATTACACCACCTCCAAGGTATCCGATTACAACGGCTACTACGACGGCAGCAGCAAGGTCGGCAAATTTGACGGCCTCGTCAAGGAGGACAAAACCGTCACCATTCCCGCTTCCGCGTTCAAGGACAAGACCACTGTGACCCTCTATGTTGTTGGCCTTGACAAGTACGGTGTTGCTTCCACCGGTACCATCGAAGTTTCCCAGAAGTCCCACGACATCACCTACAATGTTGTCGCAGGCAAGAGTGTGACCTTCGACCAGAAGGCTTTCGACAGCTTCCTCGAGGATTACGCCGAGGACAATGGCAATTACAACCCCAAGAAGGACGAGATCACCTTCGACCACGCCACGCTGAACAGCCTCCCCACCGCCAAGAGCGAGGGCACGCTGTATTACGGCGGCAGCGAGGTCACTTCCACCTCCAACCGCAAGGCTGAGTACACCGACATGGACAAGATGACCTTCGAGGCCGTCGCCAAGCCCACCAAGGACACCGTCACCCTGACCTTCCGCGTCTACGGCGAGGTCGAAAAGCCCAACAGCAGAAAGCCCGACGAGGTCAAGTATGACGTCAACGTCGTCATCAACGTCGTCAAGGAAGACATCACCTACACCGTCGGCATCGACGATACCGTCCAGATGACCGCGCGCGACTTTGTCAACTTCCTGCAGGACGCCAGGACCTCTTACCGCAAGGCTGAGCTCGACTATGTCAAGTTCGACGTGAGCGGCAAGAACGTCTCCTCCTACGCTTACGGCGGTCTGTACCGCTCCTACAGCAGCTACTCCACCGGCAAGCTGGCCGACAGCACCGACAAGTTCTACTATGAGCCCTCCCGCACGCAGTATGACCTTGCGGACGTCGCCTACCACACCACCAGATGGGCCGAGGCCGACAAGACCGTCTACATCCCCTTCACCGTTTACGGCACCAAGAACGAAGAGGGATCGGGGCTGGGCCTGCAGCTCGTGCAAGACCTCACGCGCCGCAACGGCGGGGAGCTGACCATCGAATCGACACTGGGCGAAGGCTCCACGTTTACGTTCACCATCGCCAAGGTGCAACCTAAGTCCGAGACCGTAGAAGACTCGGAGGGGGGGGGTATTGCGCGTCCCTGAGCGATAAATGGTTCGATAGTCTGACCGCATTTTTCCGCGTGGAAAAGGCGGAAGAGACGATATCTCCGTAAAATCCGGGCGGACACGCACAGATAGTTCCCCGAAAAGGTCGCCATGAGCGATCTTTTTGTTATATTGCAGGATAAAACCCCGACCTCGCCATGAAGTATTGCAGTACGATCCTCGTGGGGCTTCTCTGCACGGCCGCCTGCCTGGCGCAGACCCCGCTGCCCGAAAGCCGCCGCACCTCCCCGGAAATATTCATCTATAAACCCGATGCCAAAGAGCTCCGCGAACTGCATGTGAAAGGCAAGGCGCCCGACGAAGAAATGCTGCACACGTTCGTCGGCAAATATGCTGCGGCGGGAAAGATCCCGCAGCTCCCCCAGGGAAACTACCTGCGGGTCTGGACGGACGGGAACGAACTCGTATACGGCGACCATGTCGTGGACAATTTCTACTACCGGCTCGTCAGGGACGAGCAGGTGATGCTGATACTCTGCGACACGCTGGGCAACACCATCGACGATGCCGTGGTAAAACGGGGCTCGAAACGGATGAAATACGACCCTGCCACGCGCACCTACAACCTGCCGCGCATCCGCGACGAAGAGGCCACGGTCGAAGTAAACAACGACGGCGTACTGCATTACATCACCATCGGGGACGAACCGGACTACACCTACCGTCCCGGGTTCTTCAAAACGGCCTGGGGAACGGTCAAAACAGCCTTCAAGCGGGTTTTCGCACCGGGGAAGCTGCCCGCGCGGGACAAGTACGACGGGTTCGTGGTATTCAGCAAACCCAGGTACAAACCCGGGGAAACGGTGAAATTCAAGGCGCACATCAACCGCAAAGGCAAGCCCCTCGACGGGAAGGTCGACGTGGCACTCGTTTCGTATTACTCCCCGTCGATAGACACGACCCTCGTATCGCTGGCGCCCTACCGTCCCGGCATGTACGAATGGGAGTTCAGGCTTTCGGACAG
>ERZ827469.3272-NODE-3272-length-10882-cov-3.117946_pt1 | contig 10882 bp, 11 predicted proteins | sample MGYA00519917_ERZ827469 | MGnify/ENA primary metagenome ERZ827469 (study PRJEB31778, sample SAMEA3449314) | human gut metagenome | biome: human gut; feature: human-associated habitat; material: faeces | place: United Kingdom | collected 2010/2012 ... | reverse complement strand
ACCCCGCAAACCCGCAGCCGACGACAACGGCGTCGAACTCCGTTATGTCGATGCTCCGGTAATCAGAATATTGAACGCTCATGGCCGAGCAAGTCACCTTCCCCAAACGAAAACACAACGCGAAGCAGCACGAACGAGATGCGCCTGAAGCTCTCGACGGCATCGCACCCCCTGCAAGCCCCGAGACGCCGACTTACGGCAAACATCTTGCGCCCGGCGCAATATCGCGCCTTCCGCACAACAATGCGCCAGGCATCAACGCATCGGCGAGCCGGTTCGTTACGCATGGCGCATTCGTCGGTATCATTGTATAAGCTTCTCGAAACGCGATCGGATTCATCATACAAATCGAATAAATTACGCCGCTCGTACAAGGATGCGGACGGCAATCCCGAAACGCGCTCTATCATAGAGCAGTCATGCACAGGACTTCGATCAATCCGACGCCCGTCGAGAGAGGCAAGCATATGAGCACGTTTCTGAACACGATGATCACCCAAGCTCGCAGCGACAAGCAGACCATCGTCCTTCCCGAGGGCGCCGATCCTCGCACGATCGAGGCCGCCCGCGAGATTCTCCGAAACGACATCGCCGAGCTCGTCATCCTCGGAGACGAGAACGCGATCGTTCAATCGGGCATCGACGTCGAAGGCGCTCGGATAATCAACCCTGCGACATCAACCTATCGCGAGGAATTCATCGAGCAGCTGGTTGAACTACGCAAGCACAAGGGAATGACTCCGGAGAAAGCAGCCGAGTTGATAAGCGACGTGCTCTACTTCGGCGTCATGATGGTCAAATCGGGGCGCGCGGACGGCATGGTCGCCGGCGCATGCCACGCCACGGGAGACGTGCTGCGCCCCTGCCTCCAAATCCTCAAGACCGCGCCGGGCGTCAAACTCGTCAGCTCGTTTTTCGTCATGGTGGTACCGAACTGCCCTTACGGTGAAAACGGCACGTTCATGTTCTCGGACTGCGGGCTTGAGGTTCAACCTGATGCGGAGAGGCTCGCCCACATCGCCGTGAACACCGCACGGTCGTGGGAAACACTCATGAACAGCGAGGCGCGCGTCGCCCTGCTGTCGCATTCGACGAAAGGGTCGGCGAGAAACGACGATGCGAGCAAGGTCGTCGACGCCTGCGAGATCGCCCACGAGCTCGCACCTGAGATACTCCTCGACGGCGAGATGCAGCTCGACGCCGCCATCATCGATTCCGTCGCTTCGTCGAAAGCGCCGGGATCCCCTGTCGCAGGAAAGGCGAACGTGCTCATCTTCCCCGATATAGATGCGGGCAATATCGGATACAAGCTTGTTCAGCGACTCGCGAAGGCCGAAGCGTACGGCCCCATCACCCAAGGCATCGCAGCCCCGGTGAACGATCTCTCCCGCGGCTGCACGGCCGAAGACATCGTTGGCGTCGTCGCCATCACCTGCGTTCAAGCGCAGGCTCGAAAGAAATCATAGGCGAACGCGAGATCTACCGCTTCGCGGTTCGCACGCAAGACGAAGTGAGACCGTCCATGCGCCCCGCTTCGTCTTGCAAGCACGGGCGAAGCGGGAACAGCGCGCGCAACCGAGATGGTTCTTTCCAATAAACCACCGCACGATAAGAAGGCGAGCCAAAATAGACTCGCCTTCTTATCGTAGAGCACTATTAAAGCCCCGCGCTTTGCCCATCGCTTCAACAGCGATAGATCAGTCGTGGATCAACTCGTAGGTGTCACGCGCGATCATGTACTCCTCGTTCGTAGGGATGATGATGATCTTCACCATAGAGCTCTCGGCGGAGATCTCACGCTCGAACCCACGTTGGCGGTTCTTCTCCTCGTCGAGGACGATGCCGAGCGGTTGCAGACCCGAGAAGATCATGCGGCGCATTTTCTCACAGTTCTCGCCGACGCCCGCCGTGAGGACGATGGCGTCAACGCCGCCCATCACGGCGATGTACTGCCCAATGTATTTCTTAACGGAATTGGAGTACATATCGTACGCGAGCATAGCCCGCTCGTCACCGCGCTCTGACGCTTCGCGCACGCTGCGAAGATCGTTCGAGACGCCGGAAATGCCCAACAAGCCCGACTTCTTGTTCATGAGATCGTTGACGCCTTGGGCATCGAGGCCCTCATGTTCCATGATGAACGGAACAATGGCGGGGTCGATCGCTCCGCACCGCGTCCCCATCATGAGACCATCAAGCGGAGTCAAGCCCATCGTCGTGTCGACGGCCACACCGTGGTCGATAGCCGACATGGAGCAGCCGTTTCCAAGATGGCAGGTTATGAGCTTCAAATCCTCGAGCGGTTCATCGAGAACGACCGCCGCGCGCTCGGAAATATAGCGATGGGACGTTCCATGCGCTCCGTATTTACGGATCGCGTACTTTTCATAAAGCTCGTACGGCAAAGGATACATGTACGCTTTCGGAGGGAGCGTCTGGAAAAACGACGTGTCGAAAACGGCGACCATCGGAACGTCGGGCATATGCTTTTGACATGCGCGAATGCCCATGAGGGCGGCCTTGTTATGAAGCGGAGCGAGTTCGGCTAGCTCATCAATCTTCTCGATCACGTCATCGTCGATAAGAGCCGAACGATCGAAGTACTTCCCACCTTGAACGATACGGTGGCCCACGGCGTCGATCTCGTCGAGAGAGTCGATCGCCTTATCCGGGCCGGACGTAAGCGTTTCGAGCACAAGGGCCATGGCGTCGTTGTGATCGTGCATCTGAGCATCGATGACGGTTTCGTTCTCGTCGAGCCCGTGCTTGTGGAAGGATTGAGAAGAACCGACGCGTTCGCAAATTCCCTTGGCAAGAAGCTTATGCGTCTCAACGTTGATAAGCTGATACTTCAACGACGATGAACCTGCATTGATGACAAGAACGTTCAACGAGCTACCTCCTCGCAAGATTCGTATTCACTCATTGTACGTACGCCCAGCGCACGCCACGTCCCTGCCTACCGCCCGATTCGGCGAATGGCTGTTGTTATTCAACAAATGTGTATTAAATAAGGGGCGCTGACGTCTTGTACGTCAGCGCCCCTCGTTAAAGAATCGCAAGAACGCACAGAACGCATCCACGCAAGCCGCCATGCGCCCCGACGCTCGAAGCGGGCGTGGGGCGGTGCAAAGACGGCGCGGGTTCGCAAGCGACCTAAACCCGTTAGGCGCGCGACGGATTTCCGTCGTTCATCTTCTCGCCGCCCAGAACATGCACGTGAATGTGATGCACCGTTTGACAAGCGTCATCGTTGGTGTTGACGACCACGCGGAAACCGCCGTCCACCACGCCCTTTATCTCGGCGACCTTTTGGACAGCGCCGAACAGATGACCGAGCTCCTCCTCGGGAACGTTGTCAGCGATGTTGTCGAAGTGATTCTTGGGGACGATCAGCGTATGGACCGGCATCATCGGGTTCACGTCCTCGAACGCGAAAACGTGCTCATCCTCATAAACCTTCGTCGAGGGGATCTCGCCCTCGACGATCTTGCAGAAAAGACAATCTTGCTTCCTCATGAGATCTCCTTCGCGATAACTTAAGCCTTCGTCAGCGTCGTATCCTGCGTCGAATCATCCGGAGCCTCCGACAACTCGCCCATGAGCACCTCGACCTGCTGTTCGGCGGCTCCGAGACGTCGCTGCAGCGAGCCGAGCAAGGACACACCGCGCTCGTAGCTCTTCAGGCTGTCCTCGAGTTCAAGCGTACCTGATTCAAGCACCGACACGATGCCCTCGAGTTCGGCCATAGCCTGGCGAAACGTCAACTCCTCAACGGGAACGACCGTGTTATCCATGTTAATCCCTCCAATTCTCTACGGAAGTGTCAATCCGCCTCACGGCGGAAACCCTGCAATCAAGCGCTCCATCGCCGACGAGAACGGATATCTCATCGCCCGACTTCACTCCTTTAACCGACTTAACGAGCGTCCCATCGGCATCTTGAGCCATCGCATAACCGCGCGCGAGCACGGTCAGCGGCGATAGATTGTGCAAACGAGCGGCCGCAACGGAAACATCGCGACCATAGCGCTGCGTTGCGTGAGCAGCCTGATAGCCAAGCCTGTCCGCAAGCGCGTCAACCCGCTGAGAATCACGGACGAGAAGACGAGGAAGCGACCTTCGCATCGCTTTACACGTGAAATCGAGAACGGATCGATCTCGCTCGATTTGGCGCGGCAAGGCGCTGCTCAAACGCTCGGCGAGATCGTCGATCGTGCGCGCCTCGGTGTCGAAAAGGCGCTTCGGCTCTCGAAACGGCGGCAGCATCGAACAACGATCGAGCTTGATGCGGTAGCGCGATAGCAGGCTCTTTTGAGCCTGGGGCAAGGCGCGGTCGAGAAGATCCAAACGCGCGCGCAGCGCCCGAGTCTGCCCCGCGACAGATGAGAATATCGTCGCGGCAGCCGAATCAAGGGCAAGATCGACCTCGTCCAAAGAAGGAGCGACCGTCTCAGCCGCGCCCGTGGGGGTGGAACATCGAACATCGGCTACCATATCGGCGATGAAATTATCGGGCTCATGCCCGATGCCCGTGACCACCGGCACCGGGCATCGGGCGATAGTGCGCGCAAGAAGCTCATCGTTGTAGGGCATCATGGATTCATACGAACCTCCGCCGCGAACAACGAGAACAACCTCGGCACCTGCCACCACAACTTGCCGCATGCCCTCGACGATGTTCTTCGCCGCACGATCACCCTCGACGATGACGCCCGCGAGAAGAACGCGCGCAAGAGGATAACGCCTCCTCAGCGTACGTAGCACGTCATGCACGGCAGCGCCAACCGGCGATGTGACGATGCCGATGACCCCGGGATAAGCCGGCAAAGGACGCTTACGAGCGGAGTCCATGAGCCCTTCAGCTTCCAGCTTGCGGGCCAGATTTGCCACCTGCATGCGCAGATAGCCTTCTCCTGCGAGCTTAATGTCGCGAACCCCGAAGCTCATCGAACCGCGTTTGACGTAAATGTCGAAATACCCCGTCAGCTCGACAAGCGCACCTACCTTCAAATCGACGCCGATGGCGGCGTAGCGATCCTTCCACACCATGCAATCAAGCGTGCCACCTTCATCTTTGACGTTGAAGTAAACCGCCGAATAAGAACTTTTGTTGGAAACGTACGAAACCTCGCCGACTATCTTGAGGCGCACGCCGTTCAACGCCCCCTTGGCTATCATGAGCGCTTCCGTAACGGTTACGGCATCGGAGGAAGACCCCGCGAGCTTTTCGCTCGCAGCTGCGCGAGTTTTCGCGTAAGCCATAGCCGGTCGCCTAATCGCGATTCTGACCAAGAAGGTATACGAGATAGAGCGCCGAGGTGAGCGCGGCGGCAACGTAGGTGAGGGCGCACGCGCGGAGCACATCGAAGGATCCGGAGCGCTCCCGCCGGGGAAGCGCGATGGTGTCCATGTACGCCATCGCGCGCCTGGACGCGTTGAATTCAACGGGCAGCGTCACCACCTGGAACAACACAACGACCGCGTACATGACGATCGCGAGCGTGACGAGCCCCTGGCTTGTGAGAAAAATCCCGATGAGCAGGATGAAGATCCATGCATTCGATGCAAGGTTAACGGCAGGGACGAGCGCTCCGCGAATTTTCATGGGGGAATAGTTCTGCGCGAACTGGCAAGCATGACCCACCTCGTGACACGCGGTAGCCGTAGCCGTTACCGTCCTGCCATCGTAAGCCTCAGGCGATAACGTGACCGAGTTGGTGCGCGGGTCGAAGAAATCCTGACCGGGGCCGCCGCGGTACACCTGCACGTGCGAGATGCCGTAGTAGGCCAGCATCTGACGCGCCGCCTCGGCTCCGGTGAGCCCGTTGGAGATGGGAACGCGCTGGTAAACCTTCAGCTTATGATTGACGTACCACGTAGCGCCCATGCCGATGACAAGCGTGAGCACGACGACGGCGAGATAGCTCAAATCCATAACGATCCTCGTCCTTCCAAAACATCGATTGTTATTCGCGCCATTATAAAAGGAGACGCGCAGCCGCGTTGTCCCGCAAACGGAACAACGTCAAAAGATCTTTAAAGGACGACAGGGTCCTCGCAACGACGGACGACAAGGCCGTCGTCACCGAGGCGCAGGCAGATCCTCCCTTCGAGCAGGTCGAGAAGCTCCTCGCCGATAATGGCGCGACGCCACCCCTTCATCACGTCGGCGCCGTCCGCATGGCCACGCGCCACCAGCGCAAGCTCAGCGTGGTTGGCCAACGTCTGCATGGCGATGCCGTTCTCCTTCGCACGCAACCTGACGAGCGCGGTCATGAGGTCGATTTGAGCATCGACGTTCGGCTCGCTGCGTCCCGCGCGGTCAAGCTCGGGCCATTCGGTCTGCGGCAGCGCATAGGCTTTGTTCATGAGGGCGATCACCGCTCGTGCGTCGGCGGTAGGGAGCTTTTCGCGCATGCCGCGCACCATGAAAAGGTCGTCGATGGTCTTCGCCTCGCGCTTGCACGCTTCCACGATCTGTTCATCGGAAAGCACCCATTTGCGGGGCACATCGCGCTTGCGGGCCTGCTCCTCGCGCCAAGCTGCCACCTCGCGAGCGGCCGCAAGCTGCTTGCGGCTCAACTGGTTCCCACGCTTGAGGCGCCTGAACCGTTCGCGGGGATCGCTTTCGTAGCGAGCGGGGTCGACCAACTCCTCGAAGTCGGGATCGAGCCAGGAAAGACGCCCTTTCTCCTCAAGGGAAGAGCGCATCAAGCGATACATCTCGGGAAGGTACACCACATCATCCGCCGCGTAATCGAGTTGGGACTCGCTCAACGGACGATGCGACCAATCCGTAAACGAATCGATCTTCTTCAGCGTGACGCCGCAGACGGTGTGAACGAGCGAGCCGTACCCCACCTGCTGAGGCTGACCGAGCAATGCCGCAGCGATCTGGGTGTCGAACACCGGACGGGGCAGAACACCCACGTTGCGATAGATGATCTCGAGATCCTGATCTCCCGCATGAAACAACTTCACGATGGCTTCGTCGACGAGCAAGGGCGCCAAAACGCCCAGATCGTCGACCTCAAACGGGTCGACGATGGCAACTTCATCATCAGTCGCCAACTGGAGCAGGCAGAGTTTAGCGTAATACGTCTTCTCGCGCAGAAACTCCGTGTCTATGGCGAGAACCGACGAGGACCTCGCACGCTCGACGAACGCCTCGAGGCTTTCCTGACTGGCTATGTACACCGGGTTGATCCTTACATGCAGCTTCAAAGTTTGTAGTACCATTATTTTAACAAGGGAAAGGAAATCTGTGAAACTGCTCGTCATCAACAACCTTGCCTCGGGTTACGGCGAAGGGGCGATCTACGATTACATTCGATCGCTCGTCGTCGACGGGGACGAGATCACGATACGCTCCACAGACGGAACGAGCGACCTTCGCGCGTTCCTCTACGATGCCGACGAATTCGACGCCGTGGTCGCCGCAGGCGGCGACGGAACCATCTCCTCGGTCAGCTATCAGCTTGCCGACACCGGCATTCCGGTCGTGCCCTTTCCTGCAGGAACCGCCAACCTTCTCGCAATGAACCTCGATTCCCCGACCGAACCGCACGCCCTCGCGAAGATGACACGCGAAGGTCGCATGATGGACTTCGACATCGGCGAAATCGAATCGAGCGACGGAGAGCTGTTCGGATTTTCCATCATCGCGGGCGCAGGATACGATGCAACCATCATGAAAGGCGCGTCGGCCGGCAAAAAACTTCTCGGCCCGATGGCTTATTTCACCTCGGCCGTGACGCACGTGACACCGCAACATGCGCGGTTCACGCTGACAATCGACGGCAAAAAGGTGGAAAGCGAAGGCGTCGGGGTGCTTATCGTCAATTTTTCGAAGATACAGTTCGACCTCTCGCTCGTCCACAACAACCTTCCGCGCGACGGCATGTTCGACATCGTCGTGCTTAACACCAAAGACGCGTTCGGCCTCATCCCGGCGCTCGTCGCATGCATCCTCGATCGTTCGGGCGAGTTTCCCGACCGAACCGACGCGCTGGAAATCCACAGAGGACGAGAGATCACCGTCGAAAGCGATCCTCCCCTTCTCATGCAATACGACGGAGAAGTCACCAGCCGAAAGACCCCCTTCACCGTGCGCATGCTGCCGAAGGCGGCGCGGTTCATCGTCTCGGAGGACTGCATCAAAAGCTACGCGCCGGATACGAGCGAACCCTAGACGACAACGAGCGCCCGCGAACGAACACGTCGCGGGCGCTCGTGTAATTCACAGCGCTTTCACCGATTACCGGGCCGATGTCGAAGCGTCCCCGTCGTCGCCCGGCGCATCCTCGACGGTCACCTCGGCGGCGGTCAGCTCGAGCGGTTCGCTGAACACCTTACCCGCTTGCTCCGAATCCGCCATGAGCTCCTTGAAGGATCCTGCGTCCTCCCCCGCCATGGGCATCATGACGTAGACGTTGTTCCCGATGATAACCGGCTGGATACGCTCCTCTCGCGGCGTGACGCCGGCAGCGCGATCTTCAGCGATGGCCTTCTCGGCCTCCTCGAGCTGCTCGAGCATCTCGGCGCGCACGTTCTCGATCTGCGTCTGGGTGTCTTCCTTCCAGCGGTCCTTGCGCCACGCGAGGAAGTTCGCGTTGTAGCGCATCTGGATAAGCTCGAGCACGATGCTGAACACCATGGCGAAGTACACCATCAACTTCTCAAGCGGCATATGCAAAAGCTCGATGCCGGTATGGAACCCGGCGCTGTCGATGACCAGCAGCGCTCCGATGGCGACGATGAACGTGAGCGCGAGCATCTTCATCTCGGGATGACCGTTGATGAAGTTCGAGATGGGATCGATGAAGATCATCATGAGGATCACGGCGAGCATGACGGCGATGATCATGATGATGAGGTGATCGGCCATACCCACGGCGGTGATAACCGAGTCGATGGAGAACACGAGATCCATCACCATGATGGTGCCGACCGCCTGCGGCAGCGTGATCATATGAAGAGCCTTATGCTCCTCGCAGTGCGCAGCCTTGACCTCGGTTAGCTTCAGCATGTCGATAAGCTCGGCGATGCCTTTGTAGATGAGGTACCCGCCGCCGATGAGCAGCACGAGATCGCGCACGGAGAACCCATGTGAATACGGGCCCAGGTCGATGGTGAACAGGGGCGTCGTCATATGGACGAGATACGACGCGAAGCACAGGAAAATGATGCGCATGACGAGCGCGCCCGCAAGACCGAGCTTACGGCCGATGTGCTGCTTCTCAGCAGGAAGGCGGTTCGTGGTGATGGAAATGAACACCAAGTTGTCAACGCCCAAGACGATCTCGAGGAAGATCAACGTCACCAGGCTGATCCACGCCTCAGGCGTTGCGAATATCGAAAGATCCACGCGTTCTCCTTTTCTCCCTAACGCGGCCGCGAAACCGCTTCAACCGACGATGCGCGAGCACCGCCCCCCATAGCCACCGCAGAAGCCGCCCCGATGCATAAAAAAAAGACTCACAGCGCAGAACAGCGGACGTCCATCTATCCTGCGCCATGAGTCTCGCTAATTAAGATGCTCCAGACAAGCCGCCAACCGACCTGTCACGATGTTGAAAGCATCGCACCTACGTGCCAACTACTCCCCCATGGGCATCGAGTATGCTAGCAAATAGGCGCGAAGGCGCAATGCTATAATTTTCAAAGTCCACAATTTACCTAGGAAGGAGCGCCCTCGATACGATCAGGGTGCTGACGGAGGGAATTCATGACGCAACACAACGCTTCGGAACATCACGACGAAGCCGTCTTTCAGCACGCGGGCGAGTCGACTCGCGCAAACCGATCTCCTCAGGCGAAAGCCGTTCGTAGATTCCTCGACGGCGGTCAGGAAATCCACTCCCCATACGGGAGAAGCAGCGTCGCCGGCTTCGACAACGATAACATCAACTACCTCGACCCCGAGCCTTTGACCCGACCGATCGATATGCCGAGCGCGGTGAAGAAAGGCGCGCTTTTGGCGATGGCGGTAGCAGCCGTCATCGGGGGTTTCATCCTCTTCAAATACTTCGACGCCGTGGTGAACGCGCCGGCGCGCGAAGCAGCAGCTCTCGAGGAGATGCTCAGCGAGAACGTCGACCTTTCGCTTCCCGACCTCGCGGCGTATATGCCCCTCGATGACGCGAGCATCATGGCCGACCTGCAAGCATCGGGCTTCACGCTGTTCGAGAAAACCCCTCTCGGAACCTTGCAATCCGGCGGATTCGACGTGATCAAGCTTACCGACGAGGTGAGCCTGGCCGATGCGGGCGTCATGTACGCGTCGGGCTTGGGTTCTCTGAGCGCCTACGACGCAGCCAGGCTGCTCAACGGCAGCTGGGATCTGGAGGTGAGCCGTGAGGACGGAACGAACCTCCGCGTTCGATACGCCGATTTTGGAGCAAGCTCCGTGGAGGAGGCCGTTCAGCGCGCCATAGAGGCGGAAGGTCTCGCAGATGCGGGCATCGACGAGTCCGGAGTCGACGAATCGGGCAACACCTACGCGGCGGGAACGATAGAGCGCGACGGCACGACTTACTCGTGGCGTGCCTCGGCGATACCGCTCAAGGAGGTTTACAGCATCAAGGACCTGCCCCCCAACACCTTCTACGTTGGGATTCGCATGAGCGCGGCGTAAGCAGCACGCAACGATTGAAAGTCCCCGCGATCACGCGATTTCCGCAAATAAGGCCCCGTAACGAAACGCCGCCCGGGTTCAGGTTGAACTCAGGCGGCGTTTTTCACGACAGGCTCGGTTCGCAACCTGCGCAACCCTCTATGAAGGCTATTGAAGAAAAAAGACCAGGCGATGACCTGGTCTTCAAATTCATGGTGGGCGATACAAGATTTGAACTTGTGACCCCTACCGTGTCAAGGTAGT
>ERZ827469.3271-NODE-3271-length-10883-cov-2.765792_pt1 | contig 10883 bp, 6 predicted proteins | sample MGYA00519917_ERZ827469 | MGnify/ENA primary metagenome ERZ827469 (study PRJEB31778, sample SAMEA3449314) | human gut metagenome | biome: human gut; feature: human-associated habitat; material: faeces | place: United Kingdom | collected 2010/2012 ... | reverse complement strand
AACTTGCTTTATAAGGCTGAATATTTCTTTTTTACAGATATAACAACGATTTGTCGGATTATCCGCAAAACCGTTTATATCAAGCGGGTTAACATCACATATAATATGACGTATATTTTCACTTTTGCAAAATTCCTCCGCTTCGCAAATCTCATTACTCGGAATTATACATGAGCGTACCGTAACGGCAAGAGCATTATTTCCGAGTGCTTCCTTCGCCGCCTTTAACAAAAATGTAGAATCTACGCCACCCGAAAATGCTACTGCAACACTGCCTAACGATTTCAAATTCTCTATCATTTTCTCATACTTGCTGTTCATTTTTCTCTAATTCCTCTCCTATCAATCTGCGTGTTTCGTTTATGGAAATACCAAATTCTTGCAACGTTGTCATATTCGGCTTTTACACGTTTTACACCATACCCCTCCGACTGTTTAACACGAACATCTCCGTACTTTGTTTTTACTGTGTTTTCTGTTCTGTCAAGTATGTAACGTTCACAAATATTTTGTCTAATACCTATTGTAGAAGTGTATCTGAATATTGCATTTACCATTGTTTCCTTGTCCGAAGTTTTACATATACACGAAAGCAAAGTTCCCGGGCGGTTCTTTTTCATACCGATTGGCACGGTAAACACATCAACCGCTCCCAATTTCAGAAGTTGCTCTGTCGCATATCCGATTTCCTCTGCGGTCATATCGTCAATATTACATTTTAACTCTAAAACTTGTTGTGCTTCACTTTCCGTTTCACCAAGCATAACACGAACACAATTTGCCGTTTCAAAGTCCTTTGCACCCATTCCGTAACCGATTTTTGAAACACGCATAACAGGCATATTGCCGAACTCGTCTGCAAAATGTGCCAAAAGTGCCGCACCTGTCGGCGTACACAATTCACCTTGAACGTTTCCTCCATAAATCGGAATATCCTTTAATATATATGCCGTTGCCGGTGCAGGGACAGGCAATATTCCGTGTGCACACTGCACTTGACCGCAACCTACATGAATTGGCGAAGCGATGATTTTATCAACACCCAACTCATTTATCAGCATACAGACACCTGTAATATCCGCCACTGCGTCCATTTGTCCAACCTCGTGAAAATGTATTTGTTCAATTTCACAGCCATGTGCGTGGCTTTCAGCCTCCGCAATCAAATGATACACCGCCAATATATCTGTGCGTACCTTTTCGGGAATATCAAAATGTTCTATGATATGTTCGATTTCGTGCATACCGGTATGGTGATGGTGGTGATGATGGTCATGATGATGGTCGTGATGGTCGTGCATATGCTCGTCCTCATGTTCGCCATTTACATTTACATCTATATGCGTTCCCGTTATGCCACACTTCACACTTGCCGTCTTACTTACGGTTACATTAGGAATACCAAGTTTATTTAACCTATTCAAAAATTCCTCTGCATTCGGGTGCAACTCCAACAATGCAGACATCAACATATCACCTGCCGCACCCATATTACATTCAATATATAAAGTTTTCATTCATTAAGTCCTCCCATATGATTTATCATACTTGCTTGAAATGCCGCTCCGAAACCATTATCGATATTTACAACGCTTACACCGCTTGCACAAGAATTAAGCATCGACAAAAGTGCCGCTATACCTCCGAAAGACGCACCGTAACCCACACTTGTCGGCACAGCTATAACAGGGCAATCCGCAAGTCCGCCGATAACACTTGCAAGTGCACCCTCCATTCCCGCAATCGCAATAACAACACGAGCGGTCATTATTTCTTCCGTATGCGTAAGTAATCTGTGAATACCGGCAACGCCTACATCATATAAACGTACGGTATTGTTACCAAGCATTTCAGCTGTAATTGCCGCCTCCTCCGCAATCGGTATATCACTTGTCCCGCCTGTTGCGATAACAATTTTCCCAACACGTTCTTTCGGCATAGAGCCTATAATGCCGATATTTGCCATATCGTAATAATCAAGCGGAATTTCTTTGTTGATTTTCTCTGCCTTTGCTTTGTCAAGTCTTGTGATTAAAATATCTTTTTGTCCATGTTCCGCAAAAGATTTTGAAATGCCTATGATTTGTTCGGCGGTTTTCCCTGCACCGTAAATCACTTCCGATACACCTTGACGCGATTTTCTATGAAAATCCGGTTTTGCATATCCCAAATCTTCAAACGGCTCATTTTTTATATGAAGCAATGCGTCGTCAACTAAAATATCTCCGTTTGCAACATTTTGCAATAATTTTCTGATTTCGTTCTGTTCCATAAATTCACCTTCAACGCACAAAAGGCGGCTTGCCGCATTTTGCGGCGAAGTCGCTTAATTTTGCTGATTATTCACTTTTATTATATCATTATTTATTTAATCCTTCAACCCAAGAATTAACCTCATCTCGTACATTTGAACCGACTAATGTTTAACTACTCTCCTTTTATATCTGTTGAAGCGGCAAGCTCCGTTTGTGTTTCGTAGTATGCAATTCTTTCTTTTAATCTTTCAATCGTTGCCGATAGTGCCTGTGAGCCGAGCACCATTCTAAGCGGTGCTTTTTCCATATCAACACTTTCAATTATACGTTGTGCCATTTTTGTGGGGTCTCCGGGTGCAAGTCCCTTTGAAGCATCAAGCATATTCAAAAAGCCATGACAACTTTCATACTCGTCCATAAGTTTTGCAACCTTTGCACTACCGTAACGGAACTCTGTTCTCGCACCTCCGGGCTCTACAATGGTTACTCCGATATTAAACTGTGCCACTTCCTGTGCAACCGCTTCGCAAAAGCCCTCAATACCGAATTTTGTGGCATGGTACATTGAATTTGCGGGATATGCAACTTGACCGCCATATGATGATAATTGAATAATTCTTCCGCCACCTTGTTTTCTTAAATAAGGAAGTGAAGTTTTTATAAGCTGAATTGAGCCTGTTAAATTAGTTGCGATGATGTGATTGATTTCATCGTCGGATAATTCCTCCGCACAACCAAACAAGCCGTATCCTGCATTACTTACAACAACGTCGATTTTTCCGTGTTTTTCAAATGATTCCTTTACCGTCTGTTGCACCGCCGCTACATCTGTCACGTCAAGAATACGGCAATCAAAATTTACGGGATATTTTTGTATTAAGTCCTCAACCTTTGCAGTATTCCTAACCGTTCCGATTACGACATCACCTTTTTCAAGCAACTGTTTTGTCATTTCATATCCAAAACCGCTTGACACTCCTGTAATTAACCATGTTCTACTCATTTTAAAAATCCTCCTTTTCCGCTGCACTGTTTACACATCTAAGTGCGTTTAATGAACGTGGATAGCCAATGTATGGCAGACACTGCGATATAATTTTTATTAAAAATATTTTGTCGTTTCCTATACGCATATTTGCCGCCGCATGACTTGTAAGCTGAGGTTCACAGCCGCCTTGTGCCGCAAGGAAACAAAATGTAATCATTTCACGCTGTTTGTAGTCAAGTCCTTTTCGCGTGTAATAATCGCCAAAACAATTATCGGCAAGCCATAAATTTATATGTCGGCTTTCTTCCGGTCCGGACTCCCAAAAGTCACGCATACCCTCGCCGAAAATTTCAACCTGTGCCTTTGTTCCTTCTTCACGGCGATTTTCAGTTGTTGTAGTGGCTTGATTTTCAAGCGGAAGTTTTATTCCTTTTTCAGTAAAGACTTTGTTCATCACCTTTAAAAACGGAAAAACTCTGCCTATTCCCAAATATGCCGTTGCTTGATATACAATCTCTCGTATCTCAACGGGTGTAACGCCAAAATTTATTGCCGCACCGAGCATTATCGAAAATTCATCTACGCCCTGACAGCCCAAAAGTGTGGCTAAAATTGCGATAAATCTTGTTTTATCGTCAAGGTCATCGCTGTTGACAACTTCGTCAAACGCAAAGTTATCAAATCGCTCAATAAATTCGGGATCTGTTTCCAAAAAAGCAGAATGGTATTTCGGAAACATTTTTTCATGATAATTTTTTGAAAATTCCGTTATTGCCATTTTTCTTACTCCTTTATTATTTCACTATTTGTTTTGCATGGTCCGCAACAAGCTTTTCTGATTTTGAAGCGTCTGCACCGTGAACGGCAAAACCTTTTTCAAAAATCGCTCCTGTGCATATTTTCTTTAAATCTCGCTCACAACTGCCAAGACCACTGCCCTCGTGCGTCATTACGGCAATTACCTTTTTACCGTTCCAATCAAGTCTTTCAAGCTGCGTAAACACCGCCATAGGATAAGTGCCCCACCAGCATGGACCGCATATGAATATATTTTCATATTCATCAATGCTGTCAAGGTATTTTTTAAGTTCAGGTCTTGCGCCGCTGTTAAGCTCTTGCTTTGCGTCATCAATACACTCATAATAATCGGCTGAATATTCCTTCACTGTTTCAATCTCAAATAAATCTCCGCCTACGGCTTTTTGAATAAACTCTGCGACAATCTCTGTATTTCCTTTATCCAAATTTTTAATGCTTCCGTTCCAATAATTTTGACCTTTTCTTGAATAATAAATAATTAAATTCTTTGACATTTCGTGCACCTCATTTACTTTCAATTTATGATTTAATTTTAATACAACAAACCGTTATTATCAAATCAATATTTTAATCGTTTTCATAAGTTAAACTTATGTGAAGTAAAAAATACGCACAAATATGTGCGTATTTTAATTTTTATTGAGTTGTACTTTTAATTCATTTGCAAATTCCTCTATGTAATAATTTGAATTTTTAACTTTCCAAAAAGCACAGTAATTACGCTGTATCTGTTTCCCGTCTCGTAACAGCGGTAAACGTTTTGCGGCAGGATTTATATTCCAAAATGTGCCGATACGTTCAACAGGCATAAATCCACGATTACCTGCAACCATAAGTTGTCCCTCGTCAAGAGTTTGAGCATAAATAAAGTTTCCGCCAAATCCCAGTACCTGCTGATAAAATTCACGTTCCGACTTTTGCTGTTCCTTTGACGTTATCAAAATACACGGCATATTTTTCAAATCATCAACAGTTACTCTTTCTTTTTGACTTAAATCGTTTCTTAAACAAACCTCTGCATAACAGCGTGCTTTTCCAAGTTCAAAATTCACAAATTCGTCCGAAAATGCACGTCTTTGGTCATTTATGGCAATGTCTATATCATCGGAACGTAACAAGTCATATATTTCCTCGTGCGTTCCCGTAATAACGCTTATAGACACTTCAGGATACTTTTCCGAAAATAATGCGATTGCATTATTCAATTCTATACTGCTGTAATGTTTCGGATAAGCAATTTTTAATATCAGCTCGTCATCTCGACCTATACGCTGTACTTCTTTGCATATACGTTCAGCTTCTAAAAGAAGTGCCGTTCCGTGCCTATACATATATTCACCTGCATGCGTAAGAGAAAATCGTCTGTTTTCTCTTTTTATAAGTTTAACGCCTAACTCTTTTTCAAGAGATTGTATCTGCTGTGAAATTGCCGATTGCGATATAAAACACTTCTCCGCCGCCTCCGTAAAACTGCCTTCCTCGACAATCGTGCAAAAATATTTTATTTGCCGCAATAACATATCCCCACCTACCGCTCTGTTGTTTGTTTTAGTTTCTTTACTAATTATATCATAATCAAGAATTAAAGTCACGAATAAAATATATTTTATTACTCTTAATATATTGATATTACCAATATTTATCTTGACTTTAACATAAATCAGATTTATAATTATGCAGAGAATGAATTTTTTCAGATACGGAGGTAAACTAATGAAAAAAATTACTGCAAAAGCATTAGCCGTTCTAATGGCGTGTACAATGATTCCGGCAACATTACCGATTGTTTCAAATGCCGAAGTCAACGATGTCATAGACGGTACAAGTGCTGTACTATACAGCCACGATGCATCTGACAGACCTATGGAATCATTAAACAGAGGTCTTGTCGTTCAAGCATTGAATGGCGGTAACTACTTATCTTGGCGACTTATGGTTGACGAGGACGAAGTGTACGGAACTTCAGAAAGCAATGTACCATTCAATATATATAAAAACGGTCAATTTCTTGCAACCGAAACATATTCGACAAACTATATCGACCCTAACGGTACAAGTAGTGACACATATCAGGTAGCACCGATTGTAAACGGTGTTGAGGGAGAGAAAAGCGATTCTGTCGCTCCGTTTGCAAGCGGCTCGAATTACTTTGACATTCCCGTTGACAAACCGAAGTCAACACTTACCACAACAACTACAATAACCACTGACGAGGACGGAAACGAATTACCTGAAAATCAGTGGTACACGGAAAAAAAGGTAAATGAATACACTATCGGTGATACCTCATGCGGTGACCTTGACGGTGACGGAGAATATGAACTCGTTGTAAAATGGGACTGTGCTCCACGTGACAATTCACAAGCAGGTCTTACAGGAAATGTTTATCTTGACGCATACAAGCTTAACGGCAAAAAATTATGGCGTATTGATTTAGGTAAAAATATCCGTGCAGGTGCGCACTATACCCAATTCCTTGTTTACGATTTCGACATGGACGGTAAAGCGGAAGTTGCCTGCAAAACGGCTCCGGGTTCAATTGACGGTGTGGGCAAATACGTTTCGGAAACAAGCAGTGTTGATGAAATCAGAAATGCCAATGACAATACCGTCAGCTATGTAAATCAAAACGGCTACATATTGGACGGTAACGAATACTTTACCGCATTTGACGGCGAAACAGGTAAAACAATCGATACAATATACTACCCTATCCCACGTCTTGACTACGAAAGTTGGGGCGATACAAACGGAAACCGCTGTGACAGATACGTTGCAAGCGTTGCATGGCTTGACGGTCAGCGTCCTTATGCGGTTTACTGGAGAGGTTACTACATGGGCAGAAACGGCAGACAGCGTCACGGCACATGCGGTATCAGCCTTGAAAACGGTGTCCTAAACCCTAAATACAAATTTGATACATACAGCGAGGATACCGACGCATACACTCCCGGTAACGAAAAATATGTCGGCGAGGGTAACCACAATATGACGGTTGCAGACGTTGACGACGACGGTAATGATGAATTTATAAGCGCAACGCTTTGCTATGAGGTAAACGACGAGGACAAGCTTATGCCGAAGTGGTACGGCGGCAGACAACACGGTGACGCACTTCATATCGGCAACTACGACCCTACAAACAATAATTTCGAATACTTTTCCGTTCATGAGCACGGCGATTTTGGTATGACGCTTATGGATGCAAAAACAGGTGAAGAAGCCTTCCACGTTTCCGATAGCAATGATACGGGACGTGGTCTTATGGCAAACATAGGCATGGGCGGATATTATCAGATGTCCTCTAATGCAGGTACATACGTTGCATACGGCAACAATGTGTTTAAAAAAGTAAATGCAAGTATGGGTCAGAATTTCAGAATTTTTTGGGACGGCGACCTTTACGATGAAGAACTTGACGGTCTAACCATTACTTCATGGAACGGTGCGGGACGAAGCACAATCTTCAAGGCAGACGGTTGTACAAGCATAAACAGCACAAAAGCAAACCCGGCACTTCAAGCCGACATATTCGGTGACTGGCGTGAGGAGGTTATCTACCCTCTTACGACAAACGATGCGCTTCGAGTATATACAACAAATATTCCGAGTGAATATAAAATTAAGAGTCTTATGTTTGACAGCGTGTACAGAAGCGGTGTTGCTTCGGAACAGTCGGCATATAACCAACCTCCTCATGTAAGTATGTATATGAGTGAAGCGGTAATGAGAGGTAATGTTACAAATATCAGTATTGAACACGAGCCTACAAAGAAGAATTACATCAAAGGTGAACAACTTGATACAACAGGCTTAAAACTTATCGCAACATACGAAAACGGCAGAGTAAGCGAACTTACCTATTACGAAACAAACGGCTATGACCCAAGCAAGCTCGGCGAACAGACTGTTACAGTTTCATCAGGCAACGCAAGTGCTTCCTTTAAGGTAAATGTCACAAACGGCACAACATATTACAGTGACAATTTCCAAGACAACGACCTTTCAGACATAACGATTTCACGGCAAGATAAAGCCGATCAATCGCAAAAGCTTGACGGTCTTGATTTAAATATCGGTTCAAAAAGCTCCGGCGGTGATAAAACAAGCGGTTACTTCCTCGGAAACAGAAACGGCAAAAGCTTTTTGGCATGCTTCGCCGGCAATACATCCTCGGCAAGCCGCGGTGCGTCAATAAAATTCAACGAAGAAAGCTATGTCCCTAAATTCACTGAATTAGCCGATAACGAAAAAATCGTACTTAACTTTGACGCATACTATCATTCAGAAAAAGATACAATGCAAATTTACGGCGTAACCAATTCCACAAACGGAGCAAGCAATAAGCTTATTTACGACCCTTACCTTTCATATCAGAATAACAACAGTATTCCGCTTAACGAATGGTTTAACGTAAATATCGAAATATCAAAATATGACAGCACGAATAAAAATGCAAAAAATGCGACAATCACAATGACCGACCTTGACGGCAATCAGCTTTATACAAATTCGTTTAGAACAGTCGGTCAATACATCGATAAATTTGCATTTTATGTGCCTGACGTGCAAGTTGATATAGGCTATATGTCGCTTTCGACAACAACTCTTTTCGACTCAATCGACATAACAACCGAACCTACTAAAACATCATACACCTACGGCGATGATCTTGACCTAAGCGGTATGGTTGTAAAAGCATACTATTCGGACAATACCTCAAAAACTATTACAGATTACACTGTAAGCGGTTATGACCCGACAAAGGTCGGTAAGCAGACCGTAACCGTTCATTACCTTGACATGACGGATACATTTGAAGTTACGGTAGCGGAGGGCGAACTTTCCTCAATCGAAATAGCTTCAAATCCGAGCAAAACAACCTACTTTACAGGTGAACAACTTGATACAAGCGGTTTATCCGTAAAACTAAACTATGCGAACGGCTCATCGAAAACAATAACGGACGGCTTTGACGTAAGCGGTTTTGATAATCAGACAGTCGGTACAAACACATTAACCGTTTCATACGGAGGAAAAACGACAACATTCACCGTTACAATAGTAAGCAGTGAACTTACAAGCTATGTAAATGACGACTTTGAAAGCTATGACGACTCTCAAATAACAATCAAAAGTCAAACATTAACTGAACAAAATCAAGACTTAGGACCGTTTAAATTAACATTGGGTACAAACAAACAAAAATTAGACTCATACCCGCACTTTGCAATACTTACGGATAACGGCAACAAATCACTTGAAATAGCAACCGGCGGCTCGGCAAATCCGGAAAGAGGTCCAAAGATTACGCTTGGCGACAGCGTAACTTTGCCGGAATTTGCAAACATTCCTGCAAACAAATACCTTGTATTTGACTTTGATGCGTTGTATCAAAACGATACATCAAATGTACAGCTTTGCGGAGTGACCGATTCATATTTATCAACAGCATTTAATAAGCTTACATACGACCAATATTTATCTGTAAACAAAAACGCAAATATCCCGGTAGGCGAATGGGTCAATATTCATCTTGCCGTAAACAACAAAAAGGATTTGTTCCTGACTATAAGCGACAAGTCGGGAAATGTTCTTAATTCAAGAAAAGTCACAACATCGGGCGATAAATTTGAAAAATTCGTATTCTACGGCGGTGTAGGTAAAATACAGCTTGACAATTTGAAAATATATGAAGATAAAATTTCATCAATGACTCTTACTCCTCCGACAAAAACATCATACGCACTCGGTGAAGAACTTAACCTTGACGGAATGGTCGCAAAATTAAATTATTCCGACAAGTCTGTCGGAACAACGGCTTATACGGTAAGCGGTTATGACAAAACAAAAGTCGGTATGCAGACTGTAACCGTTTCATACGGTGATTATTCGGCGAACTTTGACGTTACCGTAAACGGTATATCGTCTATCAAGGTAACACCTCCTACAAAGACAACATATCTTGAGGGGCAGGACCTTAACACTGACGGCATGGTCGTTACAGCCGTAACCACTGATAACCAAAGAATTACCGTTCCCGACGGTTACTCGGTAAGAGGTTTTAACAAGACAAAATTAGGAAAACAGACAATCACGGTTACATATCAAGGTCTGTCGACAGAATTTGAAGTCAATGTAATTTCCGTAAAGAGTATTGAACTTACAAAGCCGACAAAACTTGAATACAAATACGGCGAAAGCCTTGATACATCGGGCATGAGTGTAAAGGCTATATATGACGATAATCAAAGCGAAGTAATAAAATCCGGTTATTCCGTAACGGGCTACGACAAGACAAAATCGGGTACGCAGACAATAACCGTTACATACAGAAATCAAACGGCTACATTTGACGTTACGGTTGCAGAACCTCAAATTACGAAAATCGAAATCACTACCCCACCGACAACTACGGAATATTATGTCGGACAAGATTTGAAAACAGACGGCATGGTTGTTACCGTGACATTCGAGGACGAATCAACTCAAACTACTACGGCTTATACACTTAGCGGCTACGACAAAAAGACGGTCGGCACACAAACCGTAACAGTTCGCTACAAAGGTTTTTCCGATACATTTGATGTAACAGTCAAAGAAGCGGAAGCTGTTTCGATAAGCGGCGTAACAGTTGAAGATAAGACATATGACGGTAAGCCGATTGAATATAGCGGCACACCGACAAGCGACAACTACAGCGGTGACTATGAATACATTTGGGAAACGGCAGACGGAACAGTGCTTGACAGTGCTCCGATAAACGCAGGCAACTACAAACTTGTTGTAAAAGTACCGAGTGACAACTTAGAATATGTTGG
>ERZ827469.3268-NODE-3268-length-10891-cov-18.458749_pt1 | contig 10891 bp, 14 predicted proteins | sample MGYA00519917_ERZ827469 | MGnify/ENA primary metagenome ERZ827469 (study PRJEB31778, sample SAMEA3449314) | human gut metagenome | biome: human gut; feature: human-associated habitat; material: faeces | place: United Kingdom | collected 2010/2012 ... | reverse complement strand
TTTTGGTGGGCGAAGTCAAGAAGATTGACGGACAGAAGGTGCAGGAAGTCAGAATCGTTTATAACTTTGTCGGAGAAATCCCGGAGATTACAGCATAATCATTTCGCCTCATCTCTCAATCAGCGAGGGATGAGGCTTTTCTTTTTGTAAAATTGCAATAGATATATTCATAATTTATTTACAATTAAATTCCTAGCCATACAGCAGAAAAATGATGACGAAAGATCATGCAAATGCTATAATGTTTGCATATAGATATGACAATTTGACCATATTGGAATCTTTATTCAAACAGATGATTGGAGATATTGCTATTATGAGAAATCCATGGCCAATTTTCAGCATTGCGGCTCTCTCCGGAGTTGCGTGCCTGATATATGATCACTTTTTTTCTTACGAGACTATGTGGATTGCTGTTGTAGTGTTTCTTGCACTGCTGGCTCTATGCTTTTTCGCATATTGCAAATATGAACATTGGCTGGCAAAGAAACTTGACCCCTATGTGGTGGCGTATCAAAGCGACCACGATCTTGAAAAACTGAAACAGGGATTGGATCGCTGGCGTCCCTGGGCATTCAGCAAGCATTCTAAAAGCATCATTACAGCGAACTGGTTCTCCGCTCTGCTGGAACAACAGCGCTGGACAGAAGCGGAAGAAACTTTGGAGCAGTTTTTGCATCGAGCAAAAAATACGCAGGATAAAATAGGGTATCACCTGCTTCGGAGAGATTACGCAAGAGCAATCGGAGACACTGAATTAGAGGAACAGGAACGACTTCTAAGTGAACAGCTAAAACCCCAGCTTGGAAACAAAAAGGGAGAATCAAGAGTACCCGCAAACGCCAAAGAGAGTAAAAATGCTTTCTTTTGCTGGCTCTCTTTCAGCTTTGGTCTGGCACTGTTCGGAATCATCAGCAATATAGCCACCGGGGACTCAATACTCGGATCGGTTGGAGCCGGACTTTTTATTTTGGGCTTGTTCTCATTCCCAGTCTGCTTGATCTGGCTGATTCTCTGGTTGATCCGGCGCAGAAAGGAGGCTGTTAAATGACTTATATCCTCCCGGTACTCTATGTAATTGTGTCTTATACATTCTTCCTTTTGGCAGGCTGTTTTGACAATGCGATCAAATTGCAGATATTATCGATCCTTCTGCCTTTTATCATGGGAATCGTCAATTTGATTGTTGTGCTGACCGTAGGAAGAAAGTGGTCGAGAAAAACATTGCTGAACTGCACTTTGATCATCAAGTATGGACTGATCCCGTTCTACCTGATCGGAGGGAGCATCACCGTATATGTAACGCTGATGGCATTCTTCCCATTGCCGCTGATGGCGTTGTTTGGACTGGTAACCATTGTTTTTTTGATTTTTGGATACGGGATTCTATTAGGGGCAGCTCCCTATGCTATCGCTTATCTGATAAAGTCATGCAAAGACGGCATACATCCGAAATGGTTGGCGGTTTTAGCTGGAATCTTCCAGTTCTTCTTTTCCTTTGATGTACTTGCAATGATGGTTCTGACATTAAAGGAGCGGCACAGGGTCAAAACGACGATTGCCGTTTTCTGTGCAATGTGTCTTGCGCTCCTGCTTATCGTACTCTATGTGGTCATGACACTGATAGGAGCATAATCGACCTTTATATAGGATATGAGTTGTTCATACATAAAACAAAATTGATAGAATCGCAGAAAGGATTTACGCTTATGAAAAAACAATGGATTGCTTTACTGACAGGATGTGTGCTGGTATGCAGTATGCTGGCCGGATGCGGCTCAAAACCTCAGACATCAGCTCCGGCAGCTGCGGGCAGCGATAAAGGCTGTACGGATGAGGCCATTCTGTCTCAGCTGAAAAATGACGGGACACCTGAGTTCGTACTGGATGGCACTTTCTACACACTTCCTTTGGAAACTTCCCAGCTGATACAAGCCGGCTGGAGTTTGGAAACGGAAGAATATGATGCAGCAGAGGTTTCTCTGCAACCCGGCGAGCGTATTTATGGGGAACTTTCCAAAGACGATCAGGAAATAGATGTTGCAATCGTAAATGCCGGGACAGAGCCATGCAAGCCTGCTGAGGGCGGAACGGTGGTAGAACTGGAATACTCTGCCGATAAAGATCAACCAAATCCTGATTTCTTTGTAACGCTCAACGGAATCAACTGTGCTATGTCCAACGAAGCCTTACAAAAGGCGTTGGAAGGTGTAGACGGATATGAACTGAATTCCGCAGGAAATATCGACATCAATCGTACTGTTGATGATGATGAAATTGCTGTTTATAAAGTCATGCTGGATGATGACTACACAGCAATCACGCTTGCTTCGGACAATGTTTTTGAATACAAGGATTATCAGCCGCAAGAAGTGAAAGAACAGGTATCTGATGAAAGGATTGCCGCTTACAAGGATACTACAAAAGCCGAGATGGAGCCGTATGCTCAGGATTTCAATGCGATCATCGAGGGATATGAAGAAAATATGGTCGTTGGATTTTACAGTGAAGGTACTATTTGGGGCGAAGAAGTCGGTGAATATAAGGCTATTGCCGGAACGCCGCTCGCTTCGGATGTGTCTCTCTGCATCGCAGAGGATACAACCGGCCAGCTCTACTGTATTGATAACCAGATTTTGAATGAAGATGGTACTGTAAGCACTGCCATTGAGCTTGAAGAAGGCGATCAGGTCAAGATTTGGGGTTATGCTTCACAGTATCTGGAATTGCAGGAAGGTCTGAAAATCGTTGTGGTTCAGCCTGGTATCATTGAACGCAACGGCGAACTGGTGATCCTGGACAAAAATTTGAAAGTAGACTAATGTTTTTGAACGCCGGGTGCATATATCAAAGGATTGCATCCGGCGTTCTCAACTTAAAACAATAATTAGGAGGAATAATTATGCTTACAATGAATGAAAAAGATAAAAATGAAATGCTGGAAGCCATTTTGAACGAAAACGAAGCCTATCAGTGCAAGTTATGGGCGGTCATCATGGCCGGGGCTGATACCTATGCACTGATCGGAGGACTTTCTACACTGACGGGGGGTGCTGCCGCTGCATTGGGCGCACTGAGCAATGCTTACTGCTATCTGGGAGTTACCGAGAAACACCTGAATATGGTCATTGTTAATTCCGTCAATGTCTCCAAAATTGAAAACCGGCTTTCTCTGCCCCTAAGCAGCATAACAAAGGCAGAGGTCAAGGGTGGACTGCTGCCCGGAAGAAAAGTCGTAATGCTGCATTTTGGAAAAGAGAAAATGAAAATTTCTTTGATGAACAATGCGATTGGCTCTGATATTCAGGGGCAGAAAGAAAATGTTGAGATGTTCTGCCAGATTGTTTCCAAACTCGGATAATAGAGCGGATTATATCAATGCTTTATAAACACGGAGGAGGTAATGCTAATGGGATTTTTCAAAAAGAAAAATAAACAAATCACTTTTATTGAAAACGCTGGCGGAATGATTATCACGAAATCAATTTATGAGGGAACTTCTAAGCTGAAATGGTTTTTTAGAGAGGAAAGTGTAAATCCTTCTGATAATGGCTGGCGGGCAATCGGGGATAATGATACACAGGAATACTTAGATAACCCGGAAAATTCCATAGTTGTAGACTTTAATACCCTTGCAAACATTGAACCGGCAGTTTTGGCTGTATATGATATGCCGGTAGGTACGGATTTGGAATTCTGTTTTGACAATACCGGAAGATATTTTATCGACACGAATACCGGAAAACGGATATAACAGTGATTTTATAGGAAAACGACGAAGATGGAGAAACAAAAACTTTCAGGAAAAACAATTTTGAAGCTGGTAGGGGCACTTTTAGCTTTGGCTTATTTGGGATTTTGCCTCTATGCAGGTATTACCGGGAAATTTCCGAATATGCACAGAGTCGAGCATGTGATGCGTTTTGGTGACCTTAAAAACTGGGTGTCCGGCGGAATATCGGCTGTGATGATTTTTGCCCTGTGCATTACTTCTGCTTTCAATGACCTAAATCTCCAGAAGGGACGCAAAAAATCATTTTTACCACTTTTTCTCACCATGATTCTGCCCATTATCCTTTTACTGCTTTTGGAGTCTTATCTGGATATTGGTTGGATCGGGATTGCCCTTTATGCCGGTATTGCAGTTTTTCTATTTGGCGTTGCATGGACTCCACAACTGTTGAATCAGTGGATCGCCCGCCGACTTTTGCGAAATGAACCGATGAGCGGCAAGCAACAAGTACAGATTATTGAGTGGATTCATTTTCATCCGCTGAAAAAGCTGTTGATTTTCGGACTGTGGGGCTTTGGCGTCGTTCTGGTTCTGCGTGGCATTTGAGTAACGGCAACCGGAAAAATCGAAATGGATGGAGAGCTTTTTCTGTTTTTACTTGGCACAGCAGTTCTGGTTGCGGCTCTGTTTCAGAAAATGAGACGCTATATCTGCACGCCTTACCGGAACATACCGATACTGAATCAGATTCTCAGCAAAAAACAGTTGGAGCAGCTGTTGGATGGAGAACACTTTGAACCAATAGAATTTGAAGATGAGGGCATGAAAAAGTATCTGGAAATATACCAAAGCCAGAACTGGATGCTGATTGGCGGTAAGCTACTCTCAAAAAAGCTGGCTTTATGGTTCACAATGAATAGGTTCAGAAACCATACTTCCCTGAAGGTACTTTACCTTAACGGCATGACTGCCAAAGTGACAGTCGATCTGGATTTTCGAGGGAACCGGCACGAGGAGTTTACTGCTGTGCTAAAAGAATGGATTGGATACGAAGGCACTCTTAAACTGGATGAAAAAGAAGAACAGCTGGCACAGAAATTTGCGTCCTTTTTCCCAGAGCAAACTTCCGAACAAGATCGTGTCGCTACTTTTCTTTCTCAGGATGTGACGCTGATCCGGCAGGATTACATTCAGACCTTCTCTCCGCCGCCAGATCCCCGAAAGAAAAAACGGAGTAGACGGGAACGGGAATAAAAGATTTTCTTCATTTTTCAATGGAGAAAGGCTTACGAAAATAAAGAGGATATAACTTGGAGGTAACCTATGAACTATGATATGAATATGATTAAATACCGCAAAAGTGGGTTTTTCAGAATTGCAGCAGCTATTCTGATGATCTGTTTTACACTATTTGGGCTTACCGCTTGCGCCGGTACTACTGATAGCAAAGATAATAACGATGATAATGCACTGATACAAGGAACATGGGAAATAGATACCGGCTCTGGTGCTGGTTATAAATTCGTTGACGATAAGTTTATGTGGTTAAAATCCATCGAGAATGTTAACGATAACTACTGGTACGGAGATGTTGAGTATTATAACGGTGCTGAAGCAATGGATATAGCAGGACTAACAGAGGAGGAACTTCAAAGCAGCCTGCCAGGTCTTAAACCCGAAAATATTTTTGTAACAAAATTAGATCCTGAAAAAATCATTACCGATGGTGAGGATAAAACTGCTACCAATATGAACGACCAAACCTTATGGACTCGCTTATGGCTTATTGAAGAAAATGAGGACAATGTTGTTGCGGTAGTGTTTGATTTAGAAACTTTTAGTATGGAAAGTTACACGAAAGTTGAGTAAAAAACAGAAAGTAGAATTTGTGCGAATCATAACAGAAACAATAATTCCAATAAGTAAAAGCAGTGATAGGAGAATAGATGTGTTTGAGCATAGGTATGGGATTAAATTAAAACAAACGACTGCGGATGCCGCAGTTCTAAAGTTGCTCCACAAACATTTTCCAGCTCAGTCTTTTTCGGAACTTCGGAACAAAGTCCAAGCACACGATTATATATTTCTCTCTGACATGGAGAAATACGACGGTGAGCGACGAATGGCAAAACTGTTGCGAGAGTTTGACAAGGCGGGCGTGGAAACAGAATTATTTGAGGAAAGTAGATACACTCCGGCACCTTGGCAGACAGAACCTATGAGCCAAGAATATTTCAAAAATGTACTACAAAGAGACTGTGAGATTGAAAAAGAGACGCTGGAAGATATTGAATATGAAACTGTGGGCTATATTAGTCCAGACGCTAAGACATACATTGAGTTGGAAATATCGAAAATGCAGAAAGAGGACGAGGAGGATTAAGCAGGCGTCTAAAGAAGGAATTAAAAAACAACTCCCAGTTTGCATCCCCGGCAACCCAACCACAATTAAATCTTCACAGCTTTACTAAGCAGGAGATCCGAAAAGGTCTCCTGCTTTTTTGCACCCTAAATTAAATGTATCACAGCTAAAACTATCGGAAACAAAATAGGCAGATACTATAAAAGAAGGTTTCCTTTGGATAGTGCTTGTCTTTTTTGAATTCATCACTTGACATTGTGGCAAAGAGCTGATGAGCCAGGATGAGCTGGCCGTCATGGACGGTGGCAAGTGCATCCTCCAGCTGCGCGGGGTGCGGCCGTTTCTGTCGGACAAGTACGACATCACCCAGCACCCCAACTACAAGTACACCGCCGACGCCGACCCGAAAAATGCGTTCAGCATTGAAGATTTCCTGCGGGCCAGGTTGAAGCTGAAACCCAACCAGGTCTGCGACGTGTATGAGATCGACGCCGCAGCCGACGATTGATGCTCCGCTATGAAAGGAGGGGTCCTATCTACCCGCCACAACCGCCCCGGACGGGGCCATCGGCGTACAAAGCGGACGATCTCTACAAAATAATGAAAAAAGGAGGAAGGCCGGAGTCAGCCAGCCCGGAAACCGGGCGGCGGATGGTCCGGCTTTTGTATGCCTATGAACCATGACTAATCAATCTTTTTCAAATGATTCCGGCCAACTTTATTTATGGAATTTTTCAATCAGGCAATCACCGTTCTCCAGACCCTCGTTATCGCCCTCGGTGCCGGTCTCGGCGTGTGGGGCGTCATCAACCTGCTGGAAGGTTACGGCAACGACAACCCCGGTGCCAAATCGCAGGGAATGAAACAGCTGATGGCTGGCGCGGGCGTCGCCATCGTCGGCATGGTGCTGGTGCCCCTGCTGTCCGGCCTGTTCACCGTCTGATCGTACCCCGCTGAAATCCTCGCCCCCTCCCGCGCTCAGCGGGAGGGGCTGAAAGGAGGTTTGACACCGTATGGATTTCTTATTGGATGCCCTTACCAACTGGCTGAAAGAGATGCTGGTGGGCGGCATCATGGGAAACTTATCGGGGATGTTCGACAGCGTGAACCAACAGGTCGCGGACATCGCCACGCAGGTGGGCCAGACCCCGCAGGGGTGGAACGGCAGCATTTTCAGTATGATTCAGAACCTCTCCAACTCCATCATGGTGCCGATTGCAGGCGTGATCCTGGCCATCGTGATGACGCTGGAGCTGATCCAGATGATTACCGACCGCAACAACCTGCATGACGTGGACACCTGGATGATCTTCAAATGGGTGTTCAAGTCCGCCGCCGCGATTTTGCTCGTCACCAACACCTGGAACCTCGTCATGGCCGTGTTCGATATGGCCCAAAGCGTGGTGGCCCAGGCGTCCGGCATCATCGGTTCGGACGCTTCCATCGACATCTCCGCTGTTATGACCGATATGGAGTCCCGACTGATGGATATGGACCTGGGGCCGTTGTTCGGCCTGTGGTTCCAGTCGCTCTTTATCGGCATTACCATGTGGGCGCTGTATATCTGCATTTTCATCGTGATTTATGGCCGTATGATCGAAATTTACCTTGTCACGTCGGTGGCCCCCATCCCAATGGCGACCATGATGGGCAAGGAATGGGGCGGCATGGGCCAGAACTACTTGCGCAGCCTGCTGGCCCTGGGCTTCCAGGCGTTTTTGATTATCGTCTGTGTGGCGATCTACGCCGTACTGGTGCAGAACATCGCCACCGAGGAGGACATCATCATGGCGATTTGGAGCTGCGTGGGCTATACCGTGCTGCTGTGCTTCACACTGTTCAAAACCGGCAGTCTCGCGAAAGCAGTGTTTCAGGCGCGCTGAGCCAGGAAGGAGGAAACGCAAAATGGCTTATGTACCCGTACCCAAAGACCTGACGAAAGTCAAAACCAAGGTCGCATTCAACTTAACCAAAAGGCAGCTTGTCTGCTTCGGCTGCGGGGCGCTCATCGGCGTGCCGCTTTTCTTTTTGCTCCGGGGGCCTGCTGGCAACAGCGTGGCGGCCATGTGCATGATGCTCGTCATGCTGCCCTTCTTCATGCTGGCGATGTATGAAAAACACGGCCAGCCCCTGGAAAAGATCATCGGCAACATCCTCAAGGTGGCCGTCATCCGGCCCAAGCAGCGCCCCTACCGCACCAACAACTTCTATGCCGTGTTGGAGCGGCAGGCAAATCTCGACAAGGAGGTGTATGACATTGTTCGCGGCAAAGACAAAGCGGCAGGCCGAACCGGCAGAGCCGCAGACCAAACCCCGGCGTAAGCTGACCCGCGCCGAACGCAAACAGATCGAGGCAGCGATTGCCCGCGCCAACCGCACGGACAAAAAAGAGCTGTCCGCCCAGGACAGCATCCCCTATGAGCGGATGTGGCCGGACGGCATCTGCAAGGTGGCGGATGGCCGCTACACCAAGACCATCCAGTTCCAGGACATCAACTACCAGCTCAGCCAGAACGAGGACAAGACCGCCATCTTTGAAGGCTGGTGCGATTTTCTCAACTATTTTGACAGCTCCATCCGCTTCCAGCTGTCCTTTTTGAACCTGGCAGCGTCCCAGGAGACCTTCGCCAACAGCATCACCATCCCGGCTCAGGGAGATGACTTTGACCCCATCCGGGTGGAGTACACGCAGATGCTGCAAAACCAGCTGGCGCGGGGCAACAACGGCCTCATCAAGACCAAGTACCTGACCTTTTCCATCGAGGCCGACAGCATCCGCTCCGCCAAGCCCCGTCTGGAGCGTATCGAGACCGATGTGCTGAACAACTTCAAGCGGCTGGGCGTGGCCGCCGAGGTCCTGGACGGCAAAGCTCGGCTGGCCCAGCTCCACGCCATCTTCCACATGGACGAGCAGGCGCCCTTCCAGTTCGAGTGGGACTGGCTGGCTCCCAGCGGTCTTTCCACCAAAGACTTTATTGCGCCGTCCGGCTTTGAGTTCCGCACCGGCAAGCAGTTCCGCATGGGAAAGAAGTACGGGGCCGTCAGCTTCGTGCAGATTCTGGCCCCGGAACTGAATGACCGTATGCTGGCGGATTTTCTCGATATGGAAAGTTCCCTCATTGTGAATCTGCACATCCAGTCGGTGGATCAGGTGAAGGCCATCAAGACGGTGAAGCGCAAGATCACCGACCTGGACCGCAGCAAGATCGAGGAACAGAAAAAGGCCGTCCGCGCCGGGTATGACATGGACATCATCCCCTCCGACCTTGCCACCTACGGGGCCGAGGCCAAGAAGCTGTTGCAGGACCTGCAAAGCCGCAACGAGCGGATGTTCCTGGTGACGTTCCTGGTGCTGAACACCGCGGACAATCCCCGCCAGCTTGGCAACAACATCTTCCAGGCCAGTTCCATCGCGCAAAAGTACAACTGCCAGCTGACCCGGCTGGACTTCCAGCAGGAGGAAGGCTTGATGTCCTCTCTGCCGCTGGGGCTGAACCAGGTGGAAATTCAGCGGGGGCTGACTACCAGCTCCACCGCCATCTTCGTGCCGTTCACGACCCAGGAGCTTTTTCAGAACGGAAAAGAAGCCCTGTACTACGGCATCAACGCCCTGTCCAATAACCTCATCATGGTGGACCGCAAGCTGCTGAAAAACCCCAACGGCCTGATTTTGGGCACGCCGGGCAGCGGCAAATCGTTCAGCGCCAAGCGTGAGATCGCCAACTGCTTCCTGCTGACTTCGGATGATGTCATCATCTGTGACCCGGAGGCCGAGTACGCGCCGCTGGTGGAGCGCCTGCACGGGCAGGTCATCAAAATCTCGCCCACCTCCACCAACTATATCAACCCGATGGACCTGAACCTGGACTATTCGGACGATGAAAGTCCGCTGTCCCTGAAATCCGACTTTATCCTGTCGCTGTGCGAGCTGATCGTGGGCGGCAAGGACGGATTGCAGCCGGTGCAGAAAACCATCATTGACCGCTGTGTGCGGCTGGTGTATCAGGACTACCTCAACGATCCGCGCCCGGAGAATATGCCCATTCTGGAGGATCTGTACGACCTGCTGCGGGCGGTGCGGCTGCGGCACCCCCGACTGACGGCGCCGCTGGACCTGCTCTACTGTCAGGCCGTAGGTCTGGCGGTCTTTCTGTTCGTCCTGCGGCAGTCGGATGGCCAGCTCCGGGGGTTCATCCTGCTGGGAGGTCTGGGCGGCGGCGTTCTGTTTTTTTCCCTGCTTTCCCGGCCCCTGCGGCCGGTTTGGGACTTCTGGATGGACCGGTGGATGGAATTGTTCCAATTTCTGAGTCTACCGGGACGGTTTTGCGCCGCAGTTTGTAAAAAATTTGCATTTCAGGCAAAAACCCTCTTTTATTTTCTCAGGAAATACGCTACAATACATATTGAAGGAGTATGGAAGCCCCTTCGCAAAGGAGGGATGTCCCATGGCAAAGCCCGTCAAACCCGCAAAAAAGAAAAAATCCGGTAATCTGCTGGTCCATGTGGTGATCCTGCTGCTTCTGGCCACAGTGGGCTGGCGGCTTTATGCCCTTCAGGGGCAGGTCCGGGCCGCGCAGGCGGAACGGGATCAGTATGCCCGGCAGGTGGAGAATGTCCAGCAGGAAAACGAGACGCTGCGGAGCGACATCGCAGAAGGTCCCACCGAGGAGAAAATGAAAGAACTGGCCCGGGAAGAACTGGGCATGATCGACAGCAACAGCTATCTGTTTTTAGATCGATCCAACTGAGCATTACCGGCACAGCCGGTCACTATTATTTTAACAAGAATAAGAATA
>ERZ827469.3261-NODE-3261-length-10920-cov-10.421077_pt1 | contig 10920 bp, 10 predicted proteins | sample MGYA00519917_ERZ827469 | MGnify/ENA primary metagenome ERZ827469 (study PRJEB31778, sample SAMEA3449314) | human gut metagenome | biome: human gut; feature: human-associated habitat; material: faeces | place: United Kingdom | collected 2010/2012 ... | reverse complement strand
CTTTCTATCGTCAATTTCGCATTATTGCAATAACAGATTGCTTCTTCCATGAATGAATAAGCAATATTGTCATCAAACTTTCAAGCATAAACATAGCAACAGCAAAAAGAGTAAAAGCAACAACCGGAAATACAAATCCCGTAGACATGCCTGCATTTTTCAAAAATATACCGATTGCATATCCGCCGGGGATTCCAACAACAGCAGTTATAAGCAATGCAATCAAAGTAGTAAAAAGACCTTCCATCATAAATGCTTGCTTCAACTGCTTATTTGTCATACCAATAGATTTTAGTGTGCCCATTTCCTGTTTCTGTGATAAAAGATTTGTCACAGTAAGATTGATTTGATTGATGACCGCAAATATCCACAAGATGGCTGCAATCGCATAAGCTAATGTAAAACCTGCACGATTGTCTGATTGGTGTTCTACAATAAAATCTTGAAGGGTTTGTAAGCGAACATCCCTATTGTCAGAAACGAGTAATTTGAGTTCTTGCTCGATTATCTCCTGATATTCAGCTTCTGCTTGTATTTCGATTGCGTATGTACAGTCATAACCTGCAAGTTCTTTGAGCATATTTTCCGGCATTCTGAAAATATAGCCACCCATTCCATCATTGCTGGAAGTGATTGCACCAATTTTGAATGCTTTTGTTATTGTTTTACCACTATGATTTTTGAAATTAAAGGTCACAGTATCCCCAATTTGAGGTTTCCAATGGTAAACATCATAAATACGTTCGGGATCACTTACAACTAATTCTGTATCATCAGTAATATTTCCAGACAAAACCGCTGCATTTAGCGACGCCAAATCCTTTTCATTATAGCCGAGCATCAAGGTGCTATCTGAAATATCATTGTCTGTTGAGAAATCAACTGGTACGGTAGCATAAGTAAATATATTGCTAACTCCCTCTATATCTCCAACACGCTTTACATAATCAGAAAAATATTCTTTCTGCAAGAGAGCATCCAAATTTTCACTTTCGTTTTCTAAATCAATGCTGATTTTGAAATCTCCGTACTTCATATCCCAATAACGAGCCATACTCTCGGCATTAAAAGAACTCTGATAACTTGCTGCAAGGAAAAATATAACTCCGCACAGTCCCAATGATAAAATGGTCAATAGAGATTTTTTTCTGTTTCTGGAAAAGCTGATTTTCGCTAAATATACAGGCGTAATACGATGTCTTTTGTGAGTGCGGTAATTTACAATTCCCACTGGATTTTTCAGGGCGGAAATTGGAGAAGTATTCGCTGCAATTTTTGCTGGTTTACGAACACTAATATAAACAAGCAGTATTCCAAAAAGGCATGCGCCACATAGAGAAACAATAAATGCAAATACTGACCAGCCTTTTGATTGCAGACAATAGCTGATGATCGTTCCCATGATACTACCAATTAAAATCCCCGGAACTGCAAGCATATAACCCTGTTTAAGAACTATTTTATAAATTTGCTTTTTACTTGCCCCTATTGTCCGAAGCTGTCCGAACTCAGCAACTTTTTGTCCAACCGAAATATAGAAAATGCTGTAAATTACAAGTGCGGCAGCTAAAAACAAAATGGCAGCAACTACACCATATACCGCATAATTACTGAAGGACAAAGTTGTATTTACATAATCATAGTAACTGCTGACTGTCCAATTATTCAGTCCAGTCTCCTCTGAAATTTGAGATAATATTTCTGTTGCTTCGTCTTTTGTAAGGGTATCTGCATTTTCAAGCCAAACATATCCATTAAGCAGGTTATTTCCACGTAATTCCCGGCATTTTTCAAGTGAAACAAAAACAGGATAAGCGGTAGAAGTTTTATCATGATAAATACCAACAATAGTATAATTCTTCAAAGTACCATCCAGATTCAACTGAACTATGGCGTTGATTTCCGGAGACTTATTTTCACTGGCAAAAAAGGCATCTGTAACAGCAATTTCACTTGCTTTCTCTGGATATTTTCCGTCAAAGGCAGGAATCAAACTAAGCATGTCATCATCATAATAAATCAGAGACAGTTCTTTAGAATTTTCTTTCACTGTTTTGATATTACAGGAAAGTCCTACACTTTTTACTTCTTCGTTTGCTAACAACTTTTCTTTACTGTCCTGCGTAATGTCAAAGAAAATCCCTTGATGTAATCCTTCGATTTCTTTCTGATTTTGATAAATGATATTTTGCACTGTGAGCAACGACATCATTATCATAGCAACGGCTACAATAATTGCCGAAAGGCAAAATAAGTTTTTCTTCTTATCAAAACGCACACTTTTTCGTGCTAATTTTTTAATTACTGCACTGGTATCATTTTCAAAAGGATAATTCATAATTCCCACCTCCTTTAGCCAACAATTTTACCATCTTCAATCCGTACAATGCGGTCTGCGAGTTGAGCGATCTCGTTGTTGTGAGTAATCATTACAATGGTCTGATTAAATTCTCCGCTGGTATGCTTCAAAAGCCCTAACACATCTGCACTGGTCTTGCTATCAAGATTTCCGGTCGGTTCATCAGCAAGGATAATCGCAGGCTTCGTAATTAAAGCTCGTGCAATCGCTACACGTTGCTGTTGACCGCCTGAAAGATTGTTCGGCATATTTTCCAGTTTATCTTCTAAAGCCAACATATACACAACTTCGTCCATAAATTTCTGGTCTACTGTATCGCCATCCAGTTCCACAGGCAGGACGATATTTTCATATACATTCAAAATCGGAACCAGATTATAATTTTGGAAGATAAATCCGATGTTACGACGGCGGAAAATTGTCAATTCATCATCATTCTTTTTTGCGAGTTCTTCTCCCCGTACAATCACGCTGCCGGAAGTGGGGGTATCAAGTCCTCCCATCATGTGAAGCAATGTAGACTTACCGCTGCCGGAAGTTCCAACTACGGCAACAAATTCTCCCTGTTCCACAGTAAAATTTACACCATTAAGGGCACGAGTAATATTTGGTTCTGTGCCGTAATACTTCTTTAAGTCGATTGTTTGTAAAATGCTCATATTCAAATGCTCCTTTCAAGGCTTTCTATCTGTTGATAAAGCCATTGTAAACCACAAATGTTACACAAATGTCCGAGATAGAAAAAATTTTTATCGAAAATCAGAGTGAAATGTTACAACGCTCGGACATTTCAAAAAAAGTGGTTATATCTTACCTTACAGGAAGCATAATAGAAAATTCTGAGCCTTGCCCCAGCTCTGAAACGACCTTGATATAGCCCCCTTGCCTTGTTACAATCTCACGAGCCAAATACAAACCTATTCCTACACCCTGTTGATCGTGTACTTCTTCCTCACGATAGAAGCGCCGGAAGATGGCAGCCTGATTGCTTTCTGAAATGCCCTTGCCGGTGTCGGTCACTTTGACCTCTACGTACATTTCCCACTGAACCACTGATACAGAAATCTTTCCACCTGACGGAGTGTATTTTACTGCATTGTCCAGCAGATTGAAAAGGGCTTCGCTTGTCCACTTGCTGTCATGGGAGATTATCAAATTTTCCGGGCAATCCACGGATACAGCAATTTCTTTTTTCTCTGCGGCATATACAATACTGCTCATGGCTTGTGCAAGCGTATGGAATAAGCTGCTGTCTTTCTTTTCTAATCGTATTGCTCCGGTTTCCAACCGGGACGTTTTAACCAGTGCTTGGAACAGAAAATCCAGTTTATCAGTCTGACTACGTATGCCTTGTAAAAAGTCCATCCGTTCTTCTTCTGAAACAGGCTTTGTTAAAAGTGTGTCCGTTACCATTTGCAAATTGCTGACAGGCGTTTTAACTTGATGTGAAATATCAGAAATCAGCATTTGAAGCTCCTGTCGTTCCATGTCTACCTTGTGCCGGTTTTTCTGCATAATCTCATACAACCGAATTAAGCGGTGGTTGATACGGGCAAAAAGAGTTTCACTATCATTTGACTTTTGTAATTCCTCGTTTCCATCAATCATGTTGTCCAGCGTCCGGCACAAATTAGAAGTAAAATGAGAAAGGCGTTTTCCAAAAATCAGCACCAATAGCCAAATCCAGAAAAACGCACAGAGTGTCAATGTTCCACCCACTATAAAAATTCGTATATCCTGCATTATACCGCCGAAAATACCGGTAATTACCAGCATAGAGAAAACCATGCCAGCACTAACCAGTCTACAAATTTTCTTAGCAGAAAGGTTATTCAGATTCATTTCTTTTCGCCTCCTGTCCATTGATACCCCATACCATAAACCGTTTTGATATATGTGTCGCCATCCGCTTCAATCTTACTGCGAATACGGCTGATAGAAGTAGTAAGGGTATGTTCATCTACATATTTTTCATCAACATCCCACAGTTTTTCTAAAAATTGTTGGCGAGTAAGTACCTGCTTCGGATTTTTAAGAAATAGGTTCAACATTTTATATTCCATCGCAGAAAGTGCTAATGGTTTCCCGTTCAAACTTGCAAATTGTTCCGAAAAATCCAGAAACAAGCTACCATCCTCGTAAATATCCTTAGCTGGTTTGTGATGCTCCAACATAGCGAACATGGCTTTGATTTTTCGCTGCAAAGCACTAATCGAAAAAGGTTTCGTGATATAATCCACTGCACCAGCTTCATATCCCCGTATCTGATTGCTTTCCTGATCGTTGGCAGTTAGAAATATAACTACTGTATCAGGATGCTCTGGCTTGATAAGACGGCATAGGTCATAACCATTTCCGTCTGGTAAATTTATATCCAGCAATACCAAATCAAAAATGTTTGTTTTTAATGATTCAGCGGCTGTCCTTGCATTCAGAACAGAAGTTATTGTGTAACCGTCCAATTCCAAATTATAAGTAAGCGTTTTATTCAAAAGATTATCGTCTTCGACAATTAAAATCTGCTTCATATTGTCACTTCCTTTTCTTTTTGCAGATAGTATAACAGGCAAATGTCCGAGAATTGTTACAAGGACAAATATATTTATCATTTTACAGCTTTTTTATGTGTACTGCAATTTTATAAAAGAAAGGACAGCAGTATCATCAAATTGCTGTCCTTGCGGTTTATTATAGCTGGTAGTGTATAAGCGTGGGTTCATCATATTTGGTGTGGTATCTTTAACTATGGGAAACTCCATTCTCCCATTTTGACACAGCTCTGTCTGTCACGCCCAGTTCTTCTCCCAGCTGCTTCTGCGTCAGATTTTTTTCCTTCCTGCATGTCGATATAAACCTTCCAAGTTCTAATGGTTCAACCATATGCGTCACCTCCTGTCGGCTTTATTATGCCATATTTCTCCCAGAAAAGCACTCCACTTATGGTTGAACGCCTCTAAATGCCGCTAATTCTCACTAATTCTTATGAAAATGAAATCAGATATCACTGAAGCGGCATCTGCGGATTCACCCATAATATTTTCACCGCATTTTCATCTGCCGGATCATCCTCTTCCTTCTCCAATGATTCCTTCACAAATTTTTCGACCCTCGCCGGAGCCTTTTTAACTTCATCATTTTCCTGCCACAGGATCTTTTTCTCACCGGATCTTCCGACATAGTCAAATTCCGATGCCTTTGTTCCGTTATCTGTGATAATCTGTCCATCTTCAAACGGAATGACATATGCAACCTCTTTGGACGTAATATACATCACTCTTGCAAATGGATTTATACTCGAATTCATAGATATTCCATATGTGACAGAGTTCTTTGGTTCGCGTACAGCACCAACTGCATCTTTACCTGCTACCGTATTTGTATCTGTGTCTATATCTGTCTGAGGATAAGACAGTCCTGTGGTTCTGCGTTTGCTCTTTACATGTACATACAGTCTGCCATTCTTTAACTGATACACCTCTTCTACCTTTATATCTTCTGCCGCAATCCTTGATAAATGATAAGACTGAAAGCAATCCGAATATAGAACCACGGTCAGCATCATACAGATCAGGAAAACAACTCCGCACACCATAACGATTCTTCTATTTAATTTTCTTGATACTTTTTCAGAAAACTCCCGGAACCCTTTCCACTCCTCGTCTGTGCCTTCTATTTTATCTGTTTCTATCGGAATCTCACCTTCCATTTTTTTCAAATATGTTCTGCACGATTCACATTCTTTTATATGTTCTTCTATTGCATTTCTGCTCTTTTCACTGCATATATCATCCTGATATAACGGCAGCAGGTCTCTTATGATCTCACATGGAATCTTTGCCATTATCTACTCCTCCTTTCCAGAATGTCCTGTATCTTCACCCGAGCCCTGTGATAGGTAACTCTCGCCCATGTCTCCTGTTTTCCAAATATCTGTGCAATCTCTTTATAATTTAATTCGCCAAGTACCTTTAGTGTAAATACCTCTTTATAAGGTTCGTCCAGATAATGAAGGATCTGATAAACCGTCATGGCTTCGTCCTTCCGAAGCATACGTTGTTCGGGTCCATCCGTTTTTCCGTCACTGTATGCCTGTTCTGTCAGTTCCTGATCTGTACGGTGTTTTTTTCTGGTATAAGAAATGTATTCATTCCTGGCAATCTGACACAGCCAGGATTTGATGCTGCATTTTCCCTGAAAATGCTTTACTCCTTTTAGTGCTTTGAAAAATGTCTCCTGTGTGATCTCTTCTGCAATATGCGGATCCTTACTCATTGCGAGAACGAAATAATACATATCCTGAAAATAGGTTTTATAAATCTCTTCCAACTCAAGCTTCAAGTACCTGTCACCTCCCTTCTGTTATCTATTAGACGCATGAATTCCATTTTTGTTACAGCCTTTTACATTTATTTTAGAATAATCTGCAAAATATGTCTTGCATCCTTTGATATAAAAAACTCCCTGAGCCCCAAAGACTCCGGGAGTTTTATATCTTTATATGTTCGAAAAAGATCACTCTGCCGCAATCACCATCGTCCTGTGGATCTTCTTCCTTACAAACCAGAAGCAGATCACCTGCATGATGATCGTTGCAATCCAGGATACCGGATAAGACAGAAACAAGAAAGTCAGTGATCTGTGTGAAGGGAACAGTCCATAGATCCAGATAATCCGGACTCCGACCGTACCGATGATAGAAAGAATCATCGGTACCGTGGAATATCCCATTCCTCTCAGTGCTCCCGGGAACAGATCCATCAGACCGCACAGGAAATAGGTAACGGTTGTATAAGAAAAGATCTCCATACCGTATTTGATAACATCTGCCTGATTACTGTAAATATGCAGAAGTTCCGGTCCGAATATGTACACACTGCTTCCGAGGATCAAAGTTACCACAACTGAAAGGATCATACAGTCGATCAGAACCCTGTCCATACGTTTTAATTTCTTCACTCCGTAGTTCTGGCTTGTGAAGCTCATACAGGCCTGTGTGAAGGAGTTCACCGACACATATAAGAATCCGAAAATATTATTCGATGCCGTATATCCTGCCATTGCGATCGATCCAAAAGAATTGACCGATGACTGCAGCATCGCATTTGAAATATTGATTACCGTGCTCTGGATTCCCGCCGGAACCCCGACTTCAAAAATCTGCTTCAGATACACGGATCTGATCCGAAGCTTTGCAAGTTGAAGCTGATAGCTGCTCTCTGTGTGATGCAGGCACCGGAGTACCAGGATACAGGATACCAGCTGGGATATAACGGTCGCAATCCCGACGCCTGCTACATCCAGATGAAAACCGATGACCAGGAACAGATTCAATACTGCATTAATCACTCCGGATACGATCAGGAAGATCAACGGACGTTTGGTATCCCCCACTGCCCTTAATATGGCTGCTCCATAGTTATACATCATAAAAAATGGCATACCGCAGAAATAAATCCGCATATAAAGTGTGGATTTGGCAATTACATCATCCGGTGTCCCCATAATTTCCAGTGCGCCTCTGGCAAAGACCACTCCAATCACCGCCATCGCCACTCCGCTTACCAGAGCAAGTGCAATAGCCGTATGTACCGTCTCCGACATTTCTTTTGTTTTTCCGGCCGCATAATATCTCGCTGCAAGTACATTTGCTCCCAATGAGATTCCGATAAAAAGATTGGTAAACACATTGATCAATGCCGTTGTCGAACCCACCGCTGCGAGCGCCTGACTTCCGCTGAAACGTCCCACTACCACGATATCCACCGCATTGAACATCAGCTGTAAGATTCCTGACAGCATCAGTGGTATGGAAAATGAAATCAATTTGTCCATGATGGTTCCATTGCACATATCAATCTCATATTTATTTTTCTTCAAAACAACTCTCTCCTTTTATAGTAATATCTTCAATCAAAGCATAAAGCCGTAATTTTTATTGTAGCATAAATTTATCGTTTGTGAACATTTAATTATTAATTCGTTTTATATGTGTAAAGACATTTTCCTTGACAGAACATCAAAAACAACCTATAATCACTTAGCTTATATGTTTTCATTTACATTCATTGTAAACATCCATATCAGTAAATATAAAAAAGGAGAATACGTATGAATATTCAGCTCTCAGAGCATTTTACCTATAAAAAATTACTTCGTTTTATCCTGCCCTCCATTATTATGATGGTATTCACTTCCATCTACAGTGTGGTGGACGGCATCTTTGTATCGAACTTTGTGGGAAAATCAGCATTTGCTTCCGTGAATCTCATTATGCCTTACCTGATGGGAATCAGTGCACTTGGATTTATGATCGGTACCGGAGGAAGTGCTTTTGTATCAAAAACCCTTGGTGAAGGAAAGAAAGAACTGGCAAATCAGTATTTTTCGATGCTGGTTACGATTGCTGCTATCGGAGGATTTGTGTTATCTGTTCTCAGTTTTATATTTATGAGGCGGATTGTCATGGCATTTGGTGCCGCCGGTGATCTGATTGATTATTGTACCCTTTACGGACGGATCTCCTGCATATCCCTGACCGCCTTCATGCTGCAGAATGTCTTCCAGAGTTTCTTTGTGGCTGCTGGAAAACCCCAGCTTGGACTGAAAGTCATTGTGGCTGCCGGTTGTACAAACATTGTTCTCGATGCCCTGTTCATCGGTGTATTACACTTTGGAATTGCAGGCGCCGCGTTCGCAACCATGACCAGTGAATTTATCGGCGGTCTGCTCCCGGTGGTATATTTCTTCCGTAAGAACGACAGCCTCCTTCACTTTGTAAAACCGGTATTCGACAGACGTGTATTTCTTAAGACCTGCACCAATGGTTCCTCGGAACTCATGACTAACCTGTCCATGTCCTTAGTCAATGCATTATACAATCTCCAGCTCATGAAGATTGCCGGAGAAAATGGTGTTGCTGCTTATGGTGCAGTTATGTACGTCAATTTTATCTTTGTTGCCACCTTTTTAGGCTATGCAATTGGCTGTGCCCCGGTTATCAGCTACCATTATGGTGCTGGAAATCACGCAGAGCTTAAAAATCTGTATAAAAAAAGTATGTCTATCATACTGGTCTGGGGCGTGATCCTGTTCGGTGCCGCACAGTTACTGGCACCTGTTCTGTCTAAGATATTTGTCGGTTACAATACCGGCCTGTACGCTATGACACTGCACGGCTTCCGTGTATATGCCATTGCATTCCTGATCATCGGTATCAATATCTTCGGATCCTCGTTCTTTACTGCACTGAATAACGGCCTGATATCGGCTGTCATCTCATTTCTGAGAACGTTAGTGTTCCAGGTCATCATGGTCCTGACACTTCCACTCTGGTTCGGGATCAACGGTATCTGGAGTGCGATCAGCATTGCGGAGGCGCTGACACTTATCATGACCACTACATTTTTCGTCCGTCAGAAAGACAAGTATCATTACCTGTAAGACAATCTCTTTCAAATGTATAACAATATAAAAAACGTATCTCTGCAATGTTTCCCCACTGTCTGAAAAGGAAGCATCTCAGAGATACGTTTTTTATTTATTAGAACATCTTTTAAAAATTAATATCTTCGATCCTAATTCTCTTCCGCATAGAACACATTCTTATCCAGTGCCTTGTTCTGGTGTGCAACGATTGTTGTACATACAGCATCACCTGTGATATTAACAGCTGTTCTTGTCATATCAAGGATACGGTCAATACCCATGATCAGACCAATTGCCTCAACCGGAAGTCCGACAGAATTGAATACCATTGTCAGTGTTACCAGACCTACACTTGGCACACCGGCCGTACCGATGGATGCAAGTGTTGCAGTTCCGATTACAGTAATATAATCTGTCATACTTAAGTGGATTCCGAATGCCTGTGCGGCAAATACAACGGCTACCCCCTGCATGATCGAAGTACCATCCATATTGATGGTCGCGCCGAGCGGGATGGTGAAGGACGAAATACGGCGGTTAACGCCGATTTTTTCCTCCAGCGTGTCGATTTCCTGCCCGAGTGCGTCGGCGCCGATGGAATCGCCCAGCTCGGCGACGTCCGACTCCAACGTTTTCAAATCCTGCATCGACTGCTCCAATTTAATCAGCAAAACAATTCCCCTTACATTCGTTATTATAGCAAGATTCACAATAATTGTCAAGTCTTCGGTATACGATATTCCGACAGTATTTCTTCAAAAGCGCCAACCGCCCCCGTAAGCCGAGTTCTGTTTACAACAATCATCTATCTTGGGTACATGTTACCATGCACCTCTCTGCCACCTCTGGGAGCTGCCGAGCAAGCATATGCCCCCGTATGCGGTGTTGCTCCGGATAGGGTTTACATGGCCACACAGTCGCCTGTGTGCCGGTGAGCTCTTACCTCGCCTTTCCATCCTTACCGTATCGCTACGGCGGTTTATTTCTGTTGCACTGGCCCTAAAGTCGCCTTCGGCGGATGTTATCCGTTATCCTGCTCTGCGGAGCTCGGACTTTCCTCACAATATGACCTTTCGGTATGATACTGCGCGATTGTTCAGAGCGGTTGGCATTGTTATATTAGCATAAAAATTTTA
>ERZ827469.3258-NODE-3258-length-10933-cov-3.477937_pt1 | contig 10933 bp, 8 predicted proteins | sample MGYA00519917_ERZ827469 | MGnify/ENA primary metagenome ERZ827469 (study PRJEB31778, sample SAMEA3449314) | human gut metagenome | biome: human gut; feature: human-associated habitat; material: faeces | place: United Kingdom | collected 2010/2012 ... | reverse complement strand
AGTGCTGCACAAAAGTCCTACAAATTGTCTCGCGGAGTGCGGACATGCCCCGCCGGAGTGCTCCAAACTTGGAAAGACACGGATCATCGCAGCTGCAAATCACGGCTGGTTAGAAATACCGTATTTTTTGTACCGAATGCTCCAGCTGTCTTTCTCCGGGAATCGCAGGACATATACTCTCTGCAATATTGCTTACCGCCAAAGGGGAACCGTGCCTGTCTCCTCCGGCGGCTTCTCCGCGGGGAGTTACCACATGGATTTGTAATATTTATTGCGGTATTTTTTGGGAGTCATACCGGTAAAGTTCTCGAACGTCTGGATAAAGTGGCTCTGCGAAGAAAAGGAAAGGTAATTGGCAATGTCTATGATGGACTTGTCAGAGTAGCGCAGGAGATGCGTTGCCTTTTCTATTTTTTTCTCGCGGATATAGTCACTGATGGAAATGCCGAGGTTCTGCTTGAATACCCGGGAGAGATAGCTCTCGGATAATCCGGTATATTCTGCCAGCACGGCGACGGTAATGCGTTCTTTGATATGACTGTAAATATAATCCACACACTGTACGACCGGCTTGGATAAGATGGAACTTTTTTTCTGAAGAACCATCTTGCCGGTAAAGTCTTTAGCCATTTCATGGTGAAGATCCGCAATCTGCCGGACGGTTGTGCAGGTGTCCATTTTCAGAATGTAAAAGTCACTCAGACGATAGGCCTGTTCCGGCTCCAAACCGCCGTCAATGCAGTAGCGTGTAAGCATGGCGGCAGTGACTACAAAATGATATTTTATGTTGGTAAGTGTATTGCGCGAGAGCACACCGGTTCCCTCCAGATGGATAAATGCATCCTCTTTGCAGTTGGCGACAACAGTTTCCATATCGCCTGTTTTGACTGCCGTATAAAAGGAATATTCCACGGTTGGCGGCCGGTGAAGGGTCTCAAGTTCACTGCTTTTTAATTCGGTCTCGTACCATTCTTCTGAAAAGGCCATTGGCTGTTTCCTCCGTAAAATAAGAATATGGTTATTATGACATGAATCTGATATTTTTACAATTGATTTAGTATATTCCAGTCATAAAATTCAGTACAATTCTATCTGTAATCAAGAAGACGGCAGACATTATAGGGAAAGGGTCTGACGTTGAAAAACTAAAATACAGGGAGGAATTGAAGTATGAAACAGCGGGTTATCAGCTTAATGCTGACAGTGGCTATGGGGGCTACTTTACTTGCAGGATGTGGAAGCAGTGCCACAGACAGTGCCAATGCCGGAGCAGACAGCGGCAAGGAGAGTGCAGCGGCTGCAGGCACAGAGTCGGACGAGAAAGATTTCAGTGGTGAGGGAAAGGTAATTAACATCTATTCCTGGAACGATGAGTTCCGTACACGTCTTGAGGCAGTATATCCGGAGGTGGAATCTACTTCCTCAGACGGAACGGTAACAACGCTGAAGGATGGAACAGAGATTCACTGGGTGATCAATCCGAATCAGGATGGTGTATATCAGCAGAAGCTGGATGAAGCGCTTATGAATCAGGCAGATGCTGCGGCAGATGACAAGGTAGATATCTTCCTGTCCGAGACGGATTATGTATTTAAATATACCGATAAGGATGCGGATGTTGCCATGCCTCTGACAGATCTTGGAATTGATCCTGAGACGGATCTGGCGGATCAGTATGATTTTACGAGAACTACGGCTTCTGATTCTGACGGTGTGCAGAGAGGATCTACCTGGCAGTGCTGTCCGGGACTTTTAGTATACCGCCGCGATATTGCAAAGGATGTATTCGGAACAGATGATCCTGAGGCAGTCGGCGAGAAGGTGAAGGACTGGGCAACCATCAAGGACACCGCGGCAGAGTTAAAGGCAAAAGGATATTATACCTTTGCATCCTATGCGGATACGTTCCGTCTGTACGGCAACAGTATTGATGAATCCTGGGTTCAGCCGGGAGATACCACCGTCAAAGTAGATCAGAAAATCATTAACTGGGTGAATGATTCTAAGGAATGGCTGGATGCCGGTTATCTGGACAGCAACATCAAGGGTCAGTGGAATGATGACTGGAATAAGTCCATGGGCTCCCAGTCCAAGGTTTTTGCATTCCTGCTTCCGGCATGGGGCATTGACTTTGTGCTGAATCCGAACTGGGATGGAGAGGCCGGCAACTGGGCAGTTACGAACCCGCCACAGGAATATAACTGGGGTGGTTCCTACATCCATGCGGCAACAGGAACAGATAATGTAAAATATGCGAAGGATATTATTCTTGCAATGACAAGCAATCAGGACAACCTGTTAAAGATTTCACAGGATTACTCTGATTTCACGAATACGAAGTCCGGAATGGCAGAGGCAGCAAAGGATGATGCAGACTTCTCGTCAGAATTCCTTGGCGGACAGAATCCGTTTGTCTACTTTGCACCGGTAGCTGAGAATATCAAGATTGCTCCGTTATCTGCATACGATCAGGGATGCGTGGAACTGATTCAGAATTCGTTCAGCGATTATCTGCAGGGAAATGTAGATTTTGATAAGGCAAAGGCAAACTTTGAGACAGCAATCAAAGAGCGTTATCCGGATATCACAGAAGTTCAGTGGCCGGAATAAGACCATGACTGCGGAGCAATTTTGCTCCGCAGAACTATTATGGCAGAGAGGGCAAAGGAATGAAAAAAAAGAAAAAAAGTATCAGCTATGGAAAATGGGGACAGATATTTATTCTTCCGTTTTTTATTATCTATTTTATTTTTTCGCTGATTCCGTTGGCAGATACCGTCAGATACAGTTTTTATGAATATTACCGTTCCGGAATTAAGGAGGTCGGACCTAATTTCGTTGGAATGGCAAATTATATCAGTCTGCTGAAATCCGATATGCTGGCATATGGAAAAAACACGCTGATTCTGTGGCTGATCGGTTTTATCCCGCAGATTGTGATCGCACTTGTTCTTGCGAGCTGGTTTACGGATGCCAGATTAAAGATACATCACAAACAATTTTTTAAGGTTGTCATTTATCTGCCCAATCTGATCATGGCATCTGCATTTGCACTTTTATTTTTTACACTGTTTTCCACGAGTGGACCGGTCAATTCCATTCTGATGTCTCTGGGATGGATCAATAGCCCGATTGATTTTATGGGATCTGTTTTTGGCACGCGTTCCCTGATTGGACTTATGAATTTCCTGATGTGGTTTGGCAATACGACGATTATGCTGATGGCAGCAATCATGGGAATCAGTGTGGAGGTATTTGAGGCCTGCGAGATCGATGGGTGCAACAGTCTGCAGAGATTTTTCTATATTACGCTTCCGATGATCCGGCCGATTCTTGCATATACACTGATTACCTCGATTATCGGCGGATTGCAGATGTTTGATGTGCCACAGATCTTAACGAACGGTCAGGGAAATCCGGACCGGACATCCATGACACTGATCATGTTCTTAAATAATCATTTAAAGAGCAAGAACTATGGTATGGCAGGAGCGTTATCTGTTTATCTGTTCATCATCAGTGCGATCTTATGTTTTATCGTGTATAAGATGACAAATGATAATGATCCGGACGGATCGAAGGCAGCGGCGAAAAAAGCTGCCAGAGAAGAAAGAAGAAGGAGGAGATAAAACATGAAATCAAAATCAGGAAACAGTTTGCGGAGTGTTCTGGCGCATATTGTGTTGATTGTACTGTCATTTATGTGTCTGTTCTTCTTCTATATTCTGATTATCAATGCAACCCGTTCTCATGCGGAGCTGCAAAAGGGGTTTTCGGCATTGCCGGGCACCCATCTGCTGGAAAATTTAAAGAATGTGGCAAATGACGGAAGCTTCCCGATGTTTCGCGGAATTATAAACAGTATCTGTATCTCGACTGCCTGTGCGGGTTTGTGTACTTACTTTTCCGCGTTGACGGCATATGGTCTGTATGCTTATGAATTTAAGACCAGAAAGATAGCATTTACCTTTATCATGGCAATTTTGGTCATGCCGACTCAGGTAACGGCAATGGGATTTTTGCGGCTGATCACGAAAATGGGGTTGTATGATACCTGGTATCCGCTCATTATTCCAAGCATCGCGTCGCCTGCGGTATTCTATTTTATGTACAGCTACCTGCAGTCATCACTGCCCCTGTCCTTAGTGGAGGCGGCAAGAATCGACGGCTCAGGCGAATTCAGGACGTTTAACTGTATTGTGCTGCCGATTATGAAGCCGGCGCTCGCGGTACAGGCGATTTTCACTTTTGTCGGTTCCTGGAATAACTACTTTGTTCCGGCACTGATTCTTCAGACCAAGAGCAAAATGACAGTGCCGATCTTAATTGCGACATTGCGTGGAGCAGACTATATGAACTTTGACATGGGAAAAGTTTACATGATGATTACGGTGGCGATTGTGCCGATCATTGTGGTATATCTTTTATTATCAAAATATATTATCGCCGGTGTGACACTTGGTGGAGTGAAAGAGTAAACACGATCTGGACAGAGAATCATATGGAAGAAAATTCTGTATGGTTCTTTCTGTCATTTTGAAGGGAAAAGCAGAGAATATGGAAAAAAGAGAATGGAGATATAGTGGAACCATAGAGGAAAGAACGTCCATCCGGGAGCAGGTGCATGATGTTCTGGCAAGAAAAGTGGCAGAAGAGGCAATGGTTTTATTAAAAAATGAATCGCTTCTGCCGCTGCCTTTGGATGTTCCTATGGCGCTGTTTGGAAGCGGGGCAAAAAAGACGGTAAAAGGTGGAATCGGCTCCGGGGATGTCAACAACCGGAAGACAATTTCTGTCTATCAGGGACTGCTGGAAGCGGGCGCAATGATCACAAGTGAAGCGTGGCTGTGCGACTATGAAAAGCGGTATGAGCAGGCGAGAGAGGAATGGAAAAAACTGGTTCTCGAAGAAACAAAACGGGTTGAGAATCCGTTTGACGCATATTCCAATCATCCGTTCTGTTTCCCGGAGGGAAGAGCGGTTACAGAACAGGACATTGCCGGGGCAGGGGTGGCAGTTTATGTGCTGAGCCGCATTTCAGGTGAGGGAAGTGACCGCAGAAAAGAGCGTGGCGACTATGAATTAAGCCGCAGGGAACAGGAAGACCTGTTATTTTTGAATGAAAAAAAGATTCCGGTAGTGCTCCTGCTGAACACCGGTGGTCCGGTAGAACTGACAGATATTTTAGAGCAGGCAAAAAATATACGGGCTGTGTTAAATATTTCCCAGCCGGGACAGGCAGGTGGTTATGCGGTGGCGGACATCCTGTTTGGAAAGGCGGTTCCAAGTGGAAAATTAACGGCAACATGGGCGAGACATTACGGGGATTATCCGTCAGCGGATACTTATGGATACAGGAACGGAGATCTGGAAAAGGAAGAATACCGGGAGGAAATTTTCGTTGGATACCGTCATTTTGACCGGGAAAATCTGCCGGTATTATTTCCGTTCGGGTACGGACTTTCCTACACATCCTTCTACATCCGCCAGCGGTCTGTACGCGAGGAAACGAATTCCCTGGAACTTGCAGTGGCTGTGCAGAATACGGGTGGAACCTATGCCGGGAAGGAGACAGTGCAGGTCTATGCGACACTCCCGCAGACCGGAATGGAAAAGGAAAAAAAGCGGCTGGTGGGATTTGCCAAAACAAAATGTCTGCTGCCGGGGGAAATACAGCAGCTGGAGATTAAAATACCAAAAAACATGCTTGCAAGTTTTTCGGAAGAACAGAGTGCCTGGTATCTGGAAGCCGGAACGTATGGCATATGGATCGGTGCCGATTCACAAAAGTTAGAACAGGCAGGGGAATTTGATGTGTACGAACGGACGATCACAGAGCACACATGCCGGCTGGAGGCAGCAGAGAGCGATGCAGGAAAACTTTCTGCCGCTGAAGAGCAAAAAGTGCATCTGACCGGAAAAATACCGGCAGAGGAACTGATTCCGCTCTTATATGGCCATGTGGAACAAAACAGCAGTACACTCGGCGCGGCGGGAATCCGTGTCCCGGGATCAGCGGGAGAGACAACACATGCGCTGGAACAGCCCTATGGAATAAGGTCGTTAATCATGGCGGACGGACCGGCAGGAATCCGGCTGCATCAGTCGTATGAGGTAGACGCAGATTCGGGGAAAGTCTATGGAAAAAGTGTACTGGGAGCACTGGAAAATGGCTATCTGGAGCCGATGCAAAAGCATGAGAATGCCAAGACCTACTATCAGTTCTGTACGGCGTTTCCGGTCGGAACGGCAATGGCGCAGACCTGGAATGAGGAACTGCTGCAGTCTTTCGGAAGAGCGGTATCACATGAAATGAAAGAATTCCATATTGATCTGTGGCTGGCACCGGGAATGAATATCCAGAGAAATCCGCTGTGCGGGCGGAATTTTGAATACTATTCGGAAGATCCATTTCTCTCAGGCAAGATGGCTGCTGCGGTTGTCCGCGGTGTACAGGAGGAGGGAACCTGTGGAGCTGTGATCAAGCATTTTGCATGCAACAATCAGGAAGACAACCGTATGGGGGTCGATGTGCATATTTCAGAGAGAGCCCTAAGGGAGATCTATCTTAGGGGATTTGAGATTGCAGTCAAAGAAAGCGCACCGGTTGCAATCATGACATCCTACAACCGGGTCAATGGAGTTCACGCGGCAAACAGCAGAGCGCTATGCACTGTAATTGCCAGAGAAGAGTGGGGATTTGACGGTGTACTCATGTCGGACTGGAGTACAACAGCGCCGGAAGACGGCAGTATTCCATGGAAGTGTATCGAAGCCGGAAATGATCTGATTATGCCGGGAAGTGAGAAAGATGATGCGGATATCCGGCAGGCGTATGCAGACGGAAGGCTGTCGGAAAAGGAAATCCGTCTCTGTGCGGGAAGAATTATTTCACTGATAAATAAATTAGATAAAAAGACAAAAAAGTGACATTGGAAAGACAAGAAACAGGTAGTCTCCATGACTGTCTCCTGTTATACTCTGCTCATAAGGTACACTTATGGAAAGGAGCACAAACAGGGGGGAATCATGGAGATTTATTCAATTAAAGACGAAAAGTTCCGCAGGTATGGGAAAGTCTGGAGCGGCTTTGACTGCACGAGACTGATCCGCGAGATGGAACACACGCCGCTGCCGGAGGATGTCATTTATGTGCCATCCATGGAGGAACTGGAGGTGCTGCCGGAGGCGGGAGAGTTTGCCAGACGGATCTACGGCGGACTTCCGATTCAGATCGGTTATTGTAACGGCAGCAATCACAGATTAAATGCGTTGGAGTATCACCGCAATTCGGAGATCAATATTGCGGTGACCAATATGGTGCTGCTGTTAGGATGGCTGCCGGATGTGACCGATGCGTTTACTTATGACACATCCAAGGTGGAAGCATTTTTTGTCCCGGCGGGAACGGTTGTTGAGATGTATGGAACGACACTTCATTATGCGCCGTGCAATGACGGGGAGGAAGGATTTAAATGTATTGTGATTCTTCCGAAAGGAACGAATACAGAGATTGATTTTGCCTTGCCCAAAAGCGGAGAGGATGCGCTTATGACTGCGAAGAACAAGTGGCTGATCGCACATGAGGAAGCAGGAATCCGTGGTGTTTTTAACGGACTTTTGGGGGTCAATATTGAGGTGTAAGAAAGATACAGGAAAAACGGAACAGGAAGGTTTCTATTTTTGAAACGGAAAGGAGATTTTTATGAACAAAGAAAATATGCCGGAGATTAAGATCGGAGTTGTGGCAGTCAGCAGAGACTGCTTCCCGGAGAGCCTGTCGGTGAACCGGAGAAAGGCGTTAATGGACGCTTACACGAAAAAGTACGGAAAGGATCACATCTATGAATGTCCGATCTGCATCGTGGAGAGCGAAATACATATGGTGCAGGCACTGGAGGATGTGAAGGCGGCCGGGTGTGATGCACTGGTCGTATACCTCGGCAATTTTGGACCGGAGATCGCCGAGACACTGCTGGCAAAGCATTTTGACGGACCGAAAATGTTTATTGCTGCGGCGGAAGAATCCGGGGACAGTCTGCTGGATGGCAGAGGGGATGCTTACTGTGGAATGTTAAATGCCAGCTATAACTTAAAGCTTCGCAATATCAGGGCATACATTCCGGAGTATCCGGTTGGAACGGCAGAGGAATGTGCGGACATGATTCATGAATTTGAGCCGATCGCCCGCGCGGTAGTTGCGCTTTCCAATTTAAAGATCATAAGCTTCGGACCAAGACCGTTAAATTTCCTTGCCTGCAACGCACCGATAAAGCAGCTTTACAATCTGGGTGTGGAGATTGAGGAAAATTCAGAGCTTGATTTATTCGAGGCGTTCCATAAACATGACGGGGATGAGAGAATCCCGGCGGTTGTGGCAGAGATGGAGGCGGAGCTTGGAGCCGGGAATAAAAAGCCGGAAGTGCTTGCAAAGCTGGCGCAGTATGAACTGACCTTAAAAGACTGGGTGCGCGATCACAAGGGCTACCGCAAGTATGTGGCGATTGCGGGCAAGTGCTGGCCGGCATTCCAGACACAGTTCGGTTTTGTCCCGTGTTACGTCAACAGCCGTCTGACCGGACAGGGAATTCCGGTGTCCTGCGAGGTGGATATTTACGGCTGTTTAAGCGAGTTCATCGGCACCGTGGTGAGCGAAGATGCCGTGACACTGCTTGACATCAATAACTCGGTGCCGGCAGATATGTATGAGGAAGAGATCGAGGGAAAATATCCATATACGTTAAAGGACACCTTTATGGGATTCCACTGTGGAAATACCACTTCCGGAAAGCTTGCGTTCTGTGAGATGCGCAATCAGAAGATCATGGCGAGAAGCCTTCCGGTCGAGGTGACAAACGGAACCCTTGAGGGGGACATCATGCCGGGGGACATTACGTTTTTCCGTCTGCAGAGCACCGCAGACTGCGAGCTCCGCGCTTATATCGCACATGGGGAGGTGCTTCCGGTGGCGACAAGATCTTTTGGATCGATCGGTGTTTTCGCCATCCCGGAGATGGGAAGATTTTACCGCCATGTGCTGATTGAGAAGAATTTCCCGCACCACGGCGCGGTGGCATTCGGACATTACGGCAAGGCGCTGTACGAAGTATTTAAGTATATCGGTGTGCCGGTGGAGGAGATCGGCTACAATCAGCCGGCAGGCGTGCGCTATCCGACGGAGAATCCGTTTGCATAGAAAAGTCTTGCAGTGCATAGCGAAGTCTTGCAGTACATAGCGAAATCTTGCAATGATAAGAAAAGGGGAGAGTATGTTATATATAGGAATTGATCTTGGCACATCAGCAGTAAAATTGCTGCTGATGGATGTCGATGGTAAAATAAAAAAAATTGCATCGCGCACCTATGATCTTTCATTTCCACATCCGGGCTGGTCGGAACAGAATCCGGCAGACTGGTATGAACAGTCGATCGACGGCTTAAAAGAACTTCTGGCGGAATGTGATAAAAGCCAGGTGGCGGGGATCAGTTTCGGGGGACAGATGCATGGTCTGGTGACATTGGATGAGCGGGATGAAGTGATTCGTCCGGCGATCCTCTGGAACGACGGTCGCACGGCAGAAGAGACCGATTACTTAAATCAGGTGATCGGAAAGGAAACACTGTCGGGATATACCGCGAATATTGCCTTCGCCGGATTTACGGCGCCAAAGATTCTCTGGATGCAAAAGCATGAGCCAGATCTGTGGAAACGGGTGAAAAAGATCATGCTGCCGAAAGATTATCTGGCATACCGCCTGTCCGGAACGTTCTGCACCGATTATTCGGACGCCTCCGGTATGCTGCTCCTTGATGTGGAGCACCGGGCATGGTCGGAGCAGATGCTTGAGATCTGCCATGTGGAAAGAGAGCAGCTTCCGAAGCTTTATGAGAGCTATGAGGTGGTGGGAACCTTAAAGCCAGAGATCGCGGAAGAACTGGGACTTTCTCCTGAAGTAAAGATCATTGCGGGAGCGGGCGATAATGCGGCGGCAGCCGTCGGCACCGGGACGGTCGGTGAGGGGAGATGCAACCTGTCGCTTGGAACGAGCGGCACGCTCTTTATCTCCAGTGAGAAGTTTGGTGTGGACGCACACAATGCCCTGCATTCCTTTGATCACGCGGATGGCGGTTATCATCTGATGGGGTGTATGCTCTCGGCGGCATCCTGCAACAAGTGGTGGATGGATGAGATTTTAAAGACGACGGAGTATGCGCGGGAGCAGGAAAAGATTAAAAATCTGGGAGAAAACCGGGTATTTTTCCTGCCTTATCTGATGGGGGAGCGCTCTCCGCACAACGACCCGGATGCGAGAGCCATGTTCCTTGGAATGTCGATGGACACCACACGGGAAGATATGACGCAGGCGGTGTTAGAAGGCGTAGCGTTCGGTCTCAGGGATTCCCTCGAGGTGGCGCGCAGTCTGGGCATCCGGATCGAACGCTCCAAGATCTGCGGCGGCGGTGCAAAGAGCCCGCTGTGGAAGCAGATTATTGCAAATGTTATGAATATTAAGGTTGACGTTCTGGAAGTGGAAGAGGGACCATCCCTTGGCGGTGCTATGCTGGCAGCAGTAGGATGCGGTGTTTATCCGGACGTTGAGACTGCTGGCAAGAAGCTTGCAAAAGTAGTGGATACTGTAGAGCCTACTCCAGAACTGGCTGCGAAATATGAGGAGAGATACCAGAAGTTCAAAGAACTGTATCCGGCTATGAAGCCGTTGTTTAAGAATCTGTAAGAGATATAGCAAGGCGGACATAATTTGGTTTAAAACGGATTAATAGAATGGTGATTGTGTTGAATGTGAAATAATTAACACAATCACCATTTTTGTATAGTCATGATTCTATAAAACAAATTTCTCCAGAACTTCTGCAACACCATCCTCATTGTTAGTGCGTGCAGTGATATAATCCGCAGACTCTTTCACGCCAT
>ERZ827469.3254-NODE-3254-length-10940-cov-19.301883_pt1 | contig 10940 bp, 5 predicted proteins | sample MGYA00519917_ERZ827469 | MGnify/ENA primary metagenome ERZ827469 (study PRJEB31778, sample SAMEA3449314) | human gut metagenome | biome: human gut; feature: human-associated habitat; material: faeces | place: United Kingdom | collected 2010/2012 ... | reverse complement strand
TTTCTTCATCAGTAAGGTTGTATTCTTCGTAAAGCTCTTGGTCTGTAAATATATGGTCAAAGGCTTTTGATACTGGTACGAAACGCCACCAATCATTACTACTGTTTCCCAGATTATCTGGAAAGCCTTATGGTATTGTATTTGAATTTGGACTACTTGATTTTCTAATTGCATACGCAATTCGTGAAATGTATAATTATACTGTTGATACATCAGACACACAAATGTAAATAGGGACAAAATCAATAAATCGCACCACCCATGAGAAAAGCAGTAAAGTAAATCCCATATAATAAAGCTGATGCAAAACACAGCAATGGATACAACAGTTTGTGTTTATTAAGTAATGCAGCGGTAAAGAAAAAAAGAGGAAGTGCATTCAGCATATACCGCCCACCACTGATCAGAAATGTGACAGAGTAATTGATTAGGGTATAGACCAGGAGATAGGCACTGTATTTCAGCGGCTGGGTCCGGAGAGAATAGAGAAGCAGTGCAGCAGCCACAACGAACAGAATCAGTTCAGGATACCATATGAGAAGCGTGGTATCGGAGACCTGACCGGAAATATAACGCATAATTTCCGCCACACAATTTGTGAACCAGGTAGCGGTGTGATACCAGTGATTCTCCTGATAAACAGTGAACTGAAAAGCATTGCCGGTGATCTGATAATTAAGCTCTAAGTACACAAGGTTCCCGATGGGAATCAGAAACAGCCAGACGGTCTCTGTAAAAAAGTGTTTCAGAAAGCCCTTGAACTGCCCCTCCTCAATCATCCGAATTGGTTGAGAAGATATTAGAAATTCAATTATACCGACGCCAAAAAGGATAACACCCTGAATACGACAGAGGGATGCTAAAAGCCCAATCAGCCCCACAATCAGCCATTTATGCCTGCGGATATAGAAAAAACCCGCAGAAATCAGACAGAAAAACAAGCTCTCTGTCATGATTCCTCCGAAGAAAAAAGAAAACGGGTATAACAATAACAAAGTCAATGATTTCTCGGCAATGGAAGCTCCGTATTCCTCCTTTACAGCACCATAGAAAAAGACACAGCCCACACAAAAAGAAATGATGGAAACAGCAAATGCAGCCACAGCATAACTGTTCACAAAAAAGTGAAAGAAGCGGATGAACCAGGGATATAACGGGAAGAAGACGAGAAATAGATGCTCTTCTCTGCCAGACCATTCCGTTACTTCTGTGCAATTGACATATCCTTTTTCCGCGAGATCAAGATAATGCTGGGCATCAGATTTATTCCACAGATTGAAAAAATCATTCCAGGAAAATGCAGCTGCATGTGATAAAAAATCTGATTGCACCAAATAGATAAGCACACTTGCAAAATATATCAGTACACGGATCAGAAAAGCCAAAAACAGAATCCGGAGAACGTCTTTTTTCGTCAGACCTTCTCCTTTATAGTCTGTTGTATTTTGAAAAAATCGAGAAACTCTGTATTTTTCCGGAACATCCATTTCAACAAAAAAGCGAACAAACCATATTCCTATAAATAAAATGAAGATGGTATTCAGAAGAATGGTCATAATAGTCTCTTGCCTTTCATTTAACCCGAGATCAATACCCAGGTCGGTCTCCAACGTAAGTATTTTATTACAAAATCCACATCCACCGGCTGTCCGGACAATACCGGATAGAACAGCAGGAACAGGGCAAACGCCACCGTGGCATAAGCGCAGCAGCCGATAACAAAGGCGCGGTCGGATACATGTTTCTTCCACTGCATCAGGCTGTACACGATCATCAGTACCACAAAAGGAACACTGGGGAAATAGTGGTAGATGAAAGTGATCCTGGTGACAAAGAACCAGGGCAGGTACTGCGCCAGGTAGCCGACTGCCAGAAAAGCAGCTGTTGCATATTCTCTGTGGGACAGGGTAATTGCAGTATCTGTGGAGCTCTCTGTTTTTGTGTGTCCTGTCAGAGAACAGAGAAACGCATTATTGCGAATTAACAGGTACAGGATGTAAATAAATGCCGGAATACCGATCCTCCATACAACAGGATTGCCGAAAGCGCTGATCCCCTCTTTGATTGCATCGGTCACATATCCCGAATAATACCAGATCGGACGTACCATGGTCGGCCACTCATACCAGGAGGAAGAGTAGGGATGTGTCGCCTCCAGGCCACTGTGGTAATTGAACATGGAAGTCTGGTTCGCCAGCATACGGTCAAGCAGGCCGGGATGAGCAGTATTCACAAACGGCAGGTAGGACAGCAGATAGATCACTACCGGGATCAATACGAAAAAGGTCAGACAGAAATCGATGGTCTTGATCGTATAGTCAGGGAAATTCTTCACTATATATTTATGATCGATACCGTTTGTGCTTTTGCCGGGATGTGCTTTGGCATAAAGGTATTCCCGGTAGCGACGCAGCAAATGCGCGAAAAACAGCAGTGCCAGACCACATCCGGCATAGACACCGGTCCATTTGCAGGCAATGCCAAGCCCCATGCAGACACCGCACAATCCTAATGGAAGGAAGGTCTTATGTGGTGGCGTGTCATAAAAACTCATGGAGCAATAACTGTACATAAAATAGTACATGGCAATCACGAAGAACGTGATATAGACATCGATCGTTGCAATCCTCGTCTGTGTAAAATGCATAAAATCAAAGGCAAACAGGAAGCAGGCGAGAGCCGCTGCAGGGGTATTGCCGGTCATTTTCTTCCCCAGCAGATAGAGGAAGGGCAGCATGGCGATGCCAAATAAAGTACCCATGATCCGCCAGCCGAAGGGATTCATCCCGAAAATAGCGATACCCACAGAGATCAGAATTTTGCCCAGAGGCGGATGCGTATTTTCATAAGTGGGCAGTCCGTGGAGGAATTCATAAGCCGTACGGGCATGATAGATCTCATCGAAATACATGCTGTTACGGAAAGAATAGCGTTCCGGGTAGCAATCGCTCTCATCGAACAAAGTCTCGTAAGCAGAGGCATTCACAGGGCGCAGGATTTCACCGTCCGCATCCGTGAAGACCAGTTCGATCAGAGAGGCATCCGTATCGGTCAGTGTGAGACGCAGGCAGCGGGCATCTGTTACGCCTGCCTGCCGGGTCAGATCTTCCAGAGACACATCCTGCCAGGTGAAGACATTATTCAGAATGATCTCGCCCAGATACGTCCAGTCCTCGGCCTTTGAGCTACGGACTTCAGCCGTAAAATGCCGCTGATGCCAGGGCGCGATGTAACTTGCCAGGGTAACGGGAGCTGTATTTTCCGGAAATTCCAGTTCAATGACCTGATTCTGTGTCATATCGTAGGTTGTCTCGGGAGCCTTGCGGTCGCCCAGGTCATAGAGTGCAAAAAAGCTGTAGAGAGCACAGATTGTCAGCAACAGACACAGGTCTGCTCTCGTGAAGCGCACCTGCTCCTTAGAAGGTGTGGGCGCTAAGGGGGAGAGAAAATGTTCCCGGAACAGCTGCCATAGTCCGGCACCGGAGACTGTAGAAGAACTGCGGCTTGCTCCGGCATGCCTTTTTACGCCAGTGACAATAGTCACCGCTTCCCCATGAATATAATATTTCCAGATGATTTTGTAGAAATCATACAGACAATATAACATGCCTGCGGATACCAGCAGAATTATGGGAGCCTTGCGGTCATAGTTCTGCGGATCGTAATGGTACAGCACGTTGGCAGTGTTGTAGAAATGCAGCGCGGCGAAACCGGCATAACATTTCCACAGGGAGCCGGCGGGTTTATACAGACAGCAGAACAGCAGCAGTGCAAGTCCCGGATACATATAGCGTTCGTGCATTCTGACAGAAAACAGGAACATAGTCAGAATGATAAAAGCACCGAGGCAAAAATAGCGTGAAGGTTCTTTTCGGCAACGCAAGGCAATCAGAAAAGTAAAAAGAACGATCAGCACAATGGCAATGGATCCCCAGGTTCGGCAGGGAAGGAACAGAAAGATCGTGTTCTGGTCCACCCAGTTCATGCCTAACAGCCCCCAGAAATTATAGGCATTAACCGCTGCATATTCATAGGAACCCAGCGTGGAAGTATACTGCGAGGTGGCGGCATCCAGACCGAAGGGAACGCACAACAGAAGCATGCCGCAGATCACAGCCAGACCGCCGCACAGATTATAAGAAAATTTCCTCCAGGAAAAATCCTGCAAAAATACATGATCCAAAATGCCGACCAGAAGGACGGGAGTGAAGATCAGTGTCTGCGGCTTTAACAGAATTCCAATACCGTAGATCGCATAAGCCGGAAGCATTTTGCCGTCCATAAGAAACAGGCACATCAGGATCACCACAAGGGTGTGAACGGAATCCACCTGCCCCCAGCAGGAAGAATTCAGGATGATTGCCGGCTGGAACAGATAAGCACAAGCTACACATACAGATTGCATTTCGGAAAAATGCAGTCTTTTTGACGCCTCTCTGAAGAGCAGACAGCCGCAGGCCATGTCGCACAGAATAGCAGGCAGCTTTAACAGCATGATATGCAGGCTGGAATAATAAGGGATCCCAAGCAGGGAACGCAGTGCCCCGATGAGATACAGGACATACATGAATCCGGGCGGATAATCGGTAAAAGTCTCCGCGGAATAGAATGCCCCGAGACCTACGGAGAAGATCCGGTCAGCCCACGCAGCAAAACAGGCAATATCATTGCCGAAACCGTGGGTGGTATAAGCAAGGATCAGACGAAGCAGCAGGGCAGCCCCGAAAATGATCCAGACGAACCGGGTAATGTTTTGGAATTTACATTTGTCTTCCTCTTTTTGGAAGCCGGTATAGCAGACACCGCACAGAAGCAGTGAAAGGATAGCAAAAAAATGTATCATAAGATATAATTCCCCCCAATATTTTTATGATCACAACTTAAAAATATCAAAAAATGAGTCTTTCGTAAAGACGAATACTTAAAAATAAGTTATAATCATTAGTAAATTCAGACAGATGCAAAAAGGGGACAAACATGAAGAATAAGAAAGTGGAAAATATCATCACAGCAATACTGGCGGCGGCAGTTCTGATCACCGGAGGGATGAGTCTGTATTCCTATCTGTCGGAGCAAAAGGCGAAAAACGAATATGATGCCATAAGACAGGAGGCAGTGGTGGAGGACCCTCGGGTGGAAGAGACGGAAGAAGTACAGGTGAAAAACTACCCAGATCTGCAGATTGATTTTGCAAATCTCAAGAAGACCAATCCGGATTTCCGGGGATGGCTTTATTTTCCGGCACTTGACATCAGCTATCCGGTGGTACAGGGCGAGGACAACAATTATTATCTGAAGCACTCTTTTGAGGGAGAAAGTGTAAATGCCGGATGCATTTTCATGGATTGTGAGGCTTCGGCGGATTGGTCGGACCGGAACACCTTCGTCTTCGGACATAATATGCGGGATGAGAGCATGTTCGGTAGTTTTAAAAATCTGTTGAAGGGGACCTCAAGCTGCGAGGAGAATCCGTATTTCTATATCTATACGGAAGATAAGGTTTATATTTATGAAATCTTTGCTTATTACGAGACCAGAAGCACCAGCGACCGCTTCGCAACCTTTACCTCGGATGCTTCCTACGATGATTACGTGCAGTGGGCGACGGAGCATTCCCTGTATGCCTCGGATGCGGACTTAAGCGACAGGGGGAACATTGTGTCGCTGTCTACCTGCTATGGTTCCGCAGGCACGAAGCGGAGAGCACTGCTCCATGGAGTACTGACAGAAACGGCCGCTTATTAGGACATTGGTACCACAAATGGACAACCAGAGAACAAAAATAAGCAATAAATCACAAATTTAATAAAAAATCTGAACCTTTTTTATGAGATCCATAGTCTTAATAGATGTAAAGAAGAACGAAAACGTTTAAGTGCGTTGGGAGTAACACATGGGGTTTCATAAAGGGAGAAATCAGATGAGCAGACTTAGTAAGTATGTAAAAGAAAAAATCGTAAAGGTTCTGGTGGCAGCGCTGGTAGTGGGAACTGTTGCGGGGAACGGAAAACTTACGGTACAGGCAGAGGAAGCGGCTACAGTAGTAGGGGAAGAGTCTGTATCCGGTGGTGACGCTGTTGTGAAAGAAAATGTAGTAGCTGATCCGGAGGTAACACCGGAAGCAACGACGATGGTTACACCGGAAGAGGCAGCAGGTGCAGGTCTTATCATGCCGCTGACAATGAATTTATGTGCGGAAGCAAATGAGACAGTAAATGCGGTGACTGTGGATATTGCTGGAGTTTTAGGAGCTGCCAATGGCTATGGAATTTTTGTAGAGGGAATTACGGAGCAGAGCGGTGACAGTGAAGCTAATATCTGCACAGGCAGTTTGAAATATTATAATAACATTGGCTATACAGGAAAAGGTACTATTTATGTAGATGGTGAATATACAGGCTCAGGCTCCAATATTAGATGTTCTAATCTGATTCTAAAATCAGCTTCTTTTGAGCAAAGAGGTAATCAATGGTTTGTAAATGGAGTTTATGTAGGAACCACTGAGCAGATTGGAAAAATTGAAAGAGGTCAGTTCGATCTGGCAGGAGCATTTACAGCTATTCGTACAAATGCTGAAAACTTGCATGCAATGGGAACGGAATTGAGTTCTAATGAGATTTCCTTGAATGATGGACAGAATATTTTTCGCGTAAATGGAATTTCGGATTTTGAACCTAAAGTAGCTGTGGAAAACGGTAAAACGGTTGTATTTAATATAACACCTGATGGTAATAATTTTAAGTTGGTAGGACAGAGCACATCTGGCATTGATAATTACCCGGAAGCAGATAATGCAAATTTGTTAGTGTATAATTTTGGAACATATGATGGAACTATTACTTTATCTACTACAAAAGGAACGATTCTTGCACCATGTGCTAAGGTGATTCTCGAAGCAGGAAATAATTCAGGTAGAATTGTAGCTGCAAATTTGCAAACGCAAGCAGAGTGTCACTTTAGTGGAAATGAGTGGCATCCCAGTGAAGAGCCTACGCCGACCGTGACACCGACACCTACGCCGACCGTGACACCAACGGCAACACCAACGGCAACGCCAACGGCAACACCAACGGCAACACCTACGGCAACACCAACGGCAACGCCTACGGCAACGCCAACGGCAACACCAACGGCAACACCAACGGCAACACCTACGGCAACACCAACGGCAACGCCAACGGCAACGCCAACGGCAACACCAACGGCAACGCCAACGGCAACACCAACGGCAACACCAACGGCAACGCCTACGGCAACACCAACGGCAACGCCTACGGCAACACCGTCGACAACTCCTGACAACAACCCGACACCTACTCCGACTCCGGGCGCTCCGGATACGACGCCAACCCCGGATGATCCCGGTACCCCTGCGGATCCTGTAACACCCGAGGCACCGCAGGTACTTGGTGCGAGACGCCACAGAATGGTGACGATCGAGGATGATCCGACACCTTTGGCAGACAGAGCAGTCCTCGGAGCATCGAGACGGCCGCAGACCGGCGACGCTTCCGATGCATGGAATCTTGGTTTCGCCTTATCCTTGACAGGTCTGGGAGCATGGCTTATCCTTAAGAAGAAGCAATAAGAACAGTAATGACATATAGTTACCATAAATTCATGAAAGAGGGTAAACAAATGAAAAAAAGATGGATGAGTCTGATTCTGACAGTAATCATGATGCTTAGCCTGGCAGGCTGCGGCAGGAATGCAAATCTGTCCTCTGTCAGCCGTGATCCGGCGGACAGCGACGGAACCGTATGGTTCGATGAAGAGGCGGTGGCGCTGGCAGGATCTGTACAGAGAGCCGGCATGAGCGAAGCAGAGATTGCCCGGGCCAATGAACTTCGCACCATGGCAACCGATGCACTGGCACTGGTGAATGCGAAGAGAGCAGAGAATGGACTTGCGGAGCTTACCTGGAGCAACGGACTGGAGTCCTGCGCTATGGTAAGAGCACAGGAAGCTGCTTCCAAATTCTCTCATACCAGACCGAACGGCAGAGACTGGTATACCGTGAACAGTGAACTGATGTGGGGTGAGAACCTGGCGAAGGGATATGATTCCGCACAGAGCGTGGTAGATGCCTGGATGGCTTCTCCCACCCATGCAGCGAATATCCTGGCAGGCGATTTTACGACCTGCAGCATTGCTGTCTATGAGACAGGTGGAAAACTGTATTTTGCACAAGAATTTGGTTATTGATCCCAAAAAGTTTCTGCCTAATGGGACAGAAAAATATAAATAAACAGACAAAACAGGGAAAGAGTTGATATTTTTTGAAATATTAACTCTTTCTTTGCACTCATAAGGTAGCAAAAAGGTTCGGAAAATGTTATAATGATGATACAGCAGTAGTGTTAGCAGCATTGCAGAAAAATGCCGGCTTGAGAAGGTGGAGAGACATCTCGCCGGAGAAAAGAGGTACATTATGAGTGCAAAAACTACACAGAAGGGACAAAAGCGTCAGACCAATGGTAAGACCACGATCCGCGAGCGGCTGCAGAAGGCAATCCGGCGGCTGGTATTGCTATCGATCGTATCATTGGTCATTGTGTCTATGATCATGAATCTGTCAGGTACCCTGAGCAGACTGAAGGCTGATATGCAGGAGATCGCAAAGCTGTCAGCGGATCGGATCCGTCAGGAATTAACGGTATCGGAGACGATCGTATCTGAGCTGGGATGCAGCTATCAGCTTTCCGCGGCTGTATTTACACCGGCACAGAAGCAGGAGTATATTAATCAGCGAGTGGAAGCTTATGGAATGGTCAGGGGGAAGCTGATCGGAAGTAATGGTATCTGTGCCGCTGACGGAACGGATTATAATGATCGTGAGTATTTTAAACGGTCCATGCAGGGAGAAGTGGTGGTATCGGATCCCGTAATTGCCAAGACAGACGGAAAAATCAGCGTGATCATATCTGCACCCGTCTATGAAGGCGGAGATAAAGACGGTGAGATCATCGGCGTGGTATTCGTAGTACCGGATCCGGAGTTCTTAAATGATATTTGCGCAGCCATTTCTATCAGTGAGCATTCCGGATGTTACCTGCTGGGATCTACGGGCACTACGATCGCACATAGTGATTCCGCCATTGCCCAGGAGCAGAAAAATAATATTGAATTGTCACAGACAGACAGCTCACTGAAGGGAATTGCTAAAATAGAGCAACAGATGCTTAAGGGTGAGACAGGATACGGAACCTATTTCAGAAAAGGTGCTTATACATTACAGGCGTATGCCCCGATTGATGGTACTAACGGCTGGATGGTGGCTGTAGATGCACCGGTTACGGATTTCCTGGGTTCCATTGTAACAGGCATTATCATAGGTGCTGCGATCGGTGTGATCGTAGTGGCATACAGCATTTACAAGGCACAACAGATCGGACAGCGTATCGGGGATCCGGTGGCACAGTGCACAGACAGAATACAGCTGTTAGCACAGGGTGATCTGCATACTCCGGCACCGAAGGTAGAGACCGGCGATGAGCTGCAGATACTTGCGGAGGCTACCGCCAGCCTTTCCGATAATTTGCAGCAGGTAATCGGTGATACGGACTATCTGTTGGGAGAAATGTCTGAGGGCAATTTTGCGATCGTAAGTAATTGCAGGGAAGCCTACATAGGAGATTTCAGCGGATTACTGGAGTCTATCCGCAAGCTGAATCATAAGCTCAGTGAGACACTGGGTGAGATCAAAAATGCGGTAAGCCAGGTGTCTGCCGGCGCGGGTCAGATGGCGGATGCCGCACAGGGACTGGCAGAGGGTGCTACAGACCAGGCCGGTTCTGTGGAGGAACTGCAGGCGACCATTACGAACGTCACTGAGATCGTGGAGAAAAATGCCAAGGCTCTCGGAGCATCTTATGAGAAGGCAATGGAATATCAGCAACAGGCCAGAACCAGTGGAGAAGAGATGAAGGGACTGACCGATGCTATGCAGCGGATCAATGAGACTTCCAAGCAGATCAGCGATATTATCGGTGAGATCGAGGATATCGCATCCCAGACGAACCTGTTGTCCCTGAATGCAGCAATTGAAGCTGCCAGAGCGGGGGAAGCCGGAAGAGGTTTCGCCGTGGTGGCTGAACAGATCCGGAAGCTTGCGGATGACAGTGCACAGTCCGCGGTACATACCAGGGAACTGATCGAAACCTCGCTGCAGGAGATCGAAAAAGGAAATCAGATCACGGATAAAACGGCGGAAGCTTTGCAGAAAGTGGTGGAAGGTATTGAGGATCTGGCGAACGAGTCCAAGAAAGCCATGGAAGAATCCAAGGCACAGGCAGATGCCATGATGCAGATCGAACAGGGCATTGAACAGATATCCACAGTGGTGCAGAACAACTCTGCGACCGCAGAAGAAACTTCTGCCACCAGTGAGGAATTGTCTGCGCAGGCCACCAACATGAACGAGCTGACCGCAGCATTCCAGTTAAGAGATCAAAATGTACGATGATTCGGTGTAATGAATTCTGAAGATATGACATACAATGCTTAATAGAAACAAGCATTGGAGGCAGCCGTGTTCGAAAAACAGAATATACAGGAAACCGTAAATGAACTGAAAAGTGACGCAGTGAAGGGCCTTACCGATGGTGAGGCCTTTCGTCGTTTACAGCAAAATGGCAGAAATGAAATGAAAGCTGCCAGAAAAAAGACGAAAATACAGCTTTTTCTGGAGCAGTTAAAGGACCCGCTGATCTACATATTATTGATCGCAGCTGTGGTATCCGTCTTTCTGGGAGAGCTCAGTGATGCCGTGATCATCGGCACTGTGGTAGTGGTCAATGCCCTGGTGGGCATGCTGCAGGAGGGAAAAGCCCGAAAGGCACTGGAAGCGTTGAAAAAGCTGACCAGTCCACAGACTATAGTGATCCGGGATGGAATACGCAGAGAGATTCCGGCGGCGGAGCTGGTGACAGGGGATCTGG
>ERZ827469.3253-NODE-3253-length-10949-cov-47.328070_pt1 | contig 10949 bp, 8 predicted proteins | sample MGYA00519917_ERZ827469 | MGnify/ENA primary metagenome ERZ827469 (study PRJEB31778, sample SAMEA3449314) | human gut metagenome | biome: human gut; feature: human-associated habitat; material: faeces | place: United Kingdom | collected 2010/2012 ... | reverse complement strand
AAGGCTTCGTGGAGAATGTCCCTTCACCTATCGCCGATTTTGGGCCACTTTTGCACCCTGTTTTCAGCAATCAGGGAAAAGTTTTTTCATTTTCTTCATCGCCGCGCCGATGCTCTTGGAAATATTCTGATGGCTGACACCCTCGGCTGCGCCAATCTCATCAACCGTCATCCCATCCACGAAATACATCCACACCCTGCGGAACTGCGTATCCGTCAGGTGCTTCCGAATCTGCGTGACCTTTCTGACGCTGCGGTGGATTGCCTCTGCCCGGTCATGCGCCTGCTCCATGCAGACATCCACGGCAGGAATGGAGGCCGCTTCCTCGGATAGCTCATCCAACGCAAGCGTGTGATTGGCATAGACGTGAGCTTCCTTTTCGGAGGCGTGATAGTCCTCGTCCGACAGGGCTTTCCATTTCAGAAATTCTTTCTCGCTGGCAAAGTCCTCGCGGGTCAGGCGGACGATGACTTCATTGGCGTCCATATAAACGATGGCATCGGGGTCTTTCTTATTCAGCGCATAGATGCTTTTTCTATTAAACATTTTGTTCCTCCGTTCAGATCCGAGTGGGTAAAAAGGTCTGAACGAAGGGCGGCGGGGAGCGGCAGCCCACGGCGAAAAAGTGCCGGGAACGACAAAAAGCGCCCACACAGGCATAAAAGCCTGCCTGGGCGCTTCGGTGCGGTTCAGTATGGAAATTGTCGGCGGCTGTCGGAGGGCATAGGTATCCTACGGTGTCCGGGTATCGTCCGGCTATGCTCCCGGCGCGGCTTGTTGCCGCAGCATTAGCGGCACCTCCTGTGCTCTCCTGTCATACGCATAGGTCCCTTTCATCTGAAAAATGTTGGGACAGCAAAAACAACGGCCGCCCCGTACAGAGCAGCCGCCGTTTTCCCTATACCATACGCTGCTTTTCAGTACCGCAAGGATGGGTGTCCTGTTATCGTCGTATTCTGATTTCTTTTAGGGCATTTCAGGACTATCCACAAGGGATACGCTGAACTCCTGCGCGGTTGCCCCCTCCGGCAGCAGCTTTGCCATGACCACCAGCCGCTGATTGCCGCTGTTGGCCTTGTCATACTTCCGGCAGCAGGTGGAGAGGGTCAGAACGGTATCTTCCTCGGAGAAGGTCACGCCATCAAAGTCAAGCCAGTTTTTCCGCGCAATCGTCTCAAAGAAGCTGGTCAGATCATCTCCCGTGGGATCAGGCGCAATATAGTCAAAGCCAATATCCGTGACGAATAGCGCGGTGATCTGGAAAATCATGTCCTCGCCATCCACAGAGAGATAGATATACGGATGCTCCTTTACAAAGTCTGCGTCCATATAACGGTAGAGCTTGGTGAACCGCACACCGTCCGGGTCGCAGTTGCTGGCGGAGTGGCCGAAAATGGTGGTGTTTTTGTCCAGCTTATCCCTGCCGCCAATTTCGTTTTCACAATGGGCATAATAGCAGCCCCACATGGCATACTCGCCGTTTTCATCCAGCTTCAGGTAATAGCCGTTGTCCTCCGCCTGCATCACGGGATCGTCTACCTCCGCACCGGGAATATACAGCCATGCCACGGTGTCGGGATTCTTCGCTCTGGCTTCCGCCAACTCTGCCTGCCTGTCCACCGAGGGGATAACTTCGCCCGCGGGAGTCGCTGATGGCTGAGACGCAGATGTGCCGGAAGGCGTTCTGTCGGGAATGTCGATAGGCTCCGTCCCTTTCTGATAGCAGCCCATGACTGCCGTGGTCATGGCAAAGAGAAGGACGGCCATGCAGATGATCGGACGAATGATTCTTGTGATTCTTTTCATAATGCTGTCTCCTTGCCGCGCTGGGATAGCGGCGCAGCTCAAAATGTCATTGATTTGTTTCTTGTAGCGAAAAGAGAACAGCGCAGCTTCAGGGCGAGATGCCCGTCCGCTGCGCTGTCCGATGTTCGCTTATGGGGTCATGCCAGCGGCTTTGATGTTTAGCCGTATGTCAGCCGGTCACTTCTTGCAGCGCCAGAGGAAGGTCACGATCTGCGCTCTGGTGCAATCCGCATTGGGGCTGAATGTCGTGCTGGTGGTTCCCTTGGTGATGTTCTCCTTGACCGCCCACAATACCGCATCAGCATAGTAGGCGGTGGACTTCACATCAGCAAAGGGATTGGCTGTACCCGCTGCCGGGGACTTCTCAGAACGCCACAGGAATGTGACGATCTGGGCACGGGAGCAGGTCATGTTGGGGCTGAACGTGGTGTCGCTGGTGCCCTTGGTGATGCCGTTTTCTACTGCCCACAGCACAGCGTCGTAGTAGTAGCTGCCCACGGGAACGTCGGTGAAGGGCATGGTGCGGGTTTCGGGTTTGGGACTGCCAGCGGTGCGCCACAGGAAGGTCACGGCCTGCGCACGGGTGCAGATGCCATCCGGGGAGAAATGGGTATCATCGGTTCCCTTGGTAATGCCGTTTTCCACTGCCCAATCCACAGCGTCCTCATAATAGCTGCCGGTGGCTACATCCACAAACACGCCGGTCTGGGGGTTGCCGTTGGCTTTCATAAAGATGACCTCGATGGTATGGGTTCTACGGACATTCTCAAAGGTGTAGGACTTCACCGCGCCAATGCTCTTGCCGTCAATCTTGACGTTGGCGACAGCATAGCCCTTATCCGGAGTGATGGTGAAGGTCTGATCTCTGCCCTCGCGGACGCTGACATTGCCGGAGGGAGAGATTGAGCCGCCAGTTCCGGCGGTTGCCTTGATGGTGTAGTAGCTGTAGCCGCTGCCGCCACCGCCATTGTAGCGCCAGTGTGCCGTATAGCTGCGGTTGCCGGTGCTGCCCTTCGGGATGATGACGGTCAGGTTATCCTCGCCCGTCAGGCCGGTGCCGCTCCAGCCGGTGAAGGTATAGCCGGATTTGGTAGGATTCTTGAGGGTGAAAGTCCTCGTCTCGATGGTGTAGGTGTCGGGATTGCCCTCCGCAGTGCCGCCGGCCAGATCATAGGTGATCGTGTACTCGGTGGGTGCAGGCACGTCCTCCTCGAAGATTGCCTTGACCTCCACGTTGGCGCTCGGCATGATGAACTTATTGTCCTTGATGGTCACGCTGCCGCTGATGACCTGCCACTCCTTGAAGTGGTAGCCGGTTTTGGGCGTAGCGCTCAGGGTGATCTCCGTACCGACTATGGCCTTTGCATGAGAGGCGGAAGCCGTGCCGTTTCCGTCCGTTTTCATGGTGATGGTAAACTCGGTAGGTGCAGGAACGTCCTCCTCGAAGACAGCTTTGACCTCCACGTTGTCGTTCGGCATGGTGAACTTGTTGTTCTTGATGGTCACGCCGCCGCTGATGACTTGCCACTCCTTGAAGTGGTAGCCCTCTTTGGGCATGGCGGTCAGGGTGATCTCCGTGCCGGTCGCAGCGGTGGAAGGAGTTGCGGTGCCGGTGCCGTTTCCGTCATTGCTGACGGTGACGGTGTAGGTGGTGGGGGTAATAACGCTGTTTTCCCACAGCGCCTTGATCTCTGTGTCCCCGCTCACGGTATAGGTATCGCCTACCTTGTACTCCGTGCCGCTAATCTCCCAAGCCTTGAACTCCTGATCGGTGGGAGCGGTGAAGCCGCACTCGGGCAGGATGTAATTTGTCTCTGCCTTGACGATCACGGGACCCATGCTGCCGCTGCCGCCGTTGCCGTTGAAGGTGATTGTGCAATCCGCAAGCTGCGCACCATCGCCCACGGTGACCACAGTATCGGGGCTGGCAAAGTGGTTGTGATCCTCCGCATAGCGGACGAAGTAATTGCCGGCAGGCAGGTTTTCAATCTCGATACCGGTGCAGGCGGTGTAGATAGTTTCGCTCTTTGCACGGTATTCCATCGTTGCATCCACGCCAGTGATTTTGCCGTCGCTGCCGCCCACGGTGATGGGCGCGACACCGATCAAGCCGTCAGGAGCTTCCCGCGTGGCTTTGCCGATGCTCCACGCTGCGGTCACGGCATCGGTGCTGCCGTCCACCCATTTGCCGGTCTTGGATGTGACGCTAACGGTGTAATCGCCCGCGTCCGTGCCGGTGTTGCCGGAGATGTCCATAGTAGCGAGATCATAGCCGTTCACGGTCGCGGTATGCACAGAGCCGTTATAGGTATATGTTCCCGTTACGCTGATGTTGGGCTTTGCGGGATCGGTGGGCACGGGAGGTGCGTCCTCCTCGAAGATAGCCTTGACCTCCACGTTGTCGTTCGGCATGAGGAACTTGTCGTCCTTGATGGTCACGCCGCCGCTGATGACTTGCCACTCCTTGAAGTGATAGCTATCGTTGGGCGTGGCAGTCAGGGTGATTTCCGTGCCGGCCGCAGCGGTGGAAGGGGTTGCGGTGCCGATGCCGTTTCCGTCATTGGTGACGGTGACGGTATACTCGGCAGGGGCGGGAGGCGCGTCCTTCCACAGCGCCTTGACTGTGATATCAGCGGTGACGGTCACAGGGGCGTTCACCGGATACTCCGTGCCGCCGATCTCCCATGCCTTGAACTGCTTTCCTTCGGGCGCAATAAACTCGCACTCCGGCAGAGAATACTCGCTGCCGTGCAATATCTTCTTAGCGGGCATTGCGGTGGTGACCTCCTCGGGCAGCTCCTCAGGCTCGGAGCCGCCGTTAGCGTCAAAAGTGACGGTATGCTCGTTGCGCATTTCAAACGCTGCGGTGATGGTAACATCTCCCTCCGGCTGGGTGAAGGTATAGGTATCGTCCCCAACCGCAACGGCGGCAGGGTTGCCATTGACGGACAGCGTGCTTAGCATATAGCCCTCGTCGGGGTCAATGGAGAGCATGACAAGCTCGCCCTTAAAGAACAGTGGCGTGCCGTCCTCGGCGGTTCCCGCAGCGTTCACCACCTTGACTCTGCCGTTTTCGCAATCCTGCACCGTCACCTTATACTGCGGGTCGCCCTCCACGGTCACCTGCACCGAGATGTTCTTCTTCCACTCCTCTCCCGGACGTGTGATAACATCAAGCCCCGAGTTGCAGCGTGCTCCGGTGCCCTCCAGAATCACCGTTCCGTTGACCGTGAAGGTCTGCTCCCGCTGGGACTGCGGATCATAGTCCGCCGGGATCTCCCACGAAACCTCGACAGGTATAAAACCGGAGGTGTCAGCTGCAAAAACCCCGATTTGGACCTTGGAGAGCTCCTCTTTCAGATTCTGTTCCCTGGAAATACGGATCGGCTGCGCGGGCGCCACATCCCAATGGTCCTTCTCCCGCACATTGGTCAGATAGTTCCAGAAAACCTTGAACGACCTGTAGGAGGCCACATTTCCGCAGGCGTCTTCGATGATAAGCGTGTGTTGGATGCTGTTGTCATACTCTGCCGGGATCGTATAAACGCCATTTTCATCCGGCGTCAGAAGCTCAGCTTTCCCACTCGGGGATGTATGGCAACGAACCGTGACGGGCGATGAGTCCTCTACCTTGAACCGCAGGTTGCCGTAATACTTACCATAGTTCTCCAGTTCCTTTCCGGTAGAAAGATCAATGGCTTTCGGGTTCTCGACGTCAATGATTATATTCGGCGTAGATACAAAGGTCGTTCCCGTCGGGTTCGTGGCTTTGGCGTAGACATACCAACCGCCGTTTTCTTCATACGCCGCAGCGTCTATTGTGATTAAGATAAATGGCAGCACGATCGATCCCGGCGTGGCTTCCGCTATCTTGTATTCCTTCCAGAGGGACTCGTCAAGCGCTGCCAGCTCTTCCTGCGTGTAGCGATTCGGAGAGCTGAGGTAATAGCCCGGCTTCGCGTCCGTGTCGACCCACATGCCTATCTGATAGGAATTCCCATCCATGGACGCGCCTTTGAGATAATACGGTTCGTCCGAATCCGCGTTATATCCCGTGAAGTACTGACCCGTCCCCAAGCGAAGCTCGACCTTTGGATGCTTCGTCGAATAGTTCAGCACGAGCGTCCGGTTTTTGGTGATCAGACCTACCCGGAACTCTCCCTTTTCCTTGTCATATGGGATTTTCGTCCCGTCTGCCTCATCGGTCAGCGTTGCCGACACGCCCGCCGGCAGCCTGATCTGGAGCACCAGATATTCATTGTGCGGCAGCATCAGATCGGCGTAGGTCTTTTTGCCGTCCGGGCTGATGACCTTCACATGGTGCCGCCTGTAGGTTCTGACTGTGGCCGTAGTCTCGTTTCCCGCGTTGTCAGTCGCAACCACGGTATATTCCGCTCCCGCGTCATTGTTGCCGCCATCCGGCGCGGGGAGACGATAGGTGGGGCCGGCTTGCGGCTCGCCGTTGATGGTCACCGACTTGATGCCGGAGGACGCTTCACCATCCAGCGCCGGGTCGCTCACGGTGAAGGTGTACGCGCCGGGATTTCCATTGATGTTATCCTCGACGGTGTAGCTCTCGCCGTCCTTCAGCACCTCCAGCACCGGCGCCTTCGTGTCCGTTTCCATCACATGGCCGCACACATCGCAGAGCAGCTGGTGCTTTTCCGTGTTCCAGCCGCTGGATGCGTGCTTGCCATTACTTGCGGACTCCGGTGCCACCGGGTCACGCGCCTGACACTTCATGTTCCTGCACGCCCAGACGTGGCACGACTGCCGGTCGACCCAGCCGAAGTCGTGCTTCCCGTTGCAGGGGTCGTCGATCAGCTCCATCTCCATCGCTTCGATCGCCCAGCCGTAGTTCTTCACGTACGGCAGCGTCAGCAGCTGCACATCGATACGCCCGTTTTCATTGGGAATCAGAATATCATAGAGATTCCAGAAGAGGGCGAACTCGTCGTCGCGGTTGATGGCTTGCGCCTCAACCTTCAGCTTCACCAGCTTTCCATGGTATGAGCCTATTTTGATGGACTTGTAGTCTTCGGGCAGGGGGTTCCTGACAAGATCTCCTATATATCTTTTCCCTACGTCGATATCGTATACCTTTTCCAAGTACACACGATCGCCGTAGCCCATAGCTGCCGCCTCGTCCGAGATGTATCGAGAGTATCCTGTCGTCAGCTTCAGCTTCGTGTCCGTCACGGTGATGTTCTGACCGTGACACCAGCGTCCGCCGCCGATGGCCGCGCCGTGCGTACCGTGCGCCGTGATCTCGCCGCCGGTGATGGTGATATCGCGCGCCGGGACGAACTGACCGCCGCCGATGCCCGCGCCGTTGTATCCGCCGTGGGCGTTGATCTTGCCGCCGTAAATGTTGATATTATAGGCTGCGGTGTCGCCATCCATGTCCTGCAACGATTTCCAGCAGCCCCCGCCGATACCGGCTCCTCCATCGCCGCCGGTGGCGGAAATATCGCCGCCGTAGATGTAGATATCGCGGCCGCGGCCCTTGAAGCTGCCGCCGATGCCGGAGCCCGCTTCGCCGCCCTTCGCCTCGATTTTACCTGAGTAGAAATACAGCTTCTCGCCGCTGCCGTTTCTGCCGCCGCCAATGCCGGCTCCTCCATCGCCGCCCTTGGCGATGATGGTGCCGCTCCAGAGCGATGGGTTCGTCTGAGAGCCGAAGTGCATATTTGCGCCGTGACCGTACATATCCAGGTTGAACAGACTTTCTGCGATATTGCGGGTCGCCCAGCTTCCTCCTATGCCCGCCGCTTTATAGCCGCCCTGACACGTCACCGTGGTGCCCTTCATCACCTGCACGCACAGCTGCCCCTCGCTGCGGTTTTTCTGAATGGCCGCCCGTCCGGTGGCCCCCGTCAGCTTACTGTCCCGGTTGATAAAGTACAGATACGCCGACGCCTTTCCATGCAGCTCGATGGCTGGTGTCTTGGCGTCCTTCTTCACCTGAATATTCACGTTATCCAGGAAGATGTGCGGTGCCGCCTTCTTTCCGTTGATCTGGATCTTCTTTGTCCAGACAAAGTCCGGATCGCTTGAGGACGAATAGATATAGTATGTCTTGCTGTCCTTGATGTTGATGTCGCTCGTTCTATTGCACAGATCGATCTCCACATCAAATTTTGTGGGGATAGTATCCATCGCGCCGGTCTCCGCTGCAAAGACCGCTGTCGGCAGCAGCGTCAGCACCATGCAGCATAGGAGCAGGATGCTGAGTATTCGTTTCTTCATTGGCTTTTCTCCTCCTGTTCGTGTCGGTTCGGCTTGTCCGCCCCGTCTTTTTTCTGATTTTCTCTTTTTCTGAGCCGGAAGCACAGCGCGGTGATGACCGCCGCCGCTGCAAAGGAGATGACGGCCACCAGCACATAACCGCCCGCGTCCTCCCGCAGCAGCATCGCGCCGAACACGCCCCATGCGGCGGTCTGCCCCGGTCCGACGACCGTGCCCGCCGCCTGCGTCAGCACCGCGAACAGCAGCATACACGCTGCGGAGAGGCTTATTGCCTCGCGCCGCTGCCTCCGGCGGGTGTTTTCCCGCACCCGCTGCTTGACGAGTGCGACCCGTCTTGCGGTATCGTACATATCGTTTGAACCTCCTCTCTGGATTCTTTGAAATGCGGCTTAAAAACCCCTTCACTTATATAGGTACAAAAAATCGAAAAAACTCTCACCCAAAACGCAAAATTTTTCAAAAAAATTTGAGAGCCGCCAAAAAGCAGCTCTCAAGGGGTGAATGTTCGGTTATTCTCTCCGTCCGAAGCGGAAAACGGACAATCTTCCCGCCGCCACCAGCAGCACCGGCAGGGCGTAGGACACATACTGTGCCGCGCCGCCGTGGGCGATGAGCAGATTATAGATGGCGTGGAGGGTGATGGCCGCCCCCAGCAGGCCGCAGGTGCCCGCGATTTTCAGCCACGTCCGCTGCCACGTGTATGCAAGCCCGCCGCCCACGATCAAGCCACAAAGCACGTGCATGGCTCCCGTGCCGAAGCCGCGGAAGAAGATGAAGGAGAAGCGGTCCGCGCCGTTTTGGATGAGGTAGCACACATTTTCGAAGGTGGCAAAGCTCAGGGCAATCGTGATGGCGGCGGCCTTGATCTTATCCCCCTCCGGCTCGAACACCAGAAGATAGAACACCAGCGGCAGCAGCTTCATCATTTCCTCCACCACCGGCGCGATCTCCGCCGTGGCGGCAAGGGCGTCCGCCTGACACACCGCCGCGAGGAAGGTGTTGATATAGGCCGAAAGCAGACACACCCCCATTCCGGCAATGCAGAACAGGAAGAAGCGGAGCTGCCGCCTGCCCATGCACAGGGCGGCTACCAGCAGCGGGGATACCATGCAGAGGAAGATGTTTTCAATATAGGTCACGCGTCCACCGCCTTTCTCGTGGCGGGCAGCAGCCCCAGAATCGCAAGCGTCAGTAGCATATCACACCAGAAGGTGGGACTTGCCGGTGAGGTATCCGGCCAGAAGCAGCCCGCCGTCCAGAGCAGATATTCCGAACCGGCAAAGCACAGCACGCCGATGTGGAAATGCCGCATATTCCGCGCCGCGCCCATCTGCCCATTGGCGTAGACCAGCCCACGAATGGCGCAGTAAGAGAGCCATATCATCATGCCGCACCAGATCAGGTTGGAGAGAATGTCCCCGAAAGTGCAGTAGAACGCCAGCATCGGCACGCCGAACGCAGGCGCGAGCCATGCCCTGCGGCAGCGGAAGGCGCGTTCCTCCGGGGCGGAGAGCGCGGCCTGCAAAATGCGCAGGAAGATCACGCTGGCCACCCAGCCGAACTCCGACACATAAAAGACCCGTGGCGTGGTGTCGAACAGCAGCAGATACAGCGTCCAGTAGAGCGCGCCGAGGGCAAAGCAGCCGTAGAAGCACAGCAGCAGAAAGTAAGCCTGACGGTGGCTTTTGCGGTAGGCGATGCCGGAAAGCAGCGCGCCAACAAATGTGACCAGCAGTTGCAGCAGGTTCTCAATCAGCTCCATGTATCCCCTCGCTTTCTTTGTTCTGATCGTCCTCGCGGCTCATCTGACGCAGCCGGAAGCACAAAACGGTTACGCACACGCCGAGTAAAAACGCCAGCAGCCCGATAACAATGTATCCCAAGGCAGCGCCGCCGTGAAAGATGCTGGCCGCCGTCTCAAGGCCGGAATAATTGCCTGTCTGGATGCTTGCGGCAATACCGGGCATGGCGAGGGACGCGCCGATGAGCAGCGCAAGGCACGCCGCCACGGCGGAAGCCATGGTGACCGTATTGCGCCGCAGCCGCTTCTCACGCTCAATTTTGGCGATGCGCCGCTTTGTCTCCGTGACCCGTTCCTCATGACTCCGCATTTGTGATCCCCTCCCGTTCCAGCAGCCTTCGCAGGCTCTCTTTTCCGCGATACACCATGTTGGTGATCTGCTTCACCGTTTTCCCCGTGACCTCCGCCGCCTGCGCGTAGCTCATGCCCTCAAAATAGGTGAGATATAAAACCTCCCGATAGTCCGGGTTCATTTCGCCCATGCAGAAATGCAGGACGCGGTTTCGCTCCTCCGTCCGGATGACCTCCTCCGCCAGCAGCCGTCCGTCAGGCTCGCCGGTCAGCGCATCGAGGCTGAACAGGGGCTTCCGCTTGCTCTTATGGCGCAGCGCCATGTGCCTCGCCGCCTTATAGAGATACGCCTTGAAGCCGCCGTCCCGGATGCGGGGCTTTTTCGTGAACAGATAGGCGAAAACGTCCAGCATCAGCTCCTCCGCCTCGTGAACGTCGTGCAGATAGCCGTCAATATACAGGGTCAGGGGGTCACCGTATTTCTTCATCAGGGCATTAAGCCCCGCGTCGTCGCCGTTCAGATATTGGCGGTACAAAGCCTCGTCGCAGGTCATAGCGTTCACTTCCTTTTTGCGGATGCTAAAATGCAGAGGGGTATCCGTCAGGTGCTTGTCCTGTCGGGACCGCGGCGCTGTTTCTGAAAGCGCGGGTCGGACGGCTTTTCCGCGTTTTCTGGGATCGCCCATGAGCGCCCGAACCGGGACGCGCCGGGGACCCGCCCCTCGGCGCAATATTGGTTGACCCGCCGCTCTGACACGCCCCAACGGTAGGACGCCTCCCGAATGGAGATATAGCCCTTGAT
>ERZ827469.3251-NODE-3251-length-10957-cov-2.817006_pt1 | contig 10957 bp, 8 predicted proteins | sample MGYA00519917_ERZ827469 | MGnify/ENA primary metagenome ERZ827469 (study PRJEB31778, sample SAMEA3449314) | human gut metagenome | biome: human gut; feature: human-associated habitat; material: faeces | place: United Kingdom | collected 2010/2012 ... | reverse complement strand
TAGGGATTATTGTCGGCATGGCGCTCGCAATTCTGGCGATTTACAAAATACGCTTATACTAAAAATCCCTCAGCAGTTTTGTCACTATAAAGGTGCCGAAGTCTTTTGCACCCACTCCCAATTCATATTTCAAGACCATGTATGGAATTGAAACAGAAATTGAAAAAGAGTATTAATGACGGTTGCTTAATTGTAAATTATGATGAGAAAGAAACTCGGAATTTGACACAGTAGACAGAGGAGGAAAATTATATGTTTAGTTATTATAGTAAACTGGAAAGAAAATATCGTGGTTTTCATACCGATTTTTATTGTGGTATTGGCTTCCTTTTTGGGACTTTAATTCATGCCCTGTTTACATGGCGTTTTGGTATGACACATTTCACGTTTCTTTTTGTTGCATTATTTTTGATTGTATATGCTTTGATTCAAATGTATCGGTATCAGTCATATGCCCCATTTGAGGGCGGAAAAACAACCGGTAAGAAAAAAATATGTGGATTTGATAAATTTACTATTATTGTTTGTATGCTTGTTGTGATTATTATGATTTACAAAATGCCTTTTTACTAAAATCTCTCAGTGGATTTGCTGCAATAATGTAAACGGAAAGGACTGAGTAATATGGTTGGGTTAGAACAGATAAAAGAGGGAAAGACAAAAGACTTTAATACTGTGTGTGATAGATTGGAGAAGAAATACAGAGATGAGGCAACATCAAATTAGTACCTAGATGAAAAGGGTGCTATTTTTACAATCAAAAATAAAAAGAAGATAATTGCCCCATCCCCCAAAACATGCTACACTAAAACCAAACATTTCAGCCCCAAAAGCACTAAGAAAGGAGCGCCTATGCCTACTTACCAAACCTTAACCGAAGGACTATACAACACAGCCGTTGGCAAATCATTTCTCGTGAAAGGAATTGAATACATAAAAATGAACGAAGCACTTCTTATGAGAAAAGACACGGGAACGTATTACACATATGGCATTGATTTTGGGAAAATGCCGGGTTTCTAAAGAAGTCTCCAAAATCTGTTCCGGTCGTTACGTCTGGAAAGTAGCAATATGCAGGTGAGCAATAGTGTATTGAATTGGAGGAATTTCATGGATACAAGAAAAAGTGACGCAATTTACGAAATACTATTACAAAAAGGCTTCGCCGAAAGTCTGTGCCGGGAGATTGCATACAAATATATGAATACCGATTATACAGCCACACGAATGCTTGGCTATTTGTACCGCATGACCGAGCTAAAAGAAGAACAGCTTGTCGACGAAATGATAGCAATCTTAGAAGACAGAGACCGAATCATAAAAAAACATGAGATGGAACAGGCACAGGCAGCCATCAATCGGATTTATAATGAAGGGCTGGAATAAATTAGTTTCATTGTATGCTTAGCCAGAAAATGAGAATGTTGTTTCACATTCGGAACCGCTCCCGCTTAGAGACACACGTAGCGGTGCCTGAGGGCAAAGTACGCCATCTAGGCACCGACGGTGTTCAATGTTCCTCATAGTGAAAGAAACATTCTCATTTTTTGCTAAGCATACAGCGAAATATTAAAAGCGTTGTCATACAGGGCTTCAGGTGGATGTCAGAAAAAGTATGCCCTGCCCCCCAAAAATGCATTACAAGAACTAGTTTATATACGGTGTTAGATATCAGTTTTTCAGAATTCCAGTAAATCATCAAGAAAACGGTTGCGATAAGTGGGTACAAACACGTGGGTATCGAGCATGTGTATTTAACATGCCGATACCCTTACGCGTTTGTTTAACGGGAGTGCCCACTTAACGTAACCGTTTTCTTGATAATTTACGAAACTTGAAAAAATGCCATCTTGTAAAATTTATACAAATCCCCTATAATATAAATACAAAATTATAAAGGAGGTCAATTATGGGTTGCGCAAAAATGAAGAAGTTACTTTGCCACGGACTGGCTGTGGCGATGGTTGTGTCATTAACGGCCACGGCATCGGACAGCAGTGCGGCAGCAAAGAAAGCAAAACCTGCGAAGAAAACAATTACGATTGAGCAGGGAAAATCAAAAAAGATTGTGGTAAAGAATAAGAAGAAAAAAGCAAAATACAAATTTACCGCATCAAACAAAAAAATTAAAGTTTCAGCTTCCGGCAAGGTCAAAGCAGTAAAAGTCGGAACTGCCAAAGTTACGGTGAAGGAAAAGTATAAGAAAAAGACAAAGAAAATCGGAACCGTAAAGATTATTGTAACAAAGAAAAAGACAGTTAAGGTAACGAAGGCACCGGTGCAGACGGATCAGCCGACAAATCAGCCGACAAATCAGCCGACAAGCACACCATCGGAGAAACCACAGGTGACCAAAGTGCCGATTAAGACGCCGGAACCGGTTGCGTCGGAAGTATACAGTAACTATTTTGAAGACGGGGACCTCAAAGGATTTGCACCGATTGGTGGCAAACTGGAAGTTTCCAATTCACAGAACTACACAGAAGGCGGTATGAACAGTCTTCTTGTGAAAGACAGAACGAGTGAAACAGATGGTGCAAAACTTCCAATTTCCGAGTATGTGATTGCCGGTGAGCATTATCAGTTTAGCGTTGTTGTAAAGCAGGATACCGGAAAAAGCCAGAAGATTGCACTTCGTATGACTTATACTGACCAGAATGGAATGGCAAGAGACGTTACGCTGATTTCAAATGCAGATGCAGGAAAAGCATGCACAAGCGGTAAATGGACTACGCTCAAAGGTGAAATTACGATTCCGAAAAATCAGGGCGATGCAGCGATGACACTCACCATGACTACCGCGACGGATTCATTCCTTGTGGATGATGTTATCATTAGTGGAAAAGCACAGAATGATGTGTATAAAGTTACAGATGCACAGTACGAGGAGATGCTTGAAAATAGTGTGTACTCAACCGGAAATAACGCAAGAATCAAGAAAGTAATCCAAAATGCGAGAGACGGAAAAGATGTCACACTTGCCTACATTGGCGGTTCCATTACTGAGGGCGCATTGGCAAAACCAAACAGCATGTGTTATGCGGAAGTTTCCGCAAAGACGTTTGGAGCAAAATATGGAAAGAACAATGGAGAAAATGTTCACTTTATCAATGCCGGAATGAGCGGAACGCCATCCGATATTGGTGTGGTACGTTACAACCGTGATGTGATTGATCGTTTGCCGGAGGGAAGCGACCATCCGGATGTGCTGTTCATTGAATTCGCTGTAAATGATTATGGTACGGCAACTGCAGGAAAAGGTTATGAAGGATTGATTCGTCAGGCGTTGAAATCCGGCTCTGCTGTTGTGCTTGTATTCTCAGTATTTCAGAAGGCGAGTGGCGGTGTTGTCTGTGAAAACAATTATCGTCCATTTGGTACGCATTATGATTTACCGATGATTAGTATGGGAAATGCGATTTCGTCTTATTTTGGTGGAAATGACCAGAAAGCATTTTATAAATGGTACTTTGGTGATTCTCTGCATCCAAACAACACTGGTTATCAGTTGATGGCAGACTGTATTACACGCATGTTTGATAAGATGGATAAAGAAACGGCAGAAGAAGATAATATCACTGATATGGATGCGATGGCACCGGTTAAGTCATCTGCTTACCAGGGAATGAAGATGTTGGATTCTAAGACTGATGTTACAAAGGACAATGCAATTACATCCTTTACTTCCGGCGGATTTAATCAGAATGATAATGCAACGGGCTCTTTCCAGTACGAGTATAAGGGACAAAAAGGTGCGGCATGGTTCCCGGATAACTGGATGCATACGTCAACAAGCGGCACGGACGCTTTGAAATTAAAAGTAAAATGTAAAGCACTTACGTTAATTTATAAATTAAGCAATTCGACAGAATATGGTTCGGCTGATTTGTATGTAGATGGAAAACTTCAGACAACTCTGAGTGGTTATGATACCAGTGGATGGAATAATGGTAAAGTATATGTAGCCATCGAAGAGGATGCCGAGGTAGAGCATACAATTGAACTTCGCATGAATAATGAAAGTGAATCAAAGAAGTTCACCCTGATGGCAATCGGATATAACTAGATAGTTGAAGGGAAGAAAAACCTGTGGTACACTATGGTTGAAAATGAAGCAAGGATATGAGAATTATGATGTACACAGGAAAACAGCTAAGGGCACTTGTGATGCCTCTTATGTTTGAGCAGTTTTTAAATGTAATGGTCGGCATGGTGGATACGCTGATGGTTTCCAAGGCGGGAGAAGCAGCGGTATCCGGCGTGGCACTTACGACTAATATTAATCTATTGATTATTCAGGTAATGGCGGCACTTGCGACAGGAGGTGCCGTCGTTTGCAGTCAGTACAACGGACGGCGTGATACAAAAGATGCTGCTTATGCGGCAGGACAGTTGGAAACGGTGTTGTTTATTTTCTCCATGGCAGCAGCGTTTATTTGTGCTGTTTTTGGAAAACAGATGTTACCGGCAATCTTTGGAAGTGTAGAAGATTCGGTTATGCACAGTGCATGGATTTATATGTTTGTAACGTCACTTTCTTATCCATTTCTTGGAATTTATAATGCGGGAGCTGCCATTTTCAGAAGTGTGGGAAACAGCAAGGTCAGTATGGGACTCAGTGTGTTAATGAATGCGATTAATATTGCGCTGAATGCGGTTTTGGTGGCACTCGGCTATGGGGTGCTTGGTGTGGCTCTTGCAACGCTTGTGAGCCGCGTTGTCTGTGGAATCTGTATGACCGTTTTGGTTGCCCACCCGTATAATCCTTTGCAGATAAAGAAATTTTATTCACTGCTTCCGAATAAAAAAATGATTCTTCGGATTCTCCGTATCGGAATTCCAAGCGGGATTGAAAATAGCATGTTTCAGGTCGGAAAATTAATGGTAGTAAGTATGATTACGTCATTTGGAACGGCGGCAATCGCGGCCAATTCAGTCAGTTATTCCATAATTGAATTTCCCAATATTCCGGGGATGTCCATGGGGCTTGCCCTGATTACCGTGGTGGGAACCTGCCTTGGAGCCGGTGAGGTGGCACAGGCAAAAAAATACACGAAAAAACTGATGTTGTTTGCTTATCTGGGAGATTGGATCATGAATCTAGTTTTGTTTGTATTTGCCGTTCCGATTGTATCGGTATTTTCTCTTTCGCCGGAAGCAACCCGGATGGCGGCGGAGGTGCTTCGCTGGTTTAGTACAATTGCTGTTTTTATCTGGCCACTCAGTTTTACCCTGCCAAATGCATTGCGGGCAGCAGGCGATGTGAAATTTACGATGCTGACAGGAATTATTTCCATGTGGCTGTTCCGCGTGCTTTGCAGTTATTTACTTGCGGTGGTATGTAACATGGGTATTTTAGGCGTGTGGTTTGGTATGTTTATTGACTGGGCGGTCCGCTCGTTGTTATTTGCTGTGAGATATTTGTCCGGGCGCTGGCAGATGAAAAAAGTGATTTAAGATATTTACTGATTTTAAGGAGAACTGGTTATGATACAAGAAATTGCACCAAAAAAGTTTGATAATGCTTATCAGGAAAAAAAACCAAAGCCGGATGATTTTGTGCTTGTTTTTCATGGACATGGGAAACCGGATGACAGGATTTTGTGCCAGATTGAAGATGGGAAAATTATACTTCCAACCTATAGTGAATTGGGGTGTGAAAAGCATTTATTACAATATTTATTTTCGATTGATGAAACCTGCTATTTTCTTTATATGCCGGGGGATTTATCAGCAGGTTTATTTATATCAGACATTTTTCCTTTTTCCTATGAACCAATTCGGAGCCTTCGCAGAAATGACCCGGTATACACCTGCTTTGCCGGGATGACAGGGTATCATTTGTATGTTTGGTACCGTGATAATGTTTTCTGTGGTCGCTGTGGAACAAAAACCGTGCATGATAAAAAGGAGCGGATGAAGAGGTGCCCGCATTGTGGAAATTTGATTTTTCCAAAGATTGCCCCGGCGGTGATTATCGGGTTAATTTATGAGGATTCTATTTTGATTTCCACGTATGCAGACCGTCCCTACAAAGGGCGTGCGCTGCTTGCCGGTTTCTGCGAAATTGGTGAGACACCAGAGCAGACGGTCGTGCGTGAGGTGCAGGAAGAAGTGGGGCTTCATGTGAAAAATATTCGTTATTTTGACAGCCAGCCGTGGGGATTTGACTCGAATCTTTTACTTGGCTATTACTGCGAAGTAGATGGCGGTACTTCGATTACAATGGATGAAACGGAACTTGCAACGGCGCGCTTTGTTAAGCGGGATAAAATTGAAGAAGATAAAAATCTTTTAAGCCTTACGGCAACGATGATTGACCGGTTTCGCAAAGGCCTGGAATAGCTTTTTTATGGCGGCTTATTGACCCGGTGGCTGCATGGCTTCAGGTTCCCTATCTTTTGTGGGTGATTTTTGCAGCGGTCTTAAATGCGTCGGTGTGGTGGATGAAAAAACAGAAACGAACAAATGTTCATTTTCTCGTTGCAATACAATTTTCAATGTGCTATACTTGTATCACGAGTAGTGAACGACCTATCGATAGGGAATGAATCATATGATTTGTTCCCTATGTTGTTATATCAATTCATCCAAACGGAGGTGGACAAATAAACGATGGACCATTTCGTATTACATTCCGAATACCAGCCGACCGGTGACCAGCCGCAGGCGATTGATGCTCTTGTAAAAGGCTTTCAGGAAGGAAATCAGTTTCAGACACTTCTTGGTGTTACCGGTTCCGGTAAAACTTTTACGATGGCAAATGTGATTGAAAAATTGAACAAGCCGACGCTTGTGATTGCACACAATAAGACACTGGCTGCACAGCTGTATGGAGAATTTAAAGAATTTTTCCCGGAGAATGCGGTAGAATATTTTGTGTCATACTATGATTATTACCAGCCGGAAGCCTATGTGCCTTCGACGGATACCTATATAGAAAAGGACTCGGCAATCAATGACGAAATTGATAAGCTGCGCCATTCGGCGACAGCGGCACTGACTGAGCGCAGTGATGTGGTTATTATTGCGAGTGTTTCTTGCATTTATGGACTGGGTAGTCCAATCGATTATCAAAATATGACGGTCTCTCTGCGTCCGGGCATGGAAAAGGATAGGGATGAGGTGATTCGCCGTCTGATTGATATACAGTACACGCGTAATGATATGGATTTTCATCGTGGCACATTTCGTGTGCGTGGTGATGTAGTTGAGATTTTTCCGGCATCGGCAAGTGACCGTGCGATTCGGGTTGAGTTTTTTGGGGATGAAGTGGACAGGATACAGGAAATTGATGTTGTGACCGGAGAGGCGACGGCGGACTTAGAGCATATGGTTGTTTTTCCGGCATCTCATTATGTAGTGGCGCCGGATAAGATGGAGCGTGCGATTGCGGGAATTGAAAAAGAACTGGATGAGCGCGTGAAGTATTTTAAGAGTGAGGATAAATTGATTGAGGCGCAGCGGATTTCCGAGAGGACACATTTTGATGTTGAGATGTTACGGGAGACCGGTTTTTGTTCCGGCATTGAGAATTATTCCATGCATTTGAACGGGCTGCAGCCGATGGAAACGCCGATGACTTTGATGGATTATTTTCCGGATGATTTTTTGATTATTGTGGACGAGTCGCATATTACGATTCCACAGATTGGCGGGATGTTTGCCGGGGACCAGTCGAGGAAATCTACGCTTGTAGAATATGGATTCCGCCTGCCTTCTGCCAAAAGTAACCGCCCTCTGAACTTTGAAGAATTTGAGGGGCATATTAATCAGATGATGTTTGTTTCGGCAACGCCTTCGACGTATGAGACAGAGCATGAGCTGCTTCGTACCGAGCAGATTATTCGTCCGACGGGGCTGTTGGATCCGGAACTTGATGTCCGGCCGGTTAAAGGACAGGTGGATGATTTACTCGGAGAGATTCGAAAGGTTACCGAGAAGAAGGGAAAGGTTCTCGTTACGACGCTGACAAAACGAATGGCAGAGGATTTAACAAAATACTTAAAAGAAGTCGGGGTGCGCGTGCGGTATCTGCATTCGGACATTGATACGCTGGAGCGTTCAGAAATTATCCGCGATATGCGTCTGGATGTGTTTGATGTCTTAGTCGGAATTAACCTGTTGCGAGAGGGACTTGATATTCCGGAGATTCAGTTGGTAGCGATTCTGGATGCGGACAAAGAAGGTTTCCTGCGTTCGGAAACTTCGCTGATCCAGACCATTGGCCGTGCGGCGAGAAATGCAGAAGGGCATGTTATTATGTATGCGGATAACATGACGGATTCGATGCGGATGGCGATTGATGAGACGATGCGCCGTCGTGAGATTCAGATGAAATACAATGAAGAACATGGGATCACGCCGCAGACGATCAAGAAGTCGGTGCGTGATCTGATCAGTATTTCAAAGAAGGTTGCAGCAGAAGAGATGAAGCTGGAAAAAGATCCGGAATCCATGAGTGCGGCAGAGCTGGAAAAGCTGGTCAAGAAGCTGGAAAAGCAGATGAAGAAAGCGGCAGCAGAGCTGAATTTCGAGGCGGCAGCAGAGCTGCGGGATAAGCTGGTCGAGCTGAAAAAGCATTTGAATGAGATGGAGTAAAGAGAAGAGATAGAAGAGGAAGAACAGATGGCTGAAGAAAAGAAAGAACTGATAAAGATCAGAGGTGCGAACGAGCACAATCTGAAGAATCTTGATGTAGATATTCCGAGAAACAAACTGGTAGTACTGACCGGTCTCAGTGGTTCCGGCAAATCATCCCTTGCATTTGATACAATTTATGCAGAGGGACAAAGACGATATATGGAATCTCTGTCTTCTTACGCAAGACAGTTCCTTGGGCAGATGGAGAAGCCGAATGTAGAAAGTATTGAAGGACTTTCACCGGCGATTTCCATTGACCAGAAGTCTACGAACCGCAATCCGAGATCCACAGTTGGAACTGTGACGGAGATTTACGATTATTTTCGACTGCTGTATGCGAGAATCGGGATTCCGCATTGTCCGAAGTGTGGAAGAGAGATCAAGAAGCAGACGGCAGATGAGATGACCGATCAGATCATGGCACTTCCGGAAGGGACAAAGATCCAGCTGATGGCACCGGTTGTGCGGGGGAGAAAGGGAACCCATGTCAAGCTTCTGGACAGAGCAAAGAAAAGCGGTTATGTCCGTGTAAGGATTGACGGAAATATGTATGAGCTTTCCGAAGGAATCACATTGGACAAGAATATCAAACATAATATTGAGATTGTTGTAGACCGTCTGGTTGTCAGGCCGGGGATTGAAAAAAGACTTGCAGATTCCATAGAAAGTGTATTAAGTCTTGCGGAGGGGCTTCTGGTCGTGGATGTGATCGGAGGGGAACCGTTGAATTTCAGCCAGAATTTTGCCTGCCCGGACTGCGGAATCAGTATTGATGAGATTGAGCCGAGAAGCTTTTCATTTAACAATCCATTTGGGGCCTGCCCGGTATGTTTCGGACTCGGATATAAAATGGAGTTTGATGAAGATCTGATGATTCCGGACAAATCACTCAGCATCAATGAAGGAGCAATCGTGGTGACAGGATGGCAGTCCTGTACCGATAAGAGCAGTTTTACTCACGCGATTCTGGAAGCGCTCTGCAAGGAATATCATTTTGACCTGGATACGCCGTTTGAACAGTATCCGAAGGAAATCCAGGATATTTTACTGCGTGGGACTAATGGAAAAGAAGTCAAGGTCTATTATAAAGGACAACGCGGGGAAGGGATCTATGACGTTGCATTTGATGGACTGATCCGAAATGTGGAGCGAAGATACCGTGAGACAGGATCGGAGACTATGAAAGCGGAATATGAGAGTTTTATGCAGATCACACCTTGCCGAGAATGTGGCGGACAGCGACTGAAAAAGGGCGCGCTTGCGGTAACGGTCGGAGATAAAAATATTTCAGAAGTAACAGCAATGTCGATTGAACGGCTTCAGCGGTTTATCAGCAGTCTGGAACTGTCAAAAACGCAGCAAATGATCGGCGGACAGATATTAAAAGAGATCAAAGCGCGCCTGCAGTTCCTTCTGGGTCTGGAATATCTGACACTTGCCCGTGCAACAGGAACTCTTTCCGGTGGAGAAGCACAGAGAATCCGGCTTGCGACGCAGATCGGTTCCGGTCTTGTGGGTGTGGCTTATATTCTGGATGAGCCAAGTATCGGCCTGCACCAGAGAGATAATGACAAACTTCTCGCAACACTCAAGCATCTCCGTGATCTTGGAAATACACTGATCGTGGTTGAGCATGATGAAGATACCATGTTTGCGGCAGACCAGGTAATCGATATCGGACCGGGAGCCGGAGAACACGGTGGAGAACTGGTTGCCCAGGGAACGGCACAGGAGATCATGAAAATAGAACGGTCGATCACAGGTGCATATTTAAGCGGAAAGATCAAGATCCCGGTTCCGGAAACCCGCGCAGTTCCGACCAGCTGGATCAAAGTTGTAGGTGCAGCAGAGAACAACCTGAAAAATATTGACGTGAAGTTCCCACTTGGCGTGATGACCTGTGTAACCGGCGTATCAGGTTCCGGTAAGAGTTCATTGGTGAATGAAATCCTTTACAAGAGTATGGCGAAAAAGCTAAACCGTGCCCGTGTGATTCCTGGAAAGCATAAGCGGATTGAAGGACTGGAAATGCTGGACAAAGTGATCGACATTGACCAGTCTCCAATCGGAAGGACGCCAAGATCCAATCCGGCGACATATACCGGAGTATTCGACCTGATCCGGGATCTGTTTGCGGCAACCGCGGATGCGAAGGCGAAAGGCTATAAAAAAGGAAGGTTCAGCTTTAACGTCAAGGGCGGACGCTGTGAAGCGTGTAGCGGAGATGGAATCATCAAGATCGAGATGCATTTCCTGCCGGATGTCTATGTGCCATGTGAAGTCTGCCAGGGAAAACGGTATAATCGGGAGACTT